>WNGQ01001520.1_pt1 | contig 23995 bp, 23 predicted proteins | sample 5407661 | NCBI WGS metagenome assembly WNGQ01 (sample SAMN13153382, study PRJNA577476) | soil metagenome | isolation source: 60 cm soil or saprolite under Garry oak tree replicate 2 | place: USA:California | collected 2016-06-15 | reverse complement strand
GACCACGGCGGGCTGGCGGCCGACCCGCGGTTCTTCCCCCACGACCAGGACTTCCGCGGGCTGCGCGTGCATCAGACCCGCCTGCAGGCCGGCGACGCCTCCAGCGACTCCTACTGCTTCACGGACTGACCGCGGAGCGCCCCATGTCGGAAACGGGACTGTCCACCCGAACGGGTCTCGACCAGACCATCCCGGTCGCGGCGGCGCTGGGGTCGCTTGCCGCCGCGGCCTGGGCGATCCTCGCGAGCGGCACAGTCGGCCACACGTCGCACGCGGTGGTGCTCGGCTCGGGCCAGCCCCCTCGACTGGGCACGCTGCTCGCGTTCCTGGGCAGCTGGCAGCTCACGGTCATCGCCACGATGCTGCTCCCGGCGATACCGGCGGTGGCGGCCCGGGCACGGCGGACTCACCGGTGGTGGGCCACCACCAGCGCCGTGATGGCCACCACCTGTGCGGTGTGGACCGGGTTCGCGGTCGCCATGCTGGCCGGGGATGCCGTGGTCCACCGGCTGGTCGCCGAATGGGCGTGGCTCGGGAACCGGGAATGGCTGGTGACGTCGGCCACGCTGGTGCTCGCCGGCACGGTCCAGCTGGCCCCGTTCGAGCGGCGCGCTCTTGCCGCCGCACGGAGCGCGTCCAGTCCGCCGTGGCGGTACGCGATCACCTGCCTCGGCAGCTGTTGGGCGCTGATGCTGGTGATGTTCGCCGTCGGTGCCTCCAGCCTGCTCTGGATGGCCGTGCTGGCCGCACTGATGACAGTGGAGCGGGTCGCGAGGTGGGGCTGGAGGCTCGCCCCACTGGTAGGGCTCGCGCTGATCGGCGTCGCCGTGCTGGCCCCACTCCATCCCGGCGGGCTTCTCTGACCGCCTGTCTGCAGAGGGGAATGTCCGGACCCGCGCCGGAGCGGGCGCTGGGCGTTGGCGGAGCGGTTCAGGCTCGAGTTGGTTTGGTTTCCAGCGCGAAGGCCCGGCGCAGCCGGCGGACGGCCGCGGCTTGCCCCTCGAACTCGAGCAGGCCGTTGTCCAGCGCGTCGGTAAGGCTGCGCCGGCCTGTGCGGACGTCGAGCAGGGCCTGGGGATCCGCCTGGAGCGTGGCGGCGGGTGCGTCCGGGGTGCCCGGCTGAAACTCGAGCCGGCCACGCTGGACCACGGCGGTGAGCGTCTCGTCGCCGACCTGCAACGCGTAGCGCTCATCGGTTCGCGCCGCGGCCTGGGGACTGAAGAACGCCCGGAGTCCCAGCAGCACCGCCGTGGGCAGTGGAACCGCTCCCCGCTCCGCATCCAGCAGGGGAATCCCCCAGCTGCCCAGCGCGAGCAGGACCGGTTCGAGTTCGTGGCCGCGATCGGTGAGCTCGTACACGGTCCGGGCCGCCGGCGGCGGGAGCTCACGCCGCCGGATCACTCCGGCCGACTCCAGCTGGCGGAGGCGATCCGCCAGCAGGTTCGTCCACATGCCGGGGAGGGTGCGGCGGAGGTCGATGTAGCGCTTCGGCCCGAGCACCAGCTCCCTGACGATGAGCAGGCTCCAGCGTTCCCCCACCACATCCAGGGCGCGAGCGATCGGGCAGTACTGGTCGAACGTTCGGCGTGTCATGGATAGAGGATAGCGTGATATGGTTTTGAGTGTTAGAACTTGAGAAACCATACTCACATGTGGACCGCACCGAGGCCCCGGACCAAGGAGGTCCAAGTGGAGCGCTCGAGTTCCGTGTCACCGAACCGGCGAGGCCCTGCGCTGGTCGCCCTCTGCATGGCGGCCTTTGTGATCAGCCTCGACACCACCATCGTGAACGTGGCCTTGCCGAGCCTGGTCCGCCAGCTCGACGCGTCGGTCACCGATCTGCAGTGGGTGGTGGATGCCTACAGCCTGGTCTTCGCGGCGCTGATCCTGGCCGCCGGCAGCCTGAGCGACCGGCTTGGGCGAAAGGGGATCCTGATGGCCGGCCTCGGCCTGTTCGGGGCAGCCAGCTTGGCCGGCTCCGCCGGCAGCTCGGTTGGCCAGCTGGTCGCGGCGCGGGCCGTGATGGGCCTCGGCGCCGCGCTGATCTTCCCGGCCACCCTGTCGATCATCTCCAACATCTTCACCCGGAGAGCGGAGCGGGCCCGGGCGATCGGGCTGTGGGGCGCCACGACCGGTGTGGGGATCGCGTTGGGACCGATCATGGGAGGCTGGCTCCTCGAACGGTTCTGGTGGGGGAGCGTGTTCCTGTTCATGGCGCCGGTTGCGGCGGGGATCGCCCTGCTCGTCTCGATCGTCGTCCCACCGTCCCGCGACCCCACGGCTCCGCCGGTCGACTGGGCCGGACTGGTCATGTCGGCCGCGGGGATGGGGGCCCTGATCTTCACGATCATCGAGGCGCCCGACGCTGGCTGGGGGTCCGGGCGCACCATCGCCGGGTTCGCGGCCGGTGTCGCGATCCTGGCTGGGTTCCTGGCCGTCGAGCGGCGCCGTCGCCATCCCATGCTGGACGTCAGCTTGTTTCGGAACCTGAGGTTCGTCGCGGCGAGCGGTGCGGTCACCGTGGCGTTCTTCGCGCTGTCGGGGTTCATCTTCCTGGTCACCCAGTACTTCCAGTTCCTCAAGGCCTACAGCCCGCTTGCCACCGGCGTCCGGCTGCTGCCGGTGGCCGCCTCGGTCGCGATCTCGTCGGTGGTCGGGACCAGGCTCGCGGTCAGAGTCGGCAACAAGCTGGTGGTGACCTCGGGGCTGATCCTGCTGAGCAGCGCGTTCCTGTGGATCTCCACCACCTCCGCTGCGTCCGGCTACCTGGAGATCGCGGCCCAGATGCTGGTGCTGGGGACCGGGATGGGTCTCACCAGCGCGCCGGCGACGGAGGCCATCATGGGCGTGGTCTCCAAGGAGAAGGCCGGGGTGGGCTCCGCGGTCAACGACGCCACCCGGTTGCTCGGCGGAACGCTGGGCGTGGCCGTGATCGGCAGCGTCGCGGCCTCGCTGTACGCGGCGCGCCTGGGGTCCACCCTGCCGAGGGGTCTTCCCCCGGCCACGGCGGAGGCGGCGAAGGGATCGGTTGGCGGCGCCATCATCGCCGCCCAGCGTGCCGCGGGCGCGGGTCTGCAAACGGCGGCCGACCAGCTGCACAGCGCGGCGATCCAGGCCTTCGAACGCAGCTTCGCCGCGGGTTGCCTGGTGGCCGTGGGGGTCGCGGTCGCCGGTGCCCTCCTCGCCTGGTTCGTCCTGCCCGCCCGTCCCTCCGCGGAGCCCACCCCGGCACGGGACTCGACGACGCGGAGGCTGGACCGGCCGAGCCGACCAGCGCGAAGGGAGGCGCGCGATGACCGTTGACCCGGCCGGCGCCGAGGCCTCCCCACTCCGAAGGGATCAGCGGCCCGATTCGCGCGGCGTTTTCGCCTCCAAGTAGAGTTGGCCCCTTGTTGCGGCGATGGGTGGCTGCGTCCAGACCACGACTGGAGGATCAATGGGCCGGAGAGCCAATGCACGGCAGCACACACGAAGGTGGCTTGTGGGCGTCGTGCTCGCGCTCGTCGGTGTCCTGGCAGCTGGTGGAGGAGCCGCTGCCGCCAAGGCGCTCAACGACCGGTCGGGCGGCGGCCACGCCGGGCATGGGCGGTCCGTCGCCACCACGACCACGTCGGGGGCCACCGCGGCCGCCTCCGCGACCACCAGGATCCACAAGCCTCGGCACACCACCACGACCACCACCTCGCCATCCACCACGGCAACCACGTCGCCGTCCACCACGACCACGCCGCCAACCACCACGCCGGGGTCGGACCTGGACGTGAAGATCCCGCTGCCGGGGTTCGGCGACATGCTGGTCGACGAGGCGCGCGGCCGCGTCTACATCAGCGGGGGAAAGGGCACCAACAGCGTGGTCGTCACCGACCTCGACGGGGGCAACCAGCAGACCGTCGGCATCGGCCGGGGTGGCGGCGGGATGACGCTCAGCCCGGACGGCACCAAGCTGTACGTGGCCCTGGTCGACAGCGACGGGATCGCGATCATCGATCTGGCGACCTACGCTGTCGACTGGTACTACGTCGGAACCCACGACGGTGTGCCGACGTGCCCCCGTGATGTTGCGTGGGCGGCCGGGCAGCTCTGGTTCGGGTGGGGCTGCGACAACGCTCCCGCCGGCATCGGCAAGGTCGACCCTGAGACGCGTGCGTACGACCTGGGCATGGCCCATACCGACTCGAGGATCGTCTCGGCTCCGTTGCTGGCGACGGTGCCTTCGCAGCCCAACATCCTGATCGCCGGCGAGACAGGCACGAACCCGGCCTTGCTGTTCCGGTTCGAGGCCACCCCGACAGAGCTCCACCAGCTGGTGATGAGCCGGACTGACGGAGGCTCCGTACGGCAGCTGGCGGTCACACCGGACGGCAGCCAGGTGATCGTCCCGTCCGGAGCGCCGTACTACCACCCGGTCCTGAGCACCGCCGATCTCACCGAGGTGCACCAGTACCCGACGACCGCCTATCCCAACGCCGCCGCCATCCGGTCCGACGGGCTGGTCGCGGCCGGCTCCAACGCGGCCTACGACAAGGATGTGTACATCTTCGAGCCGGGCGGTTCCACACCGATCGCCACCTACGAATTCGGGCACCTGCCGGACCAGGAGACGTGGGCGCACACGCTGGTCGACGGCGGGCTCGCCTGGGGCGGCGACCGGATCTACGCGGTCACCCACATCTCGTCCGAGCCCGACAACGTGACGCTCAGGATCCGAGTCGTGGGGTAGTTGTCGGGAGCGCCGGTCCCGGGCGAGCTGCCCGCCGCGATCAGCTCTGTGGCTTGATGTTCTGGTTTATGCGGAACAGGTTGCCCGGGTCGTAGGCGTTCTTGACCTCGGTGAGGCGCGGGTAGTTGTCGCGGTAGGTCGAGGCGATCCGCTCCTGGCCCTCCTCCATCAGGAAGTTGACGTAGGCGCCGCCCGCGGAGTGGGCGCTCAGGGCGGCGTGGTACTCGCGCACCCAGGCGACGTTGGCGGGAGTGTCCCGCGGGTCCGGGTACATGGCCGCGATCACGGTGGCGAAGTTGGCGTCCCGGTAGCTGAAGGCGGTATCGCCCGGGGCCACCCGCCCGGCGGCGCCGTCGATCGGGTAGAGGTGCACGGCCGAGGAGACGTGGGGGACGCGCGGCCCGTAGGTCATGTGGACGTCGATGACCTGGTCGGTGAGCTCCTTGACGAACTCGGCCTTCCAGTAGTGCTGCAGGCCAGGCGGGTAGAGCGGGTCGAAGGCGCTCTGCAGCGCCGGGTACGGGATGGGACCGAGGTGGTGCCCAACCGGGGGCCCGAAGTCCAGCAGCGGCTGGACGACGTCCCGGCCGGTGTCGTGGTCGCCCGCGTAGCAGGCCACGATCACGCACATCGGCTGGCCGTGCCGGTCGGCGGGCAGGAACGGCAGTGGCGGGGCCAGGTGGAACCCGAAGAACGCGCCCAGCTCGTCGGGCGCGCTGCCGATGAAGTCCCGGTAGAACCAGAGCGCCTCGCGGGCGGCGCCGATCTCGTAGAACACCGGGCCGCCGATCACCGTGCCGACCGGGTGGAGCTGGAACTCGAACGAGGTCACCACGCCGAAGTTCCCGCCGCCGCCGCGCAACGCCCAGAACAGGTCCGGGTGCTCCGTCCGGCTGGCGGTGACGAAGCGGCCGTCCGCGGTCACCACGTCGGCCGAGAGCAGGTTGTCGCAGGAGAGGCCGTGCGCCCGGGTGAGGTGGCCGATGCCGCCGCCGAGCGTGAGCCCGCCGACCCCGGTGGTGGACACGACCCCGCCGGTGGTGGCCAGGCCGAAGCCGTGGGTGGCGTGGTCGAGGTCGCCCCAGGTGGCGCCGCCCTCGACGCGGGCGGTGCGGCGCTGCGGGTCGACCTGCACGCCGTGCATCCGGGACAGGTCGATGACCAGACCGTCGTCGTTGGTGCCGAAGCCGTTGACGTTGTGGCTGCCACCGCGCACGGAGACGAGCAGGCCGTTCTCGCGGGCGGCGTCGACGGCGGCGATGACGTCGGCGGCGTCGACGCAGCAGGCGATGGCCGCGGGGTGCCGGTCGATCATGCCGCTGTGGACCGCCCTGGCGTCGTCGTAGCCGTCGCCGCCCGGCTCGATCAGCCCACCGCGTAGGCGTTCGCGCAGCCAGGTCCGGCCGCTGTCGGTCATCTGCATGGTACTGGTCGCCATGATGGCTCCTTGTGGTCTGGTAGGGACGATCGGGGGTCACGTGCCGGCCGGGAACCGGACACGCCGGGCATCGCCGTCCTCCTCTGCTGTGGTATCGCGGGTCGGGGCGGCCTCCAGTCCCATGGCCGCTGGTGGTGTCATACCGGGGAGCGGTCGAACGCCGGTCGAATAGCGGTAGAGTGCGGCGAAGGCGGCTGGGATGATTCGACAGGTTGCACCCATGGAGTTCCTGATGCTCGGCCCGCTCGAGCTCGTCCGCGGCGGCGAGACGGTGCCGCTGCCTCGGGCCAAGCAGCGACGCCTGCTGGCGATGCTCCTCATCGAGGCCAACCGGACCGTGCCGGTGGACCGGCTCGTCGACGGCCTCTGGGAACAGGACGCCCCACAGACGGCGGTCAAGACACTCCAGACATACGTGTCCCAGCTCCGGACGGTGCTCGAACCGGACAGGCCGCAGGGCGAGCTGGGTGGGATCCTCGTCACCGGGCCGTCGGGGTACCAGCTACGGGCCGACCCGGGCGACATCGATGCCCGCAGGTTCGAGGAGCTGCTCGCCCGCGGGCGGGATCGCCTGGCTGAAGCGCCGGCGGAGGCCCGGCGCCTGCTCGGCGAGGCGCTGCGGCTGTGGCGGGGGGCGGCGCTGCCGGAATTCGCCGCGGAGCCCTTCGCCCAGGGCGAGATCGCCCGCCTGGCGGAATTGCGGACGGTGGCCGTCGAGGAGCGGATCCAGGCCGACCTCGCCCTCGGCCTGCATGCGGCGGTGGTCGGTGAGCTGCGCGAGCTGGCCCGCGAGCAGCCGCTCCAGGAGCGGCTGTGGGCCCAGCTGATGCTCGCGCTGTACCGGTCGGGCCGGCAGGCGGACGCCCTGCACGCCTACCAGGAGGCGCGCCGGGCCCTGGCCGAGCAGCTCGGCATCGATCCGGGACCGGCGTTGCGGCGTCTGGAGGAACAGATCCTCCGCCAGGACGCCACCCTGGAGTGGCCAGCCGGTGCTGGCCGTGCGGAGACCGCGGCAGGCCGAACGGCGCCCGCCCCGGTCGTCGCGGCCCCAGGACACGCGGGCGGGCTCAAGAACGAGCGGCGGTGGGCGACGGTGCTCGTGGCCGGGATCGCAGAGCCCCGGCGGGAGCGGTCGGAGGCCGTGCTCGGGCAGGTCGGCCGCAGTTTCCTCGAGCAGGTGGCCAGGGCGGTACGGCGCCATGGCGGGCAGGTCGTCGCCTCGACCGGGTCATCGGTGACGGCGCTGTTCGGCGCTCCGGTGGCGCACGAGGACGACGCCGAGCGGGCGGTCCGCGCGGGGCTGGCGATCCGGGAGCTGGCCGCGTCCCTGCGGCTTCCGTCCGCCGCGATCCCGGTGTGCGTCGCCATCGACACGGGCGAGCTGCAAACCGCCTCCGGACCGGTCGAGCCCGACGGCGAGGGCGCGGGAACGATCAGCGGAGCGGCCGCCGAGGGGGCTGGCGAGCTGGCCCGCCGGGCCCGGCCCGGCGATATCGTCGTCGGCGGCTCGACGCGGCAGGCGGCCGGCCGCGCCATCCGCTACGAGCAGATCGAGCCCTCCGGCTCCCCGGCTGGACCGCCGTCGTGGCGGGTCGTCGACGCCGGCCAGGTCTCCGGGCGTCCGCTCTCCGGCACGCCCATGGTCGGCCGCCGGGCCGAGCTGCGCCTGCTCCACACGATCTGGGAGCGGACGGTGCTGGAGCGGCGTTCCCACCTGGTGACCGTCCTGGGGCCGCCCGGCATCGGAAAGTCACGCCTGTGCCACGAGTTCCTCGCCACCGTCGAGGAGCGGCCGTCGCTGGTGTTGCGGGGCAGGTCGTTCCCATACGGCGATGCCACCTACGGGGCGATCGCGCAGATGGTCCGCGCCGCCATCGATGCCGGCGAGAACGGGTCGCCGCGTGAGGTCCGGCGCAGACTCGAGCCGTGGCTGGCGACCTTCCTCCCGACCGACGAGCAGGGTCGCGCCGCCCAGTACCTCATCACCCTCCTCTCGCTGATCGCGGACTTCGCCCTGCCCGACCAGCGCAGGGTGATCCACGAGTCGGTGCGGCGCTTCTTCGAGGCGGTCGCGGCGAACCAGCCCACGGTGCTGGTCTTCGAGGACGTGCACTGGGCGGGCGCCGAGCTGCTCGACCTCCTGGAGGAGATGGCGGGGCGGGCCCGGTCGCTGCCGCTGCTCATGGTGGCCGTCGCCAGGCCCGAGCTGCTCGACAACCGACCCGGCTGGGGCGGCGGGCTGTCCGCCTACACCGCGCTGCCGCTGGACGCCCTGTCCGCGCCCGAGGTGCGCGAGCTGGCCGGGCTGCTGGTCGAGGCCGACGCGGACGACCCACTGATGATGGACACGATCGAGCGGGCCGCCGGCGGCAACCCGCTGTTCGTCGAGGAGCTGGTCGCCTGGATCGCGGAGGGCCGCCACGGCGCGGACCAGGTTCCGGCGACCGTCCGTGCGGTGATCTCGGCGCGGCTCGATCTGCTCCCGCCGGCCGAGCGTGCCGTGACCGTGGACGCCTCGGTCATGGGCGACCGCTTCTGGCGCAGCGGCCTGGAGCGCCTGGGCACACTGCCGCTCGACCAGCTCGACGAGGCGCTCGAGTCACTGGAGCTGCGAGGACTCATCCTGCCATGCATGCGCTCGTCGGTCCCCGGCGAGCGCGAGCTCGCCTTCCGCCACGAGCTGTTCGCCGAAGTGGCCTACGACACCCTGACGGACCCTGTCCGTGTCGCCAAGCACCTTCAGGTGGCCCGCTACCTGGAGGAGGCGGGCGGCGACGGCGTCCCGCCCGCGGTGCTGGCACGGCACTGGCGGGAGGCGGGCGATCCGGACCGGGCCGCGTCCTGCCTCGTGGACGCCGGCGACCAGGCGAACCGCGGCTGGGAGCGGGCCCGCGCGGTCGCGCTCTACGACCAGGCCCTCGAGCTCCTGGCGGGCCGGGACCCCCAGCGGTGGCGGCGGGTGAACCTCAAGCGGGCGGTGGCCCTGCAGGCGTGGGCGCACATCGTGCTCGACGTGGGCCATCTCCGCATGGACGAACGGCCCGGAACCGTCAGACCGGGAAATCGTCCGGGCTGACGTCGCCGCCGATCTCGAACATCTCGTCGACGAAGTGCCCACCGACAGCGGCGGCGTGCTCGTACAGGCGCTCCTCGCTCGGAGCCTGGTAGACGCAGTACGACCTGACCTTGCCGTCGCGGTCGGTCACCACGTGGCTGTGCTCCCACACGATGTCGGGAAAACCCTCGTTCCTGACCACCTTGGAACGACGCCCGTTGTCGAGCATCTGCTCCTCTGAGACCTCTCCCCACGACCGGATCAGCAGATACCGCTGCATAATCGTCACCTCGACGAGATTGGCCCCGCTGACCCGCGGCCCTCCCCATGGGCGCAGCGTCATCATGCCACAGCAGGCTCGCGGCGAGAGGCTCGTCCCCGGCCATCGGTGGTGCGTGCGCGCTCCATCCCGTGATGGGAACCCGACCGGTCCGGCTGGTGTACCGGATGCGACGCAGGATCTCTGGGGCAACGAAAGGAGCCGGAGATGCCGAAGGTGAAGCCTCGCGTCCTGGGACTGGTCCTGGCCGGCGGGGTGGCCGCACTGGTGCTGCTGGCTCTGGTGCCCACGGCGGCGCTGGCCAAGGGAGCCTCGGCGGCCACGATCGACGGCGGCGGGCCGGGTGGCCCGGGCAACGGGCCGAACGGGCCGATCACCCTGCGAGGCGACGGCGAGCCGGGCAGCGGCACCGATCTCGGCACGCTCGCCGACCTCTCAGGGCTGTTCCCAGCCATGTTCGGGCAGTCGCCCGACCCGATGCTGGCGGCCGCTCCCACGCCGGCCAAGCGGCTCGGCCCGCGCTACACGATCACCTGGACGATCCCGGACGGCACCGGCACGGCCAGGAAGGTCCGCCAGGACGTCTACCCGTATGCGGCCGGGGCGCCCGTCACCTACACCAAGCCTGGCCAGCCGGTGTTCGACCAGGCCACCAGAGGTGGCTGGTACAGGGCCTCGGACAGCCTGCGCGCCAAGTTGATCGAGCTCGGCCTGCCCGACAGGGCGCCGATGGCCCTGCCGGCCTCCAGCGTCGGCGACGCTGCCACCGGCGCGCGGGCCGGGTCGAGCGCGAGCCCGGCACCGGTCCGGGCGGCGGCAAGGGCGCCGGCTGTCTGGCCGCGGGTCCTTGCAGGCGCCGCCGTGCTCCTGGTGGCCGCCGGCGGCGTGGCGGTGGTCCTGCGCCGCCGGCCCGGCACCGCCACCGTCCGCTGAGGGTGCCGGTTGCGGCCGGCGGGCTGGGGTCGGCCACGGCGACACGATGAGCGACCCGCGGCCAGGCGGCGACGGGTGGGCGCTAGCGGAGCAGTCCCTCGGTGCGGGTGATCTCTTCGCGGACGAGGTCGAGGCGCCGTTTGAGGTCGACCTGCTTCTCCGGGTCGAGGCAGCCTGTCAGCTCCTGCTGAACCTGGGCCTCGCCGCGCCGCAGCCAGGCGAGCCGGGCCTCGACGTTTCGGAGCAGGCGCAGGGCCCTGCCCACGCGGGCCTGCCGGAGGCGGCGCAGGACCGAGCCGCCGGGTATGCCGCGCCGGATGCCGACCATCGGGTTGGAGGAGCGCCCGGTGGTGGGCAGCAGTGGGGGCGTGCGCTGCTGGTGGATCAGGTGGGCCAGCGCGACCATGCCGCCGGTCATGGTCTCGATGGCGACGTCCTCCTGGGCGAGGCCGTTGGAGACGACGTACTCGTCGAGTCCTTGCCGCAGGTACATCAGGATCACCAGGGCGGCGGGGGCGACACCCTGGCCGTCGAGGTAGAGGCCCTGGTCCTGGAGGCAGTCGCGCATCTCGGCGATCGCCTGGTCCACCCATGCGACGAAACGAGGCTCCGTGTAGTGGTCGTCCTGCATGACGGCCGCCACATAACGGCTGACAGCGTCCATCTGGCTCCTCGGATTCCAAGCAGGCTCGCGGGCTGGGGGAGAGCTCGCACGCCAAGGGTCGCCGGAGGAGCCCTGTCAGGTCAAACTGGCGGCGGTTTCACCCTGGATGCCCGGTTCGGGCGGCGCTGGTGCGCGTAGTGTGGCCGTTGACCTGGCACCGGACCGCGTGGAGATCGACATGGTCGACATGGGACAGCCAGCCGAGCGGCGCAACGGCAACCGCCTCGCCTACGAGACCAGCCCGTACCTGCTCCAGCACGCCGGCAACCCGGTGGACTGGTACCCGTGGGGCCCGGAGGCGCTGGAGCGCGCCAAGGCGGAGGACAAGCCGATCCTGCTCTCGGTGGGGTACGCGGCCTGTCACTGGTGCCACGTGATGGCGCACGAGTCGTTCGAGGACCCCGAGACCGCCGCGCTCATGAACGAGCACTTCGTGAACGTCAAGGTGGACCGGGAGGAGCGTCCGGACGTCGACGCGATCTACATGAGCGCGGTGCAGGCGATGACCGGCCAGGGCGGTTGGCCGATGACGGTGGTGCTGACCCCCGAGGGGGAGCCGTTCTTCGCGGGCACCTATTTCCCGAACACCGACCGGCTCGGCATGCCGAGCTTCCGCAAGGTGCTGCTGGCGGTCGCCCAGGCATGGCGGGACCGGCGCGAGGACGCTCGCCAGCAGGGCAGGCAGGTCGCCCAGCACGTGGCCATGCAGACCGGCGCGCTCGCGGGCGCCGCGGGCGAGCTGGACGAGGAGTTGCTGCGGCGGGCGCTCGAGGGGATCGGGCAGGGGTTCGACCCGCAGTGGGGCGGCTTCGCGTCTGCCCCCAAGTTCCCCCAGCCGATGACGCTGGAGTTCCTGCTGCGATGCCACCTGCGGGGCTGGCCGGCAGCGCTGGAGATGGTGCAGCTCACGCTGGACCGGATGGGGGCGGGCGGGATCTTCGACCAGCTGGGCGGCGGCTTCCACCGCTATTCGACGGATCACCGCTGGCTGGTGCCGCACTTCGAGAAGATGCTCTACGACAACGCGCAGCTCGTGCGCTTGTACGCGCGGGCGTGGCAGGTCACCGGCGCGGAGCGGTACCGCGAGGTGGTCCGGCGGACGGCCGGGTACCTGCTGCGCGACCTGCGCCATCCCGAGGGCGGGTTCTTCTCTTCGCAGGACGCGGACTCCGAGGGCGTGGAGGGCAAGTTCTTCGTGTGGTCGTTCCAGGAGCTGTCGGAGGTGGCGGGCGAGCTGGTCGCCCGCTGGTTCGGGGCGACGCCCGAGGGCAACTGGGACGGCGTCAACGTGCTGTGGACGCCGCTGCCTCCCCAGACGGTGGCGGAGCGGGCGGGCGTCCCGGTCGCCGAGCTGGAGGACGCGATCCGCGAGGGCTCCGCCAAGCTGTTCGAGCACCGCGAGACGAGCCGCGTCCATCCCGCCACCGACGACAAGGTGCTGGCCGCCTGGAACGGCCTGGCGGTGGCGGCGCTGGCGGAGGCCGGCCGGGTGCTGCCGGAGCCGGCCCTGGTCGAGGCGGCGACGGCCTGCGCGGAATTCGTGCTCGGCACCATGCGAGCGCCCGACGGGCGGCTCTCCAGGGCGTGGCGCGAGGGGCGCCTGGGCGGGCCGGGGTACCTCGACGACTACGCCTGCATGGCGGAGGCGTGCCTGACGCTGTACGAGACGACCTTCGAGCCGCGCTGGCTGCGCGAGGCGGTCGCGCTGGCGGACGGGATCCTGGAGCTGTTCGCGGACCCGCGCGGCGGCTTCTTCCAGACGGGCAGCGATGCTGAGCGGCTGGTGGTGCGGCCCAAGGAGCTGTTCGACAACGCCGTGCCGGCCGGCTCGTCGGTGGCGGCCGACGTGCTGCTGCGGCTCGGCCGCCTGCTCGGGGAGGAGCGCTACGGGGCCGCGGCGCTGGGTGCGCTGCGCTCGGTGCGGGAGCTGCTGGCGCGGGCGCCGACCGGCTTCGGGTACGCGCTCGGCGCCGCCGACTTCGCCCTGTCCCGGGTGCGCGAGGTGGCGATCGTGGGCGAGCCGAAGGCCGCCGACACCGCCGCGCTGCTGGCGGAGGTCCGGGGCCGGTACCGGCCCAACCAGGTGGTCGCGCTGGCGGCGCCGGGCGACCAGGAGGCGCTGGCGGCTGTGCCGCTGCTGGCGGACCGGCCCACGCTGGACGGCCACGCGACCGCCTACGTCTGCGAGCACTTCGCGTGCCAGCAGCCGGTCACCGAGCCCGCCGCCCTGGCCGACCAGCTCCGGTAGCGCCCGAGGCCTGCCCGTCGGGCCCGGCGCGCACCGCCACCGGGGGCCGGGCCCGCGACCGCTACGCCTTCACCAGGGGCGTGTCGACCAGGTGCTCGGCGATGAACCAGGTCTGCAGCTCGTTGGTGCGCAGCACGTCGGAGACCAGGATGTCGTTGGTGCCCTGGTCGCCGACCTGCTCGGCCTTCTCCGCGCCCTTGCGGGCCTCGGCGATGATCACCTCGTGCGCCTCCAGCAGGCGCGAGAGCATCGCCGGGACCTCCTCCGCGCCGTCGGGGGGCCGGGGGATGCTGGTGACCTCGGCGACGTGCCTGGGGTCGGCCACGGCGATGCCGCCCAGCGTCTGCACCCGCTCGGCCATCAGGTCGACCAGCAGGAGCTGCTCGGAGGCGTGCTTGTCCAGCAGCAGGTGGAGCTGGTAGAAGGTGTGGCCGCGCACCAGCCAGTGGTGCTTCTTGTAGAGGTTGTAGATGATGATCGAGTCGGCCAGGGTCTGGTTCAGCGCCTCGCAGCTCGCCGCCCGCGCTTTGTGATCCAGTGCGATCGGGAGGTCGCGGATGGTGCCGAAGCGCTGGATCTCGACTCCCTCCTGGTGCAGCAGTAGCTGGCTGGATCGCCTGCCACCGTTGGAGCGCCCGCGGGCCTCGAACGGGTCGCCCGACTTTCGCTGTTGCTGCTGCTTCTGCGCCATCGCTGACCTCCTCGGCCCCTGCTGGTCCTGGCCCTCGATTTGCCGTCAACCACCGCCCTGAAACGGCTCGGACCACCGCGATCGCCGGTACGGTGGTGAAATGACCTCCACGACCTCACCCAAACGGGTCCTGGTGCTCGGCGGCGGGTTCGGCGGCATGTACACCGCCCGGCGCCTGGAGCGGCGGCTGCCCCAGGGCGAGGCCGAGATCGTGCTGATCAACCCCGAGAACTACATGCTGTACACGCCGCTGCTGCCGGAGGCGGCGGCCGGCACGATCGAGCCTCGTCACGTGGTGGTGCCGCTGCGGCAGGCGCTGCGACGCACGCGCGTGCGGGTGGGCAACGTCACCGCCGTGGACCTCGACCGCCGCACCTGCACCTACGTGTCCGCCGGCGGGGCGGAGCGCTCGATCGGCTGGGACCGCCTGGTGGTGGCGCTCGGCTCGGTCAGCCGCATGTTCCCCGTCCCTGGCCTCGCCGAGCACGCGGTCGGCTTCAAGACGCTGGCCGAGGCCATCCACCTGCGCAACCACGTGCTGGAGCAGCTCGAGCTGGCGGACGCCGCCGACGATCCCGACGAGCGTGCGGCGCGGCTGGGCTTCGTGGTGGTCGGCGCCGGGTACGCCGGCACCGAGCTGGTCGCCGAGCTGCAGGCGCTGGTGCGCCGCGCGGTTCGGCTCTACCCGGCGCTGCGCCAGAGCGACACCCGCTGGGTGCTGGCGGACATGGCACCGCGGGTCCTTCCGGAGCTGGGCGGCCGCCTCTCGGAGGCTGCCCTGCAGGTGCTGCGCGGCCGGGGCGTCCAGATCCGCTTGCGGACCACGCTGGAGCAGGTGGGGCCTGACTGGGTCCGCTTCACCGACGGGGAGTGGATGCCGGCCTCGACGATCGTCTGGACCGCCGGCGTCGTGCCCTCCCCGCTGGCCGGCAAGCTGGGCCTGGCCACCGACGAGCGCGGCCGCGTCGTGGTCGACGAGCGCCTGATGGTGGCCGGCCGCGACGACGTCTTCGCGGTCGGCGATGTCGCCGCCGTGCCGATCGCCGGCCGCAAGCCGGGGACGGCCCCGCCCACAGCCCAGCACGCCCTGCGCCAGGCGCGGGTCTGCGCCGACAATCTGGCGGCCACGCTGGGGCACGGGCAGCCTCGCAGCTTCGCGTTCGCGGGGCTCGGCCTGCTTGTCAACCTGTCGGAGCACTACGGGGTCGGCAAGGTCCTGGGGATGCCGGTCTCGGGCCTGCTGGGCTGGCTGGTGACCCGCACCTATCACTGGTTCGCGCTGCCGACCTGGACGCGGCGGCTCCGCGTCGGCCTCGACTGGGCGGTCGCCGCCGCCTTCCCGCGGGACGTCGCCGAACTGGGCACGCTCGGCCACCCGGAGCCGCTTCCGTCTCCCGAGCGGAGGGACTGACCGGGTTCAGGCCGCCTCGCAACGGGTAGCCAAGCTCGCGAAGGGGGTGAGCACAATGCCTGCCACCAAGCGCGAAGAAGAGCTTCCCAGTACGATCCAGCGGTCCGACGACAAGGCGAAGCGCACCTGGGCCAAGGCCCACGACAGCGCGGTCGAGACCTACGGTGAGGGGGAGCGAGCTCACCGAACCGCCTATTCCGCACTCAAGCACACGCACGAGAAGCGGGGCGACCATTGGGAGCCGAAGGGGAGGAAGGGCCCGTCCGATCCCCAGGCTGCACAAGGGACGCCGGCGTCGCGCTCCCGACCCCGCGGCACCGCCGGTGGCGTCGACATGATCGGCAACTCCAAGCAGGAGCTGATGGAACGGGCCAGGCAGTTGGGCGTCGGAGGCCGTTCGCGGATGACCAAAGAGGAGCTCGCCAAGGCGGTCGCCGCCAAGCAGCGCCAAACCGACCGCAGGAAGCGTTGACGGAGCCTTCATGAGCAGCGATGCCGTCCCAGAGGCCGATGCCCACGACCAGCACGATCCGGTCGTGCGATCGGACGAGAACGAGCGGCCCCGGCCGCGCATCAGCGACGAGACGCCAGAGGCCGACGCCTACGAGCAGTCGCTGCCCGTCTCCTTGGATGACGAGGACGACCGCCGCTGAAGCTCAGCCAGCTCGTGGTGGGTCGGGCCGGCCGCCTCCACCGGCGGAGCGGCCTCCCGGCCCGCCGCGCCTGCCACCGCCCTGCCGGCGGTTGGTCCGCCCCTGACCGCCCGCCGGTTTGCCCTGACCCTGCGTGCCGGCGGGCCTGCCCTGGCCCTGGGTGCCGGAGGGCCTGCCCTGGCCCTGCGTCCCGGACGGCCTCCCCTGGCCTTGCGTCCCGGAGGGCCTGCCCTGGCCCTGGGTACCGGCGGGCCTGCCCTGGCGGCGGTTGGCGCGCTCGATGGTGGCGCTGAGCTGCTCGAGGCGCGCCTCCCAGCGCAGCAGGACCTCTTCGATCTCGCCGGCGACCGCCTCGAAGGCCAGCACCTCGCGCTGCGTGTGCGAGCGCTGCGCGCTGTAGCGCTCCAGGTCGGCCTGCAGGTCGCGGGTCAGGCGCTGCAGGTCGCGGACGGCGCCGGACATCACGCGCCGCGCCTCGACCAGCTCGCGGATCCTGGCGGGCCGGTCGCTGGGCAGCACGCTGGTGAGCGACCGGCCGATGGCAAGCTCCTGGCGGCGCAGTTCGCGCTCGTAGTCCTGGGCGCTGCGCTTGACCTCCGTGCCGCGCCTGGGCTCGGCCCCGCGCCGGTCGTCAGCGCGGCGCCCGGTGCGGGATGCTGTAGGGCTCATCGTAGGTCCAAGGTACCCGACCACCGCGTCAGGCGATACGGCGGGCCGCGATCTCGGCCCGAGTTTGTTGAGGGACGGGTGGGGACGAGCGCAAGATCCGCGCGAGGCTCGAAGCGGAGCGCGAGCGCCTGCTGAGCGTGCAGCGCGACCTGCGGGGCGACCCCGAGACGACGGCGGATCTCGCCAGCGTCGGCGAGCTGTCCGACTACGACCAGCACCCCGCCGACATCGGGACGGAGGTCTTCGAGCACGAGAAGAACGTCTCCATCCTGGAGCAGGTGCAAGCCCAGCTCCGGGAGGTCGAGGCGGCTTTCGAGCGGCTGGAGAAGGGCACCTACGGGATCTGCGAGGCCTGCGGCAGGCCGATCGAGCCCGCGCGCCTGGAAGAGCGCCCATTCGCCCGTTTCTGCCTGGAAGACCAGCAGCGGGTCGAGCGCGAGGCGGCCCTGCCGGGGACCACCGCGTGACCCATAGGGCGGTCGGCTTGGCGCGCTCGGCCGTTTCCCGGCGGTGGAAACAGGGCACCCAGGAGGGTGCCACCCCACTTCCTGAACGGGGTCATTGACGCATTCGATCTGCCTGGAGACGTCCTTGTTGCTGTTCTCCCATCCCGCGGCGAGCCACGCTCGACAACCGAAGATCGACGACCGCCGCCGGCTGCGAGGTGGCGCGTCGATGCTGGCCGCCGTGGCCGGAGTGCTGGCCGCGTTCGGCAGCTTCCTGGTGCTGGCCGTGGTCGTCGGCGCGGCCGGGCTCGCGATCGTCGGCATGCCGCTGGATCTCGCGCCGCGGGACTGGCACCGCCTGGCCACCGTGATCGCGCTGGGCGCCGCGCTGGTCTCGCTGCTGGCCTACCTGTTCGGCGGCTACGTGGCGGCCCGGCTGGGCGGGCGCGACGGCCTTCAGCATGGCCTTCGCGTGTTCGCGCTGGCCGTGGTGGTGCTCGGGCTTCTCGGGCTGCTCCTGCTCGGCATGGCCGGGCCGGTCAGCGTCGGCACCGGGCTCCGGCGGCCGAGCTTGTCGGCCGCTCCGGGGCAGGGCCTCACCTTCGGCGACGTCGCCACCAAGGCGGCCATCTGGTCGATGATCGCGATGCTGCTCGGCTCCATCGCCGGCGGCATGCTCGGCGGGCGGGCACATCACCGCCGGGCCGAAGCGGCGCAGCCCTCGGCCGAAGCGGCGCAGCCCCCGCCGGATCCCGGGAGCCAGGGTCCGGCCAGCGGCACGTAACGCCGCCCTGGCCGTTCACCGCAGGCCGCCTGGGCCACCATGTCCTCGCTGACCAGCTCGCAGGCCTGCTCGATGTGGACGGGCAGGGGCGGCTCCTGCGCGAGCTGGCGGGCCACGGTCCGGGCCGCACGGCTCAGCGGAGCACGGCGGCCAGGACGGTCCCGAAGCCGGCGGTCCCGATCAGCAGCCAGGTCACCGAGTCGCCCATCTGTCCGCTGTGCAGCCCGCGCAGGGCCCGCACCATGGGGACCGTCAGCCGCAGCCCTCGCCGCCGTAGCCGGGAGGGCAGTCGCCGGCCGAACAGCGCGGCCGCGGCGCCTGCGACCGCCAGCACCAGCGTGCCCGCCGTCCATGGCGCCGCGGCGACCAGGCGACCTCCGGCCGGGGTCGGCGCGGCCACGGTCGGAGCGGCCCTGGCCCCTCCGAGCACGGCGCCGGCGTAGGCCGGCCGGTCGGCGAAGCGGGCGGCCACCACCACGGCCCGGTCCGACAGGCCGGGCACCATACCGATCGCGATCGAGGAGCCCAGCAGCACCAGCGCGGGCACGAGCATGGACGGGCCGATGAGGCTGCGCGACACCCGCAACTCGTCCCCCTCCTCCGCCCCGTGCCGCTTGGCGGCCTCCTCGGCGGACTCGTCCCTGCCGCCGAAGACCGTCGGGCCCCAGCCGGCAAAGACGCGACCGCTCACGCGCAGCACCGCGCCGGCGGTCAGCGCCGAGGCGACCATGAACAGCGCGGCCATCCAGTGCGCGGCACCGCCCGCTCCCTCCTCGATCAGGGCCTTGCCGACGAAGGTGCCGAAGGGCGGCACACCGGCCAGGCCCACCGCGCCGAGCACCAGCAGCGGCGCCGCCCATCGCAGCGCTCGGCCCTGCCCGCGGAGTTCCAGCTCCTCGAGGGTGCCGAAACGGTGGGCCAGGATGCCGACCAGCACGAACAGCGCCGCCTTCACCAGCCCGTCGGCGACGGTGTACAGCGCCGCGCCGGCGAGCCCCTCCGGCTCCAGCAGCGCGATGCCCAGCAGCGTCAGGCCGACGTGGCTCACCGTCGCAAACGCCAGCAGCCTCGCCAGATGGTGTTGCAGGATGCACATCACCCCGCCGAGCAGCGCAGTGAGCGCCGCTCCGGCCAGCAGCGCCGCGCGCAGCCCGGGCGTGTGCCCCCCGAACGGGCCGCTGAACACCGACCAGTAGACGCGCGCCACCGCGTAGACGCCGAGCTCGCTCAGCAGCCCGGCGAACAGCACGCACACCGGCGTCGGCGCGACCGCGTAGGCGTCGGCCAGCCAGAAGTGGAAGGGCACCACCGCGGCCTTGACGAAGAACCCGACCAGCAGCAGGGCGAAGGCCACCACCACCAGCCGGTCGGTGGGCGCCGCGGCCAGCGTCGTCCCGATCTGCGCGAGGTTGAGCGCGCCGGTGCGGCCGTAGAGCAGGGCGACACCGGTGAGCACCATCACCGCGCCGACCGAGTTGGTAACGGCGAAGTTGAGCGCTCCCTGGAGGGAGCCGGGGTCCTCGATCTTGTAGCCGGCCAGCGCGTAGGCGGAAACGCTGAGCAGCTCGAAGAACACGAACATGTTGAACAGGTCGCCGCTGGAGCAGAACCCGGCGACCGCGGCCAGCAGGACGAGCATGAGCGCGTGGAACAGGATTCCGACCGTGTCGAAGTAGCGCCAGGAGAAGGTGAGCGCCGCAGTCATCAGCAGGCCGGCGAAGGTCACCATCCCGGCGCCGATCGGGTCGATCGCGAAGGCGACGCCGAGCGCCACGCCCGACCTCGGGGTCCAGCCGCCGAACCAGACGACCGTGGTGCCGCCGAGGGTGCGCGCCAGCAGCGCCGCGCCGAGCACCGTCACCGCCGCCGCGGTGACGATCGCCACGGTGTCGGCTACCCGGCGGCGCAGCAGCGGGCCGGCCCCGACCAGCGCGGCGGCGACCAGCAGCGGGATGGCGACGGGCAGAGCGGCCAGTGCCGGCACGCTCAGCCCTTCATGGCCCGCAGCTCGTCGGGGTCGAGCGTGCCCAGCCGCTTGTGGATCTGCACCGCCAGGGCCAGCAGCAGCGCGGTCACGGTCGCGCCGACCACCACGTCGGTGAGCGCCAGCGAGGCCACCACCGGGTCGACCGCCCTGGTCCCGACGGGCACGTCGAGGAAGATCGGGGCGGTGCCGCCGCGGCGGTAGCCGATCGCCAGCAGCAGCACGTAGGTCGAGGACTGCACCACCGCCAGGCAGGTGACCGCGTGGATCAGGTTGCGGCTGGTGACAATGCCGTACAGGCCGATCAGGAACAGCCAGGCCGAGACCAGGTAGGGGAGGTGGTCCATGACCTTCACCGGCCGCTCCTCCCCGGTCCCAGCACCAGCGTCTGCTCGAGGAACTCCGAGAGCAGCAGGGTGAAGCCGGCGGCGACCTCCAGGCCCACGGCCAGGTTGATGACCGGGATGGTCCCCGCCGACAGCAGCGTGCCCGCGGTGCCCAGCGGCAGGGCGTTGGCCAGGAACGCGCCGCCGGCCACCAGCCCGAACAGGCCCACCACCACGTAGCCGCCGGCGCCGAGCGCCTCGCCCAGGTCGATGCTGTGCTCCGGCTGCACGCGGCGCAGGGTGACGTACTCGCCGGACAGGTAGACCAGCAGCGCGCCGGTGGCCAGCACCACGCCGCCCTGGAAGCCCCCGCCCGGGGTCAGGTGCCCGTGGGCGACCACGTAGATGCCGAACAGCACGATCGGACCGAGCAGCGCCAGGCCGACCACGCGGACCGCGTTGGAGGTGCCGGGCACGCGGCGTCCTCTGGCCTCCTCCTGCGGTTCGTGCTCGGCCTCCCCGCGCATGGCGCGCAGCAGGATCGCCACGCCGATCACGGCGGCGAACAGGATGAATTCCTCGCCCATGGTGTCGATGCCGCGGTAGTCGAAGGTCACCGCCGCGACCACATTGGTGGCATGCCGCTCGGCCACGGCCACCTGGTTGAGCACCAGGCCGTACGGGCCCCCGTACACGCCTACGGGTGGCAGCCCGGTCGCGCCCCAGACCAGCAGCCCGCCGACCACCGCAGCGGCAGGGACGAAGGCGCGGCGCCTGATCACCGGGGTCATCGTCTGCTCCGCCGTACCTTGGCCAGCGCCAGCAGGATCATCAGCGGCAGCGCGACCGCGCCGACGGTGATCTGCGACAGCGCCACGTCAGGGGCCTGGAGGACCAGGAACGCCAGGCCGAGCAACAGGCCGAAGAAGCTGGCCATGATCGCCTGGTTGACCGGGTCGCGGACCAGCACCACCGCGGTGCCGGCCGCCGCGACCAGCAGCAGCACCGCCGCCAGCAGGACCGTCACGGCTTCTCCACCTCCAGGGTCACGGATCGCCCAGCTCGGTCACCGTCGCTCCACATCGATCTCCACCACCTCGTCCTCCTCCCTGCCCTGCACGGTCCAGGCGCCGAAGCGGCGGATGCGCGCTGCCCTGGCGATGGCGTGGGTGAGCACCGGGTTGGTGATCAGCAGCGCCAGCGTGATCAGGATCGTCTTGAGCCCGTACTGGACGATCGACTCTCGCAGCAGCACCGCTCCGGCGATGGCGAAGGCCCCCAGGGTGCTGGCTGGGGCGGTGTAGTGCAGCTTGTCATAGACCCCCCGCATCACCAGCACGCCGACGCAGCAGGCGAGTTCGATGCCCACCCCGAGCACCAGCAGCGCGATGGCGGCGATCGCCCGTGGCGTCATCCCCAGCGCTCCAGGAAGCGGGCGAACACCAGCCCGCCGGCGAAGGTCAGCAGCGCCAGCGCGAGTGCCAGGTCGAGGTAGATGGTGCGCTGGTAGCCCACCGCCAGCAGCAGCAGCACCAGCGCGTCGATGGTGCCGGCCATGGTCAGGCCCACCAGCCGCTCGGTCGGCTCGCCGCGCAGGCAGACGATCCCGCACGGGACCAGCCCCGCCAGCAGGGCCAGCGCCGCCACCAGCCACTCGTTCACCAGATCATCGCCGCATTCCCGTCCGCGGAGGTACAGGCCATCGACCAGAAAGTGAATCACACCGGTTCGCAAGCGGCGGCTGCGGGGACGCGCGCGGGGTCGTGGCGGCGGAAGGGGCAAGGCGTCCCCGTGCCGCTCCGGCGGGTGCGGGGCGACGCGCCGCGGGCTTTCCTACAGCAGGTCGGCGATGAGGGTCGCGGCGCGAGCGGCCCCGTCGGTCTCGACCGGGCGGTAGTCGACGGCGCTGCCGAGCTCGTCCGCGATGGCGGCGGCGATCGCGTCCGGGTCGCTGGTGGCGTAGTCCATCCGCCGGCCCGCCCGGTAGCGGTCGAGCCGGTGGGCGACGTGGAAGTTCTGCTCGAAGTGGTGGGCGAGCGGAAAGTACAGGAACGGCCTCCGGTTCGCGGTCAGCTCCATGCAGGTGGTCAGTCCGCCCTGCACGACCGCGAGGTCGCAGGCGGCCAGGTGCCGGTACAGCTCGTGGACGTAGGCGCGCAGCTCGAGGCCCTGGTGCTGCGGGAGCGTGCCCGGATCGATCCTCGGGCCCGTGACGACCACCATCCGCAGTGCCGGAACTCGCCGCTTGGCCTCCGGAAACGCCTCGACCACCCGCCGCAGCAGGTGCCCGCCGACGCCGGAGCCGCCAACGGTGACGATGCAGACCTGCTCGTCGTCTCGGTAGCCGAGCTCATGCCGCAGCGCCTGACGGTCGGCGAAGTCGGACGGATCGAAGCCGGTCGTGTAGCCGGCGAAGGAGTAGTGCTCGCGCGTCCAGTCGCGGATCAAAGGTAGCTTCGGCCCGAACGCGTCAGCAACGATGTCGTCGGGGTTGCCGACGAAGATCGCGTGGTCGCGCACGCGCGGGAAGCGCGCGATGTGCTCGATCATCTCCGCGTTGTAGTCGGCGGTCACCAACGCTTCGCGCTCGCCTCCGTCCGGCATCGGCAGCCAGCCGACGAAGTCGGTCAGCCAGGCGTAGGCCGCCTGCTTCTGCTCGGGGTTCTCGTGCAGGTAGTAGTCGAGCTCCCAGGCCTCGTCGCCGATCCAGACGTCGTACTGCTCGTCGCGCACGAGGTCGTGAAAGAGCATGAAGTTCGCGAGCAGGATCTCGTCCATCCGGCGGATCGCCTGGAAGCAGTGCAGGTCATGCTCCGCCGACTCGCTCTCGATGTGCCGCGACTCGTTCGCGAGGTCCGCACTCGCGGGATGGACACGCTCGCCGCGCGCCTCGAGCACGGCAGTGACCGGATGCTGCGCGAGCCAGTCGATCTCCAGGTCGGGATGCAGCTTGCGCAGCTCGTCGGCGATAGCCGTGTCGCGCTGCGCGTGGCCGAGACCGATCGGCGAAGAGATGTACAGCGCACGCTTGCGACGCGACTTGCCGCGCACCCAGCGCCTCGACGGCGGCGCAGGCTTCACGAAGTCGCGCAGCAGCAGATTGACCTTGACCGGATCGCGCACGTGCGGGCAGTGCCCCGATCCTTCGAGCACCACGAGGCTCCCGCCGGTCTGCTCCGCCAAGGCGGCCCCGCGCGTGACTGAGATGATCGCGTCCTCGTCGCCGTGGATCACCAGCGCCGGGCAGCGGATGCGGGCCGCGAGCGCGCGTGCCTCCTCCCCGTCGAGCTTGGCACCGTACTGCGCGGTGACGAGCGTCTCCGCGGTCGTCTCGAGGCCCCACCCGACGCAGTCTTCGATCGGCTTCGTCGAGTGCGGCTCGGTGAAGACACGCGAGAAGAAGAACTCCAGAAACCCGCGGTGGTCGCGCAGCCAGTAGTGCTTGTTGTACTTCGCCCAGCCCTCGTCGGTCTCGAGCTCGTCCTCCCACGAATGAACGACGGCGCGCTCTGGGAGCGTTTCGCCGCCGCCGGACCAAGCCGGCCCGATGAAGACCACGCCGTCGACACGGTCGGGATGCTCTGCAGCGAGGATCGCCGCTCGATGCGCGCCGAGCGACAGCGCGACGAGCACGGCGGTTTTTGTTCCCGTCTCGTCGAGCACCGCGAGCGCGTCCGCAGCGAACTCCCGCTC
>WNGQ01004733.1_pt1 | contig 24029 bp, 22 predicted proteins | sample 5407661 | NCBI WGS metagenome assembly WNGQ01 (sample SAMN13153382, study PRJNA577476) | soil metagenome | isolation source: 60 cm soil or saprolite under Garry oak tree replicate 2 | place: USA:California | collected 2016-06-15 | reverse complement strand
ATCCCGAGCCCCAGATTCCTGGTTTGTTTAAGTCGCGGCGAGAACTCGCCCTTACACCACCCCCGCAAGTGCCTTCGCCGTCACAGAATGCGCAGATGGTGGGCTCGATTTCGGCCAGGGCGGTCGAGTTCTATGCGCAACATTTTGGCCCATTTCCATATCGCGAACTGGCGATAACCCAAATGCCTGGGACGCTCAGTCAGGGCTGGCCGGGACTGATCTTCCTTTCCAGCTATTCGTTCTTGAGCCCGCAGCAGCGAGAACAGTTACAGATCGATCCCAGCCGGCGGCCCATGTTCGAGCAGGTCATCGCGCACGAAACCGCGCATCAGTGGTGGGGTGACCTAGTGACCTGGAAGGGCTATCGCGATCAGTGGATCATGGAAGGTCTGGCAAATTACAGCGCATTGGTGCTGCTGGAATCGCACGATCCGGCTAAGTTTCGTCAGATTATGCAGCAGTATCGCGACGACTTGATCGCGAAAAATCGTAAGGGCATGTCCTTGATGGATGCCGGCCCCGTAACTCTCGGAGTCCGTCTGTCTTCGTCCCAACTCCCGGGCGCCTATGAGGCCATCTGTTACGGCCGCGGGACTTGGCTCTTCCATATGCTGCGTACCATGATGCGTGATGCCGAACGAAAAGGCCCGCACGCGGCAGGCCACACCAGACTGGCAGGAGACGAGCCTTTCCTGCGGAGCCTTCGCAAACTCAGAGCAGACTATGAGGGCCGCCCGGTGAGCACCGCCGAACTAATGGCCGTCTTCGAGTCTGAACTTCCGGCCTCTTTGTGGTATGAGGGACACAAGTCGCTCGAGTGGTTCTACGAAGGTTGGGTAAACGGCAACGCGGTGCCGGGTTTCAGTCTGCGCGGACTCAAGTTCGTTGACAAAGGAACGGCAACCATGGTGGCGGGGACTATTGTTCAGGAGCACGCGCCTGACGACCTGGTGACCGCGGTTCCGCTGTTTGCGTCCATTGCCGGAAAAAGCGTTTTTCTCGGACGCGTGTTCGCCGAGGGTCAAGAAAGCCAATTCCACATCTCGGCACCGATGGGGACTCGCAAGGTGCAACTAGATCCGGAGCAGACGCTGCTGGCGCGCAGTCGATAGTCCCGAACCCTAGTTCCGTTTCAGGAAAAATTTCCGAAATCCACGTCTGAGTTCATCAATAGTCTGGCGACAATCCGCCAGGACGCTCACATATTCGGGCCAACCTGCTGAGCCTCAGGCCTTCTGGGCCGTTCGGAGCAAGCGTGGCCGCTATGGAAGCCATAATGCAGTAACAAACTCAATACAGAGAGAGGCTTCATGGAATCGCTTTCGACACAAGAGCGCACTCGACCCATTGTGATGGTGTCAGGTCAAAGTTGTCGGACAATTCTTGTGGTCGAAGATGAGCGCTTGGTTCGCGAGTAACCTGCGAACTCTTGTCCGAAGTGGGCTACCACGTGCTATCGGCCGAAAGCGCCGCAGTCGCCAAGAAATTCTTCTTCCGCGGGATGCTCGACCTGCTGCTTTGTGATGCGGTCCAAGCGCTCGGCAAATGGGGCGGTGAAACCGGGCGGCATGTGTTGCACCACGAGCATTGCGACGGGCAGATTCGCAGGTAACTGCGGCAAGATATCCTGCAGCGCCTGTGGTCCTCCGGTGGAAGTTCCGAGCACCACGATTTCCGGTACTCCCTGAAGTGCCTTGCAAGTATTCCCTTGGGACAGAGATTGCTGCGAAGGGGGAAGCCGAAAAGCATCTGGAGTACGTGGCAGCGGTTCGTGCACGGCGAACTCCAGCTTCCGAAATGGCTCGTGCCTCGGCAGGTCGAGGGGATGTGCAGAATCGGACTTCGACGTGGGGCTCACATCCTTGGTCAGCCCGGGGATTGAAGACGTATTGCCGGGCGCGGGTCTCATTGGGCTGTCCCGGCCTCTCCATGGACCGGAGGAGCGGCACCAGAACGGCAGGAATTGTAGGTAACTCACGAGTGGACTCGAGTTTTTCGAGGAGCTGGTTGGCACATGCCATGGGCATACGTCACTTCGATGGATCGGCCAGTCTTCGTCCCGACTTTAGATATCCGGTGGTCAGGGGCATATAGACCAGCCGGAACTCTTCGCTGACCCCGAACAGGGATTCCGACTGCCCGAGGAACAAGTACCCGTGAGAAAGCAGGTTGTTATAGAAATGTTGAATCACTCTTTTTTTGAGACCGCGTCGAAGTAGATCAGTACGTTGCAACACAAAATCAGGTCCATCCCCTTCAAGAAAACCACGCGCGCGTCATCGAGCAGATTCAGGCGGCTGAAGTTGACCCTGGACTGCACCTCAGGCTTGACGCAGAGTTTGTTTTCCTGGGCATTGAAGTACTTGCTGCGAAAGCGAGCATCCAGATTACGAGTGCTGTGCTCGCCATAACTGCCCGCCTTGGCATGAGCAATGGAACGTTCATTCAGATCGGTGCCGAGAATTTCGACCGTCCAGCCTTGGAGCTGTGCCTGAAATTCCTCAAGCAAGATCATGGAGAGCGTGTAGGGTTCTTCTCCCGTGGAGCACCCCGCGCTCCAGATTCGCAGTTGCTGCGGGGAAAGCTTGGATTTTGCTTCGATGATTCTTGGCAGGGCGATTTTCTGGATGGCGTCCAGCTGCGCGCGAGAGTTCGGCCTGCCGCATGGGCTTGACCGTCAAACACTCGTAGTAATCACGCAGGCTGGCAATGCCGAGAACCTGCATGCGTTTGTGGCAACGCTCTTGAAGCAGCCCCAGCTTGTTGTTTGCCTGGAAGATGCCAGCCACGCGGTAAATGAGGTCGCGAATTTGCGTCAGGATCGGGGAAGCGGATGGAGCAGTAGCGCCGGGCGCCCGGACGGCTAAGGGAAAAGACGTCATGTACTGCACTGCTGCGTACGCGTCCCTCCTCTAGGTCTCCGCCGGCGTGCAGAACTGACGTGCAGAACTGACGTGCAGAACTAGAGAGAATGGATCTCCAGTGGCACTCTGTACATCGGCGTCTACGGCAACACTCTTTACAAATGCCTGGTTACTTCCGGTAGGAGGATAAAGGAAGCAGCCGACCCAGTTTCCCGGCGGCCGGCCGCCTGGGAGCACAAGAATTCTGGCTTGAGTTGAGCGGTAGGAACTACGCCGGCAGCAGCATGCCTTTTTCCAAGTGCCGGGTCACGTGTGCGTAAGAAGCGGCGTGTGGATCGTGGGTCACCATCACAACCGTCTTATGAAAGTCCTCATTCAGCCGCTTCAGTATCTCCAGGACTTCCGTGGCGGAGTGGCTATCCAAATCACCAGTCGGCTCGTCCGCCAGCAAGAGAGTCGGATCGCTCACGATGGCGCGCGCGATGGCTACGCGCTGCTCCTGTCCCCCGGAAAGCTGTTTAGGCAAGTGGTGCACACGATCTTCAAGTCCCACCAGCTTCAGCGCCGTCATGACATGATCGCGCCGCTGCTGGGAGTTGAGCTTCGTGAGCAGCAGGGGCAGTTCGACGTTCTCAAACGCCGTCAGTACGGGAATCAGATTGAACGTCTGAAACACGTAGCCGATATGCTCATTACGCCACTTCGCTGACTGAGCATCGCTGAAGCGGAAAATATTCTGACTCAGAACCAGCAGTTCGCCTGCGGTGGGCCGGTCAATGGCTGCAATCATGTTCAACAAGGTCGTCTTCCCGGAGCCAGAAGGGCCCATCAATGCAAGAAACTCTCCGCCAGCAATCTCTATAGAAACGTCGTCCAGCGCCTTCACCTCAAACGCATCGCGCTTGAAAACCTTGGTGACGTTTCGTGCCTGTACAACTTTGGTTTGGGTAGCGATATTGGTTGCAGTAGCTGTGCTCATGACTGTCCCTTGATCTTGATTTTGTCTCCGTCTTTCAAAGTCTCTGGGGCGATAGTAATTATGGTCTCCCCGCCGTTCAAGCCGCTCACCAGCGCGCCTCCGCTGCGTTGCGAGAGAACTTTTACGTCGCGCTTCATGGCTTTGCCATTGAAAGCGATGAACACGTACTTCTTGCCATCAGTGTCTCGAATACCGGCAGTGGGTACGTATGCACCGGCAGATTGAGTAGTAGAGCCTTTGTTCTCTTCGGCAATAAACCTGACGGTGGTATTCATCTCCGGCCGCAAGTGCGAATCCGGATTCAGGATCTGAACTTTGACCTCAACTGTAGCTTTCTGGCGATTAGCTTCAGGAGACATCTCAGCAATTTCCCCGTTCCACTTGAGGTCGGGAAATGCATCAACGGTTACGACGGCCTTCTGGTGAGGACCGAGTTTTGCGAAATCATCCTGCGCGATATCCAAATCGGCTTGAATGTCGTCGAGATTGGCGATTGAGAAAACCGGCCGCGCTGCGCTGGCAAATTGGCCTGTAAGCAACTCGCCCTTCTCCGCGCTGCGGTCCAGAATTGTGCCGCTGATGGGCGCTCGAATTACTGTGGCATCCAATTGTGACTTGGCATATGCCGCTTGGCCTTCGGCCTGAGTCACAGCGCCCTTGGCGCGGGCGATTTCCTCGGTGCGCGGACCAATCTTGGCTAGTTGGTTGTTCTGCTCCAGGGAGTGGACCCGCTGCTGGCTAGCCTCATATTTTGCGGTGGCATCATCGAGTGCTTGCTTCGAAAGTACGCCTTGGTCAACCAGAGTTCGCGTGCGGTCGAGGGTAAGCTTGTCGTTGGCCGCAGTGGCTCGGGCCTCGCTCAGGTTGTGTTCCGTTTGCTGGATTTCTTCGGGCCGTGATCCATGCTGTAATTGCTCGAACTGGGCGCGCGCGCTATCCGCGGCACCGCGTGCCTGGTCGTACTGCGCCCTGAATTCCTGATCTTCCAGGCGGACGAGAACCTGGCCTTCCTTGACCTTGTCGCCTTTCTCGACTCCGATCCAGGCCACACGGCCAGTAACTTTGGAGTTGGCTTCAATCTTGTGGTGAGGAATAATGTAGCCGGTTGCGGTCAGTACGACTCCGCCAATGTCGCCACCCTCTGCGGTGGCGCGCACTACTTCCACTTCCGGAGTTGATCCGGCGAGAAAACGATAGGCGAGCGCGGCGATTCCCAGTAGAACAATGACACCGACTCCCGCAAGGATGTAGGCTTTTGCCCACAATGGTGCGCTTGGCTCAGCAGGGGCAGCGCGATCAATCCTGAGTCCTTCCAAGTCTTTGTGTTTGGTATCTATCGCCATCTGGTTCTTAGTCTCTCAATGCAGCCAATATTTCACGCCGTGCCGCGCCCCAGGCTGGAGCCACGCCACCAATCAATCCCATGACCACGGCGAAGGTGACTGCGTAAATCACCACCTGAAGCGTGATGCGCATGCTGAACACAACCTCGCTGAACGTGACTGCGTTAGACGTGCCCGTAGTCATGCCATTGAATGGCAGCATCAAAACAATTCCTACAGCAGCGCCAAGCAACGCGAGTAGCACTGACTCGAAGACGAACGAAGTCAGAATGCTCCCCCGACGGAAGCCGAGCACCCGCAAGGTTGCGATCTCACGTGAGCGGTAAGAAACGGCCGCGTACATGGTATTTGCTGCGGCAAAAATCGACCCGATTGCCATGGTCAGTCCGACGATGTAGCCCATAATCCGGATTGGCGCGCCCGAACTCGTCTGCTTCTCGTAATAATCGGTTTCTAACGTGCCTTCGAGCTGCAAGCGCTGGTCGTCAGCAACCCGGTGCTTCAGCGTGTCAGCGGCGACCGCATCGGTGGCGTGCAGATAGGCCGATCCCAACGCGTTCTGGCGATTGAATTGGTCAGCAACCTGGTTTACGTCCCCCCACATTTCCGAATCAGATGACGTCCCTCCAGCGTCAAAAATTCCCACGACCTTCCACTGGCCTTTACCGAAGTCCAGCCCGTCGCCAAGGTTCGTATGGCCAAAGCGATTGTGAATGGATTGGCTAACCACGATCTCGTGTTGTCCGGCTGAGAACCACTGGCCTTCAACAAGTTTCACTTTCTTTCGGAGTTCTAGTCCATCCGGCCCCACGCCGCGCAGCGTGACGTTGGTTACGCCCGTCCCGTCCTTGCGTGGGAGGTTTACGACTACTACCCACTCACCTGAAACAAATGGCTCTCCGTGGCTGTCTTTGGCGATACCCGGAAGCTCTCTTAGGATGGGGAGCTTATCTTTTGTGAAGCCCCCCGCGAGTTCTGAGGTTGAGCCTTTGCGCATGACCAGCACGTTGAGAGGGTCGCCACTGGCGACAAACGCTTTCTTCATGCCGGCGAGAAGCATCATGAGGAAAACCGCCGTCATCACGGTCAACGCGATACCCAGCGCTGTCATCTTCGCGATGCCCCGTATGCAGGAATCGCCGAACTGAGGAAACCTGATAAAGCAGCAACCCCCCACGATATAGGCGCAACCCGCGTCCATTCCTTTGCGGCGATCAGAAATAGCCCACCCATTTGTGGCGCCTTCGACATTCCGAACAATAGTGGCCAGGAAACCAGTGTGCCCAAAATTCCGCCCGCCAGAGCAATCACGACAGCTTCTCCAATAAACACGCCCAAAATCGTTTGACGCTGGAATCCGAGGGTCTTCAACACTGCTACTTCGCGCGTGCGTTCACGAATGGACATCGCCATGGTGTTTCCTGAAACCAAGAGAATCGTGAACACTGCTGCCAGCGAGATCACCAGAATGAATGCCTTCACATTTCCCAACATGGAAATGAAACTGAGCTGAAATGCTTTCTCGGTTTCCGTCTTTGTGGGCTCCGGCGCGTTGGCAAACATTTGGTCCACCGCCGCCGCAACCTGGTCCACATGATTGGGAGAATCGACCATGATGCCAAACGTGCCTGCGTGACCCTTGGCGAAGGCGACTCCTTCTTCCACATACTTCCAGTTGAAGTACAGAGCGTTGTTGGGCAGGGGAGAAGTGAATATCCCTCGCAGTGTGAGTTCGAGCTTTACGGGATAGATATCTCCGGTGATAACGATCTTGTCGCCGATTTTCCAGCCATACTTTTTTGCCAGCGCTGAATCTGCAACGGCGCCTGCCCGGTCTTTTCTCCAGGCGTCCGCCTGGTCCTGTGGCATCGACAGTTCCGTATAAGTGTCGAAAAATTCATCCGGATCAGTGCCAAATCGCGCAAAGAAGTTCTCCGGCTTCTGATCCCGGTAAATTCCTTGGAACCAATTCACAGGAAGGACGTGAACTACCCCGGGAATAGTACGAATCTTCTCGCGATAGTAACCGGGGATGAAATTTGCCAGAGAGACCTTGTGCCGGGTAATCAGTCGCTGGGCAGATTGTGCGGTGCGCAGATCATCCCCATAAAATGCCCGCCAAACGGACATCAGAAACGACAAGAGCAGCAGTGAGAAAGCTATGCTAAAAACGGTAAGAAAGGTGCGCCGTTTATTGCGAAAAGCGTTCTTACGAACAAATCGAGTCAGAGTCATTTTCGAACTCCGGGAAAACTTACGCTAAAGCCTTGAATGAGAGCCCTGAAAGCAGACAATCAGCATAGCCGATAAAAGCCGAACCAACAACCGTGCCTAGAATCTTTCACATCGGTTTAACCTGCCAGTGCAGATCGTCAGCGATGTGGGCTGACATTTGTCACTAGAGCTTCCAGCCCCTAGCTTCCAGCTCCCAGCTCCTAGCTTCTAGCAACCGGTCTGCGCCACGGTCCCTCGTGTTTTGATACGTAAAAGGAAGGGCCTAGGTTTCAGTGGAGTCGGGGTGGATTTCGGGCCTGCGGGCCTTGGTTTGCCAGGAGCTAGCAGCTAGAAGCCAGCAGCTGCCCTTGGGTACTTCGGTAATTACGTTCTGGCTGAGTTGCGACTTATCATCATTTTGCGAAGTTTTTTTCCCAACAAGCCTGAGCGCTTGAAGCAGTTTCAGGGCACAAAGATGTCGGAAAAGATCGGCCATTTCGAGATCGTCAGCCAACTCGGGCAATCTTCCACCGCGATCGTTTATAAGGCGCTAGACACTCAAAATCAGCTGACGGTCGCGCTCAAAGTAATTCGCCTGGAAGGAATGAAAGACAGGGCCGCTCTGGTACAACGCGTCATGGAAGAGTCCGATCAAGCGAAGCCGCTGAGCAGCCACAACATTGCGGTGCTTTATGGCGTTGGCGAGGAGGACGACCAGCTGCTCGCGGCCACCGAGTACGTTCAGGGAAATTCGGTTGCGACCACTCTCGCCCGCAATGACGGATTCTCTATCTGGGACTTGCAAGACATTGCCCGCCAGGTTTGTCACGCAATCGATCATGCCCAGGTCCACAAGGTCATCCACCACTCTCTTGAGCCGGAAAAGATCATGGTGCAGTGGGACGGAATGGTGAAGGTGCTCGGTTTCGGAATTTCTACCATGAGCACCGGGGCCACTGAATCATCCAGCGTCCCCGAAGTGTTGCACTACGCTTCTCCCGAACAATTACGGGGCGAGTCTCGTGATCACCGCTGTGCGCTGTTCAGCCTGGGAGCGGTGCTTTACGAGATGGCGACCGAGCAGAAGGCGTTCGCGGGTAACACCACAGATCAAGTTCGCACCGCCATTCTCGAGGGAACGCCCCCGTTGCCGCACCGTCTGAAAGCAAACTTGAATCCAGCCCTCAGCACCCTGATCATGAAAGCGCTCTCGAAATCCGCGGAAGAGCGCTACCAGTCTGGGCAGGAGCTGGTCCGCGACCTCGAACAATGCAACGCCAGCGCAAAATTGCCGCTCCAGGCAAGCGTTCACGCGCCGTCGAAACCCAAGGCACAGGTAGCGGTGGCCGCCGCGGCCGGCACAAGTTCGACTGGCACGCCTGCCCCGTCGCCTACTGCACCACCAAAGATGAGGGCATCTTCAGCACCGCCTGTGGAGGAAACTCCGGCCAAGCCTGGGTTCGCAGTTGACCCGATGATGGCTGAGGATGACGACAGCACTGCGGCTGCAGTCCGCCGAAGTTTTTCCGAGATGAGCGAGTTGCCGCCACTCAAAGAAATTTACGTGCCCGCTCCTCCGCCTCCTGCAGCCGACGAGCAGGCTTGTGAACCTTTGCCGCAGGTTGTGCTTCAAAAATCCGCCCCCGAGAAAGCCAAAGTCCAAGTGCGCGAGGCGGCCCAGAAGGCGGTCAACGAAATACGTAAGACTCCGCCGAAGTTGTACTTGTACGCTCTGGGAGGCTCAGTGATTTTGATCACGCTGATCGTGGGCGGAATGGCGCTGCACAATTACCTCGACGACCGCGACCAGGGCGGGACAAGTAGTGCTCCACCAGTAGCTGAACCGCAAACAGCTCCCGCGCAGAAGCCTCCGCTGTCCCCTGCCCAGCCTGCTCCGTCGCAAGCTGAGGCGGTGCCGGCCGACGCTCGACCTGGCGCTCAGACCGACACTGCTCTGCCCGCGCCTGAACTGCAAATTCCCACAGCTCCGGATAAATCGAGTTCCAGCCGAGGAAGAAAGACGAAGTCCCGTGCGGCAGCGTCAGCAGCCGTTCCCGCGCAACTCTCGGTGTCTTCCAATCCGGTGGGTGCGCAGATCGCATTTGATGGTAGCGCTTTGTGCGTTACGCCCTGCACTCTTACCGGCATCGCGCCTGGGCAACACGTTGTTTCGGCCACCAAGGCTGGCTACAGCTCAGAGAACCGCACAATTGCTCTTTCCTCTGGAGCGAATTCATCACTTTCCATTGAATTGAATCAGATGGTAGCGAGATTGTCGGTTGCAAGCACGCCAGCGGGAGCCGTCATCCTGATCGACGGCAAGGACACCGGCAAACTTACGCCTGCGCAGTTCGCCCTCGACCGGCCTGGAGCCCATACCGTCGTGTTACGCAGGTACGGCTATCTGGAGGAGACCAGTTCGATCGGCACCGAAGCCGGCCAGACTTCAAATGTGAGTTTGATTCTCAAGCCACTCGGTAGCACCGACGAGATTCGCGGCGCTGGAGGCAGATTCAAGAAGGTGTTTGGCGGAGGCGACACCGCCAGCATGGGAATTGTGAGCATCAAGACGCAGCCGAAGGGAGCGCAGATCATGGTCAACAATCGCGTACTCGATAAGACTGCCCCTTTCGACTTCTATCTGAATCCCGGGACCTACGTCGTCGATATCAGCATGTCCGGGTATCGTGGAGTGCACCGAGTGATCAATGTAGAGCAACGCGAGAGAGTCGCAATCGAGGAAACGCTCTCCCCCGACTAGAACATTGTGGAATAAGAGAGGCCGCCAGCATCGCCAGCGGCCTCGCCCCTCTGCCCCCAACTCTTAGCGGTAGTACCCGCCGCGAAACGCGCTCTGGTAGCCTTCGCGGTAAGCCTCGGAGTAATGCTCGCGGTACTCATGCTTGTCGCCGAATGCGCGGTTGTAGCCATGGTCGGCATCGTCAAAGCGGCCGCGTGGGTTAGGGTTGAAGGGCTTGCCTCGCAACATGTCCCCACGCGCGACCTCGGCGCCGTCGCGGAAGCCGAATTGGCGGGCCGCGTGCATGCCTCGCCGGAAATTGTGATAGCGACCGTCGTCGCGGTCGTCGTAACCGTTTTGGTACCGATGATCGTCACGATCGTAATAGCGATTGTCGTCTCGATCGTAGTAGCGATAATCCTGGGCGGCTGCACGAGGTCGGATAGGCACACCGGCCGCGGATTTCGGGGATTTTGTTCTTCAAAGCTCTTCTGCCCACGCGCGCACAAATTAGATTTGTCTTATCCGTGTAATCCAAGGCCGCCTCTCCGTGGTTCTCCAGTGTTAGACTTTCCAGTTTCGTGAGTGTGGGAGAGTTACATGGCAATTCAGCAGGTCGGAGTTGTGGGCGCAGGCACCATGGGCAACGGCATCGCCCACGTTTTCGCCCGCAGCGGATACGACGTTGTTCTCTGCGATATTGAACAGAAATTTCTGGATCGCGCGCTCGCGACAATCAGCAAGAATCTCGACCGCGAAGTGGCAAAGAGCAAGATCACTGACGCACAGAAATCGGAGACGCTCAAGCGCATCACCCCAACCACTGAGCGCTCCCGGCTGGCGGCTTGCGATTTCATCGTCGAAGCCGCATCGGAGAAACTCGATATTAAGTCTGAAATCTTTCGCGACCTCGATCGCATTTGTCGCCTGGATGTCATCCTGGCCTCGAACACGTCTTCGATTTCGATCACAAAGCTTGCAGCCTCTACCGCGCGCCCGGAGAACGTGATCGGCATGCATTTTTTCAATCCTGTGCCGGTCATGAAACTGGTCGAACTGGTTCGCGGCCTGGCCACCTCGGATGAAACCGTCCAGACAGTGCGCGAACTCGCCGTCAAGCTGGATAAGACACCGGTGGAAGTGAACGACGCTCCCGGATTCGTCTCCAACCGCGTGCTCATGCCGCTGCTCAACGAGGCCATGTACGCGGTCATGGAAGGTGTAGCGACTGCGGAAACCGTCGACGAAGTTTTCAAACTGGGCATGGCGCATCCTATGGGCCCACTCGCGTTGGCCGACTTCATCGGCCTCGATGTCTGTCTCGACATCATGGGCGTGCTGCAGCGCGGTCTGGGAGATCCTAAATACCGTCCTTGTCCGCTGCTCATCAAGATGGTTGACGCAGGGTGGCTGGGCAGGAAGTCTGGGCGTGGGTTTTACAAGTATTAGCCATGCGAAAATCCGACGTTTTTATCTACCTCCTCGCGGTGCTGTTCGGACTTAGCGCCGGGATTCTAGAAATCACGGTTGGCGACTTACTGGCCACCGCGCTCTTTGTCCTGGTTTCCACCATGGTGCTCGGATTCGTCCGACCCAAGCGCCCGTGGAGATGGATAGTAGTTGTCGGCGTGTTCGTCCCGTTGGCGCGCCTAGCCGCGTACTTGGTCTTGACGCAAAAACCTTACCTGGCACAGATCTGGGAATCCGGACTTGGGTTTGTGACTGGGACTGCCGGGTCTTATTGTGGGGCGCTGGCCCGTAAGGGAGTGGATGAGCTGTTTCGTTCCCATTGAGGCACCGTCGGGTTGGGTTCCCGCTGGCTGTGCTCGAAAGTCCCGCTTAACCGAAGAGTTACTCCCGTTTCCACCGTTGCTGAATGTATGCTCGGAAGCATGGGCGTCTCCGTCTCGGTGCTGGCCAGCGGCAGCCGGGGAAATACCGCGATCGTTGAAAGCTCCAAAACCCGTATTCTTGTGGACGCTGGCATTTCCTGCCGGGAGACTTTTAAAAGGCTCAAGTCGCTGGGCCAGGATCCGCAGGCGCTTTCCGCTGTGCTCATATCACACGAGCATTCTGACCACGTTTACGGACTCGCAACGCTTGCGAAGAAGTTAAGAGTCCCGGTGTTTATGACCGGCGCAACTCATCAGGTCTGGGCGCGATCGCTGCGCGACGATTCGGGGGAGATGCCCGAGGTTGCGAAACTGGAAGTGTTTTCTGCGGGACGTTCTTTTCAGATTGCTGATATCACAGTGACCCCGTTCACCATTCCGCACGATGCCGCCGATCCTGTCGGCTTCACCTTCCGTGCCGAGGGGACAAAGATTGCCATCGCCACGGACCTCGGTTACATGCCGGCCAGCGTCTGTGACCATCTGCGCGGCTGCGATGTGCTGGTAGTGGAATCGAACCACGACCTTGAGATGCTGCGGGTTGGCCCTTATCCATGGTCCGTGAAGCAACGCGTGATGAGCCGCGTAGGACATCTTTCCAATGAATCTCTCGCTGAATTCTTTGCGCAAGACTATGATGGAGGAGCATCTTACATAGTGTTGGCGCACCTGTCGGAGCAGAACAATCACCCAGAAATTGCCCGCCAGGCAGCGGAAACGGCATTAGGCCCGCAGAAGACGCTTTTGCATAATCGGGTCATGCTGGCCGGACAGAACGCGCCGACGGAAAGTATCCGTTTGTAGTTGCTATGAGTTCATGTGTTGATCCCGTAGTCGGCAAAATTCTGGCGGGCTGGCGCTATGACATTTCCAGCCTGGCGCCCGAAATGCGGGGCGACTACGAAGACCACTTTGCTGCTTGCGAACGCTGCCGCTCTCGACAGCGCCTGCATCGCGCAATTGATGTGGGCCTAATCGTTCTGGCCTCGGTTTCCGCCGGAGTTTTCCTGCTGGCCTTTGGCGTAATCCACCATTTCGCGCCCAAGCATACGCTGATCCTGGAACTGGCTGCCTTGGCCGGCTTTGCACTTTCAGCGCTGATCTGGCTGATCGTGGCCGTCGCCACTCCTGCGCCTGCAACCATGGTTGACGTAGCAAGAATCGGTGCTCGCCATGTGCATGATCGCCTGCCAGCGGAAATTCGCCAGCGTTTGCCGGAAGAGCTGCGGGTGAAGCTCACCGGCTCTTAGCGCGTCACTATGTCCATCACTTGCCCAGAAGAGCTTGCGGCGTTGCGTGCAGCGGGCGCCATTGTCCGCCGCATGCTCGAAGCCATGAAGCTAGCTGTACGCCCCGGAGTAGAAACCGCGGAGCTCGACGAAGTAGGTGCTGGCGTGATGCGCGAGCACGGAGCGCGATCAGCACCTCAACTGGTTTATAAGTTTCCGGGAGTCAATTGCATCAGCCTAAATGACGAGGCCGTACACGGAGTCCCTGGTAAACGGGCACTGTGTGAAGGAGATCTGGTGAAGCTCGACGTGACCATTGAAAAAGATGGATTTATGGCGGACGCGGCCGAGACCGTGGCCGTGGGAAAAATTTCAGAACAGAGTGAACAGTTAGTAGCCTGCGCGCAGCGAGCGTTTGAGAAGGCGATGCTCGTCGCGCGAGCGGGCTTCCGAGTGTGGGAGATAGGCCGTGTGATTGAGCGCGAAGTGAGGCGAAACGGTTTTTCGGTGATTCGCGATCTAGGCGGGCATGGAATTGGGCGGACGATTCATGAGCAGCCGCGCGTTCCTAATTATCCCGATCCGGCAGCCAACCAGGTCCTAACAGAAGGTCTGGTGATTACGGTCGAACCAATTATCGCGGCAGGATCAGGTAGATCATTCGTCGATGTGGATGGATGGACCATCAAAACATCGGACCGCAAGCCCTCAGCCCACTACGAGCACACCATCGTGATCACCAAACACGAGCCGATCTTGCTCACCGCTTGATTACTTGATGTGGCAGCTCGCCAGCCCGCGCTTCTCCAGGTACTGTTGGTGATAGTCCTCGGCCTCGTAAAAGGTCGCTGCGGGCACAATCTGGGTCACAATCGGCCGGCTGAAGCGGTGGGACTTCTCCAGTTCCGATTTCGAAGCCCGCGCAGCCTGTTCCTGCTCTGGAGAATGGTAGAAAATTGCCGAACGATACTGAGTTCCAAAATCCGCCCCCTGCCGGTTCAACTGTGTGGGATCATGGTTCTCCCAGAAAATATTGAGCAGCTCGTCATAGGAAACTTTCGCCGGATCATAGTCGACTTCGATCGCCTCCGCATGTCCAGTCCGGTCGGTGCAGACGTCTTTGTAGGTGGGATTCTCTAGTTTTCCGCCTGTGTAGCCAACACGAGTGGCGGTCACGCCTTCAACTTGGCGGAATGTCGCTTCCACTCCCCAGAAGCATCCTGCGGCAAATGTTGCCTTGGCCATAATTTGCTCACCCCAAACTATCGATTCAGAACGAGTATCTCGCTCGTTAGATGATCGAGAGCAGAAAAAGTGTGCAGACCGGAACTATAGGACCAGTCCGCCGGTCAGTTCTGCAATTCTGCTGACTTCGTGTTCTTTGCACCAGCGCTCCAGTTCGTTTGCGATTGTTTCGGTGGCTCGCGGGTCCCAATAGTTTGCAGTGCCTACCTGCACTGCGGTGGCGCCCGCGAGCATGAACTCGATTACATCCGCTGCAGTTGAGATCCCGCCCATCCCGATGACCGGGATCTGCACTGACTCCGAAGCCTCATAGACCATTCGGACGGCGATGGGCTTGATCGCGGGCCCGGAAAGTCCGGCGGTGATGTTTGCAATCCGCGGCTTGCGGGTTTTGATGTCGATCGCCATAGCCACAAAAGTATTCACTAACGAAATCGTGTCGGCGCCGGCTTCTTGCGCAATATGTGCCATCTGGCCGATGCTGGTTACATTGGGAGAGAGCTTCACGATTAGCGGCCGCTGCGAAAAGCGTTTTGCCGCCGTCACCACTTCATCCAGTGATCGGGGATCACTACCGAACTGAATACCGCCATACTGCGTGTTCGGGCAGGAAACGTTCAATTCATACGCTGCAATGCCTTCCCCTTCGTTCAGGATCTGGATTGTGTGCTCATAGTCTTCGCGCGTATATCCGAATACGTTGGCGATGACGACTGTGTTCTTGATCTGGCGAAGCCTGGGAAGCTTCTCTTCGATGAAGGCGCGAGCACCGATGTTCTGAAGCCCAATCGCGTTGAGCATCCCGGCAGCGGTTTCGTAGAGGCGCGGAGGAGGATTGCCAATGATCGGCTCGCGCGAAAGCCCCTTTACAACGAATCCGCCAAGCCGATCCAGATGAACTACGTCCTCGAATTCGATCCCGTAGCCAAACGTACCACTCGCCGCGATGACCGGGTTCTTAAGCTCGATGCCGGCCAAGCTGACTGTAAGATCTGGAGTCATGAAGGCGTCCTGACTCTGCAAATGTTTCGGGGAAGCTTCATTGCGAATGCTAGTTTACACGCGGCCAAAGCGAGTCCGAATACAATCTCGACAGGAGGAAGTCTGGGAGGTTTACGTCTCATCATCGCGGCATTCCTGTTCAGCGCGTTGATGCTGGCGCTTTGGTTCGGATTTCATACCTCGCATCTCGCCATCTCACTCGGGAGCCGCTGGGCGCGAGCCTTTGCGAGTTTTGTGTTGCTGCTTGCACCACTGTGGTTCTTTGGTTTCGTTGCGGCTGAGCCACTAAAAGCAATCCCAAGTTGGGGAAAGATCGCGAGCGCCAGCGTGCTTGCGGGCCCGTACTTCGTGTTTGCCCTGGGAACTTCGGAGTTCCAGTTTCGCGCTGCGATTATTGTGATCGCGTTTCCCGTGTTACTTACAGCCTTCTTTCAGCTCCCGAACTTGCCTCAGAAGATGACGTGGCGCGATGCGACAGTTCTGGCCCTCATTGCCGCAACCTACTATCTGAGACTACTGCAGACAGCGTGGCCGCATCCATCTTTGGCGATCTTTCCCAAGCTCTTCCTTGCCGACGTCGCGCTGTATTGTTTTCTGGTGGTTCGAAAGTTGGAAGGCGCCGGTTACTCGCTGGTTCCAACCATTTCTGCGTTGCTGATTGGACTGCGCGAGTGGATATTTTATGTGCCGATCGCGCTCGTGCTCGGAGAACTCACCGGCTTCATTCATTTCCATGCTGCCTTGCCGGCTCTCGGGAAAATTGCTGCAGGTCTGCTGCTCACGTCTCTGCTCATCGCGATCCCAGAGGAGCTTTTTTTTCGCGCAATTCTCCAGAACCTTCTAGAAACGCGCTTGGCAAGGACATGGGCCCTGGTGGTCGGTGCACTCTTGTTCGGGCTATCGCACTTCAACCATGGCGTAAGCTTCAATTGGAGATATGTGGTGCTAGCCAGCATCGCGGGAATTTTCTATGGCCGTGCATGGCGAGCGAACCGCCAGATTTTCGCATCAGTTGTGACCCACACCGCGGTGGATGTTGTCTGGTCACTCTGGTTCCGGTGAACGCCTGTCTAGCTGGCATCCCACTCTGGCTCACGTGCAAACACCATATATTTCAATTACATTATTCTTCTCATGCTCGAACTGAGCTTTGTCCGCGACAACCTGCCGAGAATTGAGAAAATGCTGCGCAATCGCGGCATGGATCCGCGTACTGTTCTGAAAGACTTTCATATCGTCGACGCGCAAAGAAGGCAGGCGATCAATGCGGCGGAAACGCTGAAGGCGCATCGCAACCGGCTGTCGGAAGAAATTGCGGTGCTGAAAAAATCCGGCCAAGACGCCAACCAATTGATTGCCGAAACCAAGGACATGCGGGTACAGATCCAGGGACTGGAGAAAGCCGCAGAAGAGTATGACACGCGGCTCAGCGAAGTGCTGGTAGGGATTCCCAATCTTCCGCACTCCTCGGTGCCGGTCGGGAAGTCTTCCCCGGAAAATGTGGAGGTTCGTCGCTGGGGGACGCCTCCAATCTTTGATTTCACGCCCAAAGCGCATTGGGAACTTGGCGAGCAGCTTGGAATCCTCGATCTCGAACGCGCGGCCAAACTCTCCGGCGCAAGGTTCGCGGTTTACTGGGACGCGGGCGCGCGACTGGAGCGGGCTTTGGCGAATTTCATGCTCGATGTGCATACCCGTGAGCATGGCTATACCGAGGTATTGCCGCCTTATCTGGTGAACTCCGAATCCATGTATGGCACCGGACAGCTTCCCAAATTTGCCGCTGATTCGTTCCGCGTGCCACATGGAGAGAACGAACTGTGGCTGGTTCCGACGGCAGAAGTTCCAGTGACGAATCTCTACCGCGATGAAGTGTTCGACGGCGCCAGCCTGCCGATTTCATTGACTGCTTACACCCCATGTTTCCGTAGCGAAGCTGGTTCTTATGGCAAGGATGTGCGCGGAATCATCCGCCAGCACCAGTTCCAGAAAGTGGAATTGGTGAAATTTTCACGACCTGAGAATTCCTACGACGAGCTCGAAAAGCTTACTCACGATGCCGAGGAAATTTTGCAAACGCTTGGACTTCATCATCGGGTGGTGGTCCTGTGCACGGCCGACACTGGATTTTCCGCGGCCAAGACATACGATCTTGAGGTCTGGCTCCCCGGCCAGCAACTGTTTCGCGAGATTTCTTCTTGCTCGAATTTCGAGGCCTTTCAGGCGCGCCGGGCCAATATTCGATTCCGCCGCGAAGGCAAGAACAAATCTGAGTTTGTGCACACCCTGAACGGCAGCGGTCTGGCGGTCGGCCGTACCTGGCTAGCGATTCTGGAGAACTATCAGCAGGCCGACGGCAGCGTGCTTATTCCAGAGATTTTGCAGCCCTACATGGGGACCGACCGCATCCGCGCTGGGAAAGCGTTGAGCGGCAATTCGTAACCGATGAAAACGATCTACACTGTGAGGACGGCGAAACGGAGCTAACATTAACGTCAATCAGGATCAGGCAGTGTTAGATACGGCGAAAACAGAAGCTCCGCATGTGCCGGGGACGGGCGGCGCATGGCGCGTAATCAAGAGTTTCATTTTTTGGTCGTATGAGCGTGGAACTATTCAGTACGACGTGATGGTTACGCTGATCCTGATTTTCGTCTTTTTCTCGCCCCGCTGGATCAACTTCAATGACCGTCCGGTGGAACGCAACCCGCACTCCTCAGGGGTCGTCGTATATCCGGATGGCAACGGCGAATTTATTTACCAGGTTGAAGGCAACACCGTCCAGGGGGGAGACGATTTCAGCATTCGTTCGGGGTTACTGCGGATCATCGAGCCAATCTCCGGGGGAGTCAGCATCAAACGTTATGAAGCATTGAAGGACAAGAAGGGCAATGTCGTCGGATATAAAGTTTGGGCGCAGAGGGAATAACGAAATTCAGAGGTGAAAGATGAGAACACCGGCGTCAGTTTCGAAGTTCTCGATCTGGCTCGCGATTTCGATGCTTCTGCTTGCGCCCTGCGCTCTCGCTGAGTCGGGTGGCGAGCCGGAGCATGTACTCAAGCAGATGGATGAAGCCGCGGCAAGGTTCCACACAACTCAGGCCAGCTTCACCTGGACGCAGTACAACAAAGTTGTCGACGAGGTCACTGACACGCAGAAGGGCAAAATTTATTTTCGCCACTCTGGGACAGAGATTCAGATGGCTGCTGACATCACTCAGCCGAACCCCAAGCAGGTGATCTTTTCAGGCGGCAGAATCCAAGTCTATCAGCCGCATATTGATCAAGTAGATGTGTACGATGCCGGCACCCATCGCGAGGAATTTGAGAGTTTCCTGGTGCTGGGTTTCGGCAGTAGTGGCCATGACATGCTGAAGGCATTCGATGTGAAATACCTCGGTGACGAAAAAATCGACGATGTGAACACGGCAAAACTCGACCTCACTCCAAAGTCGGAGAAGGTCAAGCAGAATTTTGCTCACATCCTGCTTTGGATCGATCCGCAAAAGGGACTATCTGTGCAGCAGCAACTGTTTGAACCCAATGGCGACAATCGGCTGGCCAAGTATTTCGATATCCAGGTAAACCAGAAGATTTCAGACAATGTTTTCAAGTTGAAAACTTCGGCTAAGGCCAAGGTCTTAACGCATTGAAAACTTAGGGGCTTAGGTCTTCTCCCTGAATATTTCCAGCTGCAAAACCAGGACGCCCGCGTTATACTCGAACGTCATCCAACATCGATCGAGAGAATTCCTAATCAGTTCGGAGCGACATGGCCAAAGTCTTCACTATCCCTGTTCCCCCAGATGTCAGCCGCAAGAAAACCCGTGAGCGAAACTCTGATCCTCGCTATGTGGATGGCCAGCGATTCCTGGTAGACGCGATGAGGTATCTGGCGCAAACGGACCCAATCGCCAACCGGCACGCTATCGAATTACTGTCCGAACACGTGCGCACGCGGTTCCGCATGACCGATTCGCCTCTGGGCTAGATTCTCTTTCCAGCCAGTGCAGCCGCCAGAACGATCACGACCGGATACATTTCTAACGTGTATCGTGGCTCAGGATTTTCCAGCGTTCCTAAGAATGCTGAGCGCACGACCAGAAACAACAGTAGCAATCCGAGCAGTGCTGTTCTGCGTGAGCCGACCCCTCCCATGATCGCGCAGAGCACGTAAACCAGATTGATCGCACCGAGCGAGACCGCCAGCACGGACCACTTTGGCTCATCGTTGAACTCCCACCAGCGGCTATCGCTGGGCAGCATTTCGGTGCGCGGTCGCAACCACATGTCAGCGATCCGTAATACCGGAAACCATAAGTAATATCGAGCGGGATGCGCATGAATGCGTTCCGAGGCAATCACCTCGAATTTGTCGTCCAGTTCTGTCGAGATGTGCAGCAGATTGTTGTAGTCATCGATCAACTGCGCGGTTGCGGTTTGCTGTTGTGGGTTATCAAATGCCCTTGAAGGAAGCCTGCCCGCATCTATCGCGGTCCCTGGCACCTCCCAGTAGATCTCTTCGACCGAAGTGTAGTCGGCGATCCACGTCTTCACCCAATGATTGAAGCCCATCGGAACGAATTCGTTCTCTTCGTTGGCATATCGCGGAGCCAGAGGCTGAAAATGATGAAAAACTTGCCAGTTGCGTAATGCCCAGGGGACGAGCGGCAAGCTCGCAATCAGCGCCACCAGCAATGCCGCTCGAACAAGCGTTCGCCGCAAAATGGCGGAAGTGCCAGACTGCTTTTGGAATAGAAGCTTCCAGATGAGATAGGATTCAACGGCTATCAGTAGTAGAGCACCATCGGGACGCAACAGCATCGCTACGCCGCAGGCTGCTCCGCAAGCTGCCCAGTAGCGCAGTCCTTGGTTCTGGAAAGCTAGTAGAGCCATGTCTAACGCAAGAGCAGTAAAGAACACTTCGAGCGTCTCGGTGAGCGCTGCCGCCGAGTAATTTGCCAAGAACGGACATAGAGTAGCCAGAACGAACGCGACCTTTGCGCTTCTGGGGCCCAGCAATCGGAGCGCAATGTCGGCACAAAGAAAGCATGTCCCGATATCCACAAACATCTGGACTACCAACACGGCGCGATAATGCTCCACGCCAAAAATTGCGAAAATGAATGCTAGAAATGCCGGATAACCGGGCAGTCGTATGTAAGTAGGCGATATTTCGTCCGCTCCGCTCAGCCCGTAAATGCCGTGCTGCAACCAGTTTTTTGCAATGTCGCCGTAAATGAAGGAATCAGTTACGACCCCAGGGAAGCGAAGAATGAAGAAGAGCCGCAGCCCGAGGGCGGCCACCACAAACATCACGAAGAATCGCAGGTTCCTGCGAACCAGTTCGCGCACTCTGGGAATATATCGCGTTTCGCTGAATTCTCAACTTGGCCGGCTCTACTCATCGAATCCGCAGAGGTTTGACCCTCGTCATCCCTACGGCTAGGATGGGTTGGGTCTCAGTGGCATGGCGCAACCTGTTTTCTACGATCCTCGGCGGGCCCGGTGGAAGCGGCTCCGAACACTTTTTGACGTTGCGGGCATTGTTGTCAGTACCGTCATCGTGGTGTTCGTCTACACAGCCGTGCGCAGCGAACCATTGCCCAAGCTCCTCCTTCAGTACCAGAAGCGCCCTTACCATGCATTGAAGGAAACTGAAAAGGAGAAGGCAAAGGAAAGACGCAAGCAGATGGCTCATCGCAGCCATCGGCGAACCAATACCGCGCCGTCACAAGTCGAACTGAACACGGATGAAGGAATCCGCGCGGCCTTTTACGTGCCCTGGGATGCAGCCAGTTTTTCGTCCTTGCGCGAATACGCCCGCCAGATCGACCTCCTTTATCCGGAGTGGCTGCACGTGCTTACCCCTGACGGTCACCTGCAAGGCGTGGATTCGGAAACCAACAAATTTTTCGACGTAGTCCAGAGCGGAGTAGTGCATTCCCTGGACTTCAAAGTGATGCCCTTCTTGAAGTCAGAAGACACTGGAACAGAAGTCTTTCCGCTGGTGAACAATTTCGACGGCACTAACTGGATCGACATTTCTGGCTTCCTCAGCAGTCCTGAGGCGCGCGCGAGGTTCCGGCAGGAAGTTGCAGCCGTTCTTGCCAGCGATAAGTTCCGTGGGCTGATGGTGGACTTCGAGGACTTTCCGCCGAAAGCACAGCACGGTTTTCTGGACCTGCTGAACGAGCTTTCGCAGGACCTGCATGCGAAAAGCATGAAGCTGTATGTGAGCGTGCCTGCGGGAAATTCGGAATTCGATTATCGCTCCGTAGCCAGCGCCGCCGACGGCGTTGTGCTGATGAATTATGACGAGCACTACGCGGGCAGCGGAGGAACAGCCGGCCCAGTCGCTTCTCAGGATTGGTTCACGGCAAACCTGGCGCAGGCCAAGAAAGTCATTCCGCTTGACAAGCTGATTTGCGCCATCGCGAATTACGGCTACGACTGGGTCAAGCGGCCCAAACGCGGCAAACTGCCGCCAGGCGAGAAGGACATAAACGTCTCCGTGCAGGAGGCATGGCTTGCTGCCCGCGATTCTGAGGAGGATGTGGATTTCGACGGGGACAGCCTGAATCCGCACATAAGTTACCTCGACGAACATAACCATCAGCACGATATCTGGTTTTTGGACGCCGTAAGCGCGTTGAACCAGATGCGGGCTACGCACACATTTGGCATTCGGACCTTCGCATTGTGGAGGCTCGGTTCCGAAGACCGCTCGCTGTGGAAGATTTGGGATTTCCCGATGGAAGCCGCCGCTCCTTCCAAGTTGTATGACGTGCCACCTGGTCTGGACGTCGACTTTGAAGGGAATGGTGAAATCCTGAATGTTGAGGCGACACCTGGAAATGGTGAGCGGAAGATCACGATTGACAACTCCACCGGCCTGGTTACCGATGAAGTCTTCGATTCATTTCCAGAACCTTATCGCGTAGGCCGCTACGGCGCGAGCGCAAACCAGGTCGCACTTACGTTCGATGACGGACCCGATCCTAATTGGACCCCAAAAATTCTCGACATTCTAAAGCGGGAGCATGCGCCGGCCACATTTTTCCTGATCGGCATGCAGACCGAAAAGTTTCCATCCGTCGCTTCGCGTATTTACAAGGAAGGTCATGAGATCGGAAATCACACTTTCACTCATCCCGACGTCAGCGACCTTTCGGAGAAGCTTATAAGGCTGGAATTGAACGTTACTGAGGGCCTGTTCGCCAGCCGTCTGGGTATTCGTACCCTGTTATTTCGTCCGCCTTACTCGATCGATGCCGAGCCAGACACCGAAGATCAAGTAAGGGTGCTCGAAATTTCCGAAAACATGGGGTATCTGACCATCGGTGACAAGATCGATCCCAACGACTGGCGCGAGAACCCGCATCGAAGCGCAGAGCAGATTACGAGCTATGTGCTCGAGCACTTACCGCCGTGCTCGCCGACAGACCGCAGTTGCGGAAACATCATTCTTTTACATGATGGCGGAGGCGACCGCCGTGAGACGGTGCGGGCTTTGCCGATGATCATTGAAGGCGCCCGTGCTAAGGGAATCCAGATCGCTTCTATAAGTGATCTGCTGCACAAAAATCGTGCAGAAATTATGTCGCCGGTTCCGACCAATGAGCGCTGGTCTGCGATCCTGACATGGGTGGGGTGGTGGATGATTGGCACAGGCCAGCAGGCGATTGTGCTCATTTTCTTTCTCGGCGACCTGCTCATGACCGGGCGATTGCTTTTCGTCGGGGCCTTCGCTGTATACGACCGCTTACGACCGCGGCGCTATCCCCGCGTGGATGAAGTTGGGAGCTACCAGCCACGGGTCGCCGTCCTGATCCCTGCTTATAACGAAGAAAAAGTCATCGAGCGCACTATCCGGGCCGCACTCCGCTCGAGTTACCGCAATCTGCGCGTGATCGTAATCGACGATGGATCCAAAGACCGGACGTTAGAAATCGCTGAGAGCTGCTTTCCGTGGGAGCAAGCTTCCGGAAAGGTTCTGGTCCTCACCAAACCGAATTCCGGCAAGGCCGATGCCCTTAATTTTGGCTTGCAACATCTACAGAGAGACGAAGCGATTTTTGTTGGCATTGACGCTGATACGGTGATAGCCCGCGATGCGATTGCGTTGCTGGTGCCGCACTTTCTGGATGCCAAAGTCGGGGCTGTAGCCGGCAACGCGAAGGTTGGGAACCGGGTTAATCTCTGGACCCGTTGGCAGGCGCTGGAGTACATCACCAGCCAGAATTTCGAGCGCCGGGCCCTAAATACGCTGGGCGCGGTGAGTGTAGTTCCCGGAGCAATTGGAGCATGGCGCATTTCGGCGGTGCGCGAAGTTGGAGCTTACCAGACCGATACTGTTGCCGAGGACGCCGATCTAACAATGGCACTCCTCCGCCGCGGCTACCGCGTTCAGTACGAGGACCGGGCGCTTGCCTACACCGAGGCTCCGGTCAATGCCAGGGCGCTGATGCACCAGCGCTTCCGCTGGTCTTTCGGCATATTGCAAGCTGTCTATAAACAC
>WNGQ01004336.1_pt1 | contig 24050 bp, 19 predicted proteins | sample 5407661 | NCBI WGS metagenome assembly WNGQ01 (sample SAMN13153382, study PRJNA577476) | soil metagenome | isolation source: 60 cm soil or saprolite under Garry oak tree replicate 2 | place: USA:California | collected 2016-06-15 | reverse complement strand
ATCGAGATCGGACGTGAAGGTGAAGCTCGAGCGCGCACCGGCCTGACTGTACGTGCCCGTCACGCGGATCGAGATGGCCGCAAAGTCGGGATTGGCCGCGATGAACGCCGCGTCCTCGCTGGAGCTGGGCTTATGGATCTCGAACTCGAGCGCGTTGAACGTGCCCGCCGGTGCGGCAACCGACACCTGCTGCGCGATGGTAGCGCTGCCGAGCGGCAGCGTCACGAGCGTGGCGCCGGTCTCGAACTCTTCGCAGTCGTCGTTTGCGGCGACCGCATCGCAGGACGCGACGTCCGAGCGCTTGAGCTCGACCTTGCGCAGCACGAGCTGCGCGCTCCGGATGATGATCGAGTCGTTGCCGAGCATGATGACCGTGCTGTCGCCGGCAGCGGCCACGCTGAGCGCGGCTGCGGCGTTCGAGAACGCGGCACTCGCCGCCGGGGCCGCAGCCTGGCGAGCGGTGAGCGCGAAGCTCACCGTTCCGGTATTGGAGTCAGAGCAAGCGGCCAGCGCCAACGACAGCGCCAGCGCAACCAGTGTCGCATTCTTCATACTTCCTCCTCAGGGTTTGGACGGCTAGGAGTACGGACTCGCGAGCGGAGGGTGGCAAGCGATATGCCGCGCGCGGTCCGAGCGTGGCACCTGCGGCGCGAGCACGACGCGTGAGAGACCTCACATGTGTTCACGACACGTGCCAAGTTTCCCTGTATCAAATCGGCGCACGTGGCGCCCGCTATGAGCCAGGAGGAATCATGAAGCCCAGTCCACGCGAGCAGGCGGATGCGTTGCGGCAGCTGCACACCGGACCGCGCATGCTGGTGCTCCCCAACGCCTGGGACGTGGCGACCGCCTGCCTGGTGGAAGCAGCGGGGTTTCCGGCCATCGCCACCACCAGCGCCGGCATCGCGTGGGCGCTCGGCTACCCCGACGGCGAGCGGATCAGCCGGGGGGAGATGCTGGCCGTGATCCGACGCATCGTCGCGGCCGTGCGCGTGCCGGTGACGGCGGATGTGGAGGGAGGTTACGGCGCCACGGTCGCGGCCGCCGTCGAGACGGCGCGCGGCGTGATGGCCGCGGGCGCCGTCGGACTCAACCTCGAAGACGGCACCAACGAAGGCATGCTGCTCGATCCCGAGCTGCAGGCGGACCGCATCCGAGCGGTGCGCGATGCAGCCCTGTCGGCGCGGGTGCCGTTGGTGGTGAACGCGCGCACCGACGCATTCGAAGTGAAACGTTGGTCGCCGGAAGAGCGCTTCACCGCGGCGGTGCGGCGGGCCAACGGCTACCGGGCCGCCGGCGCCGACTGCCTGTTCGTCCCCCACGTGAGCGACGCCGAGACGATCGGGCGGCTCGTCCGCGAGCTCGCGGGTCCCCTCAACGTGATCGCGGGGCCCCCGGCCCCGCCCCTGCCGGAGCTCGAGCGCCTGGGCGTGCGGCGGGCGAGCCTCGGCCCCCGCGTCGTACAGGCGTCACTGGGGCTGGTGCGACGGCTCGTGACCGAGCTGCGGGAGCGCGGGACCTACGGCACGATGACGGAGCTGCTCATCCCATTCGGGGAGCTGCAGCACCTGGTGGGGCGGACCCCTTGACCGATTCGAACAGGCGGGTATATTTATACCGCGTCGTGAATATTTAGTAGGATCGGGTTAATTCCTTTGGATGGTCATGAATCGATGATGCACTGTTCGCCGAAGACCGTCGCCAATCTGAATCCGGCTCCCCCCGATGGGAGCGAGCGGGCGGCGTAGGCGTGTAGACGAACCCAGACACCGCGGCCCGCTCGCTAGAGCGGGCCTTCTTTTTGACCAGCAGCCGTCAGCACCGGAGGACACGCGATGCCCGGAGGGAACACGCGCTGGAGGCACGCTCGCGCACCGGACCTCGACCCGTGGCGCGAGCAGGACGCGTGCGGCGTCGGGTTCGTGGCGCGCGCGTCGGGAGAGCGCTCGCACGCCGTGACGCGCCTGGCGCTCGAGGCGCTGAAGCGCGTCGCGCACCGGGGCGCCGCGGCCACCGACAGCTCGGGCGACGGCGCCGGCGTGCTCACGCAGATCCCCGGACCGCTGTTCTACCGCGAGGCGCTGCGGCGCGGGCTCCCGCTCGAACCCGGCGAGCCGTTCGCCGTGGGCATGTTCTTTCTGCCGCGCGAGGCCACGGCGCTCGCGCGCGTCACCGCCATCATCGAGGACGTGCTCGAGGGCGAGGGCTCGCGCGTGCTGGGATGGCGCGAGGTCCCGCTGCGCCTCGACGTGCTGGGCGCGGGCGCGCGCGCCACCTGTCCCACCGTCCGCCAGGTGCTCATCGGTCCGCCGGCCGACCGGCGCGGTGACGTCGCCGCGTGGGAGCGGGCCCTCTACCTCGCGCGCAAGACGATCGACGCCCGCGTGGCGGACGCCGGACCGGGACTCGAGCCCTTCTTTGTGTGCTCCCTGTCGGCGCGCACCATCGTCTATAAGGCGCTGCTCACCGGGACTCAGCTCGGCGCGTTCTTCCCGGACTTGGAGTCGCCGGACTTCCAGACGGCGCTCGCCGTGTTCCACCAGCGCTACTCGACCAATACGACCTCCAGCTGGCCCCTGGCCCAGCCGTTCCGGCTGCTCGCGCACAACGGCGAGATCAACACGCTGTGGGGGAATCGCAACGCGATGCGCGCGCGCGAGCCGGCGCTCGCCGCACCGCTGTGGGACGAGGACGTCGACCGGCTGAAGCCGGTGATCTGGGCGGAGGGGAGCGATTCGACCAGCCTCGACAACGCGCTCGAGCTGCTGGTGCGCTCAGGCCGGGACCCCGTGCACGCCCTCATGATGCTCGTGCCGGAGGCGCACGAGGGGGCGGTCGAGATGGAGCCCGCGCTGCGCGGCTTCTACGAGTTCCACGACTGCCTGGTGGAGCCGTGGGACGGGCCGGCGGCGCTCGCCTTCTCGGACGGCGTGATGGTCGGATCCGCGCTGGACCGTAATGGGCTGCGCCCCTGCCGCTACAAGATCACCCGCGACGGTCTGGTCGTGGCGGGCTCCGAGGTCGGGCTCGTGGACCTGGACCCCGCCAGCGTAGTCGAAAGCGGGCGACTCGGCCCAGGCGAGCTGCTGGTGGTGGACACCAGGCGCAAGGCGATCCTCCACAACGCGGAGGCCAAGCGCGAGGTGGCGCGGCGCCGTCCGTACGCGCGCTGGGCGGCGAAGAGCATCCGGCCGTTGCGGCCCACCGCGCCGACCGCCGTCGTTCCAGAGACCGAGATCGTCACGCGCCAGCTCGCGTTCGGTTGGAGCTTCGAAGACTTGCGCTACGTGCTCGAGCCGATGGGCGGCGACGGGCAGGATGCCGTGTGGAGCATGGGCGACGACACGCCGATTCCGCCGCTCGCCCGCGTGCCTCCGGGCCTGTACGCATACCTGCGCCAACGGTTCGCCCAGGTCACGAACCCGCCGATCGACCCGTTGCGCGAGACGCTCGTGATGTCGTTGCGCATGCATCTGGGTCGCCGCGGCTCGCTGCTCGCCGACCGCCCCTCGGGGCTGCGGCTGGTGCGGAACGAGCACCCCGTGCTGCTCGAGGACGAGATGGCGGCGCTGCGCGGCCTGGTCGGCGCGCAGGCCGTGACGCTGGATGCGACGTGGCAGGCGGCGGGCGGCCCCGAGTCGCTGTGCGCCACGCTCGACGCCCTGTGCCGCACGGCCGGCGGCGCCGTCGAGCAGGGCGCGCAGATTATCGTGATCAGCGACCGCGCGGCCGACCGCGAGCGCGCCCCGCTGCCGATGCTGCTCGCTGTCGGCGCCGTGCACCAACACCTGCTCCGCAAGGGCCGGCGCACGCGGGTCAGCCTCGTCGCCGAAGCGGGCGACGCCTGGGACGTGCACCACTTCGCCGCCCTCATCGGATTCGGGGCCGAGGCAGTCCATCCCTGGCTGGCGCTCGAATCGGTGCGGCGGCACATCGAGGCGGACACCGCCCCCGCCAAGTTCCGCGCCGCGGCCGAGAAGGGGCTGCTCAAGATCCTTTCCAAGATGGGCATCTCCACGCTCTCGTCGTACTGCGGCGCCCAGATCTTCGAGGCCCTGGGCCTCGGTGCCGAGGTGATCGACCGCTGCTTCACCGGCACCGTGTCGACGATCGGCGGCATCGGGTTCGCCGAGATCGCCGAGGACGTGCTGGCGCGCCAGCGGGTGGCTTACCCCGAAAGCGCCACGCCCGATGCCCTGCCCGACCACGGGCGCGTACGTTATCGCCGCGACGGCGAGGACCACGGCTGGTCGCCCCCCCTGGTGCGGGCGATGCAAACGGCCGTGGAGAAGAACACTCCCGAGGCATACGACGGCTTCAAGGCACGGGTGGCGGCACGGCTCCCGGCCAGCCCGCGCGATCTGCTCGCCATCCGTGCGGGCACGCCGATCCCGCTCGACGACGTGGAGCCCGCCGAGACGATCCGCCGGCGCTTCATTTCGACGGCGATGTCCTTGGGGGCGCTGTCTCCCGAGGCGCATCGCACGCTCGCGATCGGCATGAACCGCATGGGGGCCCGGTCTAACTCGGGCGAGGGGGGTGAGGATCCCGATACCTACGCCCCGCTCGAGAATGGCGACCGCGCCGACAACCGCATCAAACAGGTGGCGTCGGGGCGCTTCGGCGTGACGACGCACTATCTGGTGCGCGCCGACGAGCTCGAGATCAAAATGGCCCAGGGGTCGAAGCCTGGCGAAGGTGGTCAGCTCCCCGGACACAAAGTCACGGCGCTGATTGCGCGCCTCAGGCACTCGGTGGCGGGCGTGCCGCTCATCTCGCCGCCGCCGCACCACGACATCTACTCGATCGAGGACCTGGCGCAGTTGATTCACGACTTGAAACAGGTGAATCCCCGGGCGCGCGTCGGCGTGAAGCTCGTGGCCGAAGCGGGGGTCGGGCGCGTGGCGGCGGGCGTCGCGAAGGCATACGCCGACTACGTGCTCATCTCGGGCCACAACGGCGGGACGGGGGCGTCGCCGCTGTCGTCGATTAAACATGCCGGCTCGCCGTGGGAGCTGGGGCTCGCGGAGACGCAGGCGCTGCTCGTCGAGAACGGCCTGCGCCACCGGATCGAGGTGCGGACCGACGGCGGCTTGCGCACCGGGCGCGATGTGGTCATCGCCGCGCTGCTCGGCGCGGAGACCTACGGGTTCGGCACCGCGGGTCTCGTGGCGATCGGCTGCGACATGGCGCGACAGTGCCACCTGAACAGCTGCCCCACGGGAATCGCGACGCAGCGCCCCGAGCTACGGAAAAAGTTCACAGGCACGCCGGAGCAGGTGGTGGCCTATTTCACCTGGATCGCCGAGGACGTGCGCCGCATTCTCGCCGAGCTGGGCTATCGCACGCTCGACGACGTCATCGGGCGGGCGGAACTGCTCGAGCGGGTGGACCGCCCGGAGGTACCACGGGCGCAGATGCTCGATCTCTCGCTGCTCCTCGCCGACCCGGCGGCGGACCGCGACGCCCCGCGGCGTCGCACCGTGGCGCGCAACGATCGCCCCGGTGTGGAGTCGCTGGACGAGGAGATCCTCGAGACGCTCGGGGCCCGCCTGGACGAGGGCCGGCCGTTTGCGGGCGTGTACGACATCGGCAACCACCATCTGACGGTGGGGGCGCGCATCGCCGGCCGTATCGCCGACCGGGTCGGTAACGTCGGGCTCCCCGCCGGCTCCATTCGCCTGCGGTTTCGCGGTAGCGCGGGCCAGAGCTTCGGGGCCTTCGCGCTACCGGGGATGCGGCTCGAGCTCGAGGGCGACGCGAACGACTACGTCGCCAAGGGCCTCTCGGGCGGCGAGATCGTGATCCGCCCGTTCCGGGAAAGCGTGCTGGCGGGTACGGGCGACCAGCAGGTCCTGCTCGGCAACACCGTGCTGTACGGCGCCACGGCGGGCAAGCTGTTCGCAGCCGGACGCGCGGGAGACCGGTTCGCGGTGCGCAACTCGGGCGCGGTGGCGGTGATCGAGGGTGCCGGGGCGCACTGCTGCGAGTATATGACCGCGGGCGTCGTCGTCGTGCTCGGTCCCGTGGGGCGCAACTTCGCCGCCGGAATGTCGAACGGCATTGCTTATGTGCTCGACGAAGCTGAGACGTTCGCGGCCCGGTTGAACAGCGACATGGTCCAAGTGCGGGCGCTCGAGCCGTCCGATGAGACCGTCGTGCTGGATCTGGTGCGCGAGCACCTGGCGGCGACGGGCAGCACGCGGGCGCGCGTCATCTTGGATTCGTGGGAGCGCTACCGCGACCTGTTCCGCAAGGTGGTCCCCTACACGGTGCCGATTGCGGCGGAGCCGGCGGCGGAGGAGGAAGCGGCGGCGGTGTGAGCTCGTAGCAGGGGGAGCTCGAGCCCGTCCCGCAGCGCCTGCCAGCTGGCCTCGATGATGTTCTCCGAGCACCCCATGGTGCTCCACCGCTCCGCGCCGCGGGCCGACTCGACCACCACCCGGGGCCGGGCGGCGGTGCCGAGGTGCTCGTCCACGATGCGCACCTTGTAATCCACCAGCTGCACGTCGGCGAGCTCCGGGTACCGCGGCAAGAGCGCCTTGCGCACCGCGCCGTCGAGCGCGTTCACCGGGCCCGCGCCCTCGGCGGCCGTGTGGATCACTTCTCCGTCCACCCGGAGCTGGACCATCGCCTGCGCCGTGGTGGGCCCTCCGCTCCGCCCTTCGACGATCACCGTGAACCCCAGTAGCTCGAACGGCGGGCGATAGTCGGCGGCCGAGCGCCGCACCAGCATCTCGAATGAGCCGTCGGCTCCTGCGAACTGGTGACCTTGAAACTCGAGCTCCTTCACCCTTCGCAAGATCTCGGCGTCCGAGTCCCGAGGCCCGAGCCCCAAGTCCCCAGCCCGCAGCCGCACGTTCTGGCGCCCCGACAGCTCGCTCACCACGACGCGCATCTCGTTGCCGACGAGCGCCGGATCGATGTGCTGGTAGCTCTCCGGCAGCTTTGCCACTGCCGCTACGTGAATGCCGCCTTTGTGCGCGAACGCGCTGGCGCCGACGTACGGGGCGTGCGCATCGGGGTTCAGGTTGGCGACCGATGCCACGAAGTGGGCCACCTCGGTCAGGCGGCGCAGCTGATCGGGTGGCAGAACATCGTAGCCGAGCTTGAGCTGCAGCGTGGCCACGAGCGGAATGAGATCCAGGTTGCCGCAGCGCTCGCCGTAGCCGTTGATGGTTCCCTGCACGTGGACACACCCGGCGCGCACCGCCGCCAGGGCGTTTGCCACCGCGAGGCCACTGTCGTTGTGGGGATGAATGCCGAGCGGAGTGCCGAGCCGGGCGCGCACGTCGCGGACTCGCTGCTCCACAACCTCGGGGAGCTCGCCACCATTCGTATCGCACAAGACGATGCAGTCCGCGCCGGCGCCCGCCGCCGCGCGCAGCGTCGCGAGGGCGTACTCCTGGTCCAGGCGGCAGCCGTCGAAGAAATGCTCCGCGTCGTAGATCACTGCTCTGCCCCGGTCACGCAGGTAGGTCACGCTCTCCGCGATCATGCGGAGATTCTCGTCACGGCTCACCTCGAGCACCCGCTCCACGTGCAGGGTCGAGCTCTTCCCCACGAGGGTCACGACCGGGGTCTCGGCCTCGAGCAGGGCGGCGAGGTTGGTATCGTCGTCGCACCGCACGCCGGCCCGACGGGTCATTCCGAACGCGGCGACCTTGGCCTGGCGCAGCGGCTCCCGCCGGATCCGCCGGAAGAACTCGGCATCCTTGGGATTCGATCCCGGCCAACCGCCTTCTATATAGTGCACGCCAAGCTCATCCAGCCGTCGCGCGATCTTGAGCTTGTCGTCCACCGAGAGCGACAGGCCTTCCCGCTGGGTGCCGTCGCGCAGCGTCGTGTCGTACAGCCGCAGACTCATGGCCGCCTCCATCAAAAGCACGCGCGGCCTCTCGAGCTTCGAGAGGCCGCGCCGTGCATGTTCCGGGATCGAGTATCCGTCAGCCGAGTGCCGGCACGCCGCCTCTCGCAAAGAGTCGGATGGTAATGCTCGTAATCGGCCGGTGCACGATACGGCTCCTCATGCGTGGGATACTAACCGCGGTGGGGGTTGCGTCAATCCCACCCGTACCACCTCGCCGATCACGATCGTGGCGGGCGGCTCGAGCGCCGCCGCCGCGACGAGCTCCGTGATATCGTCGAGCGTTCCCACGACCGAGCGTTGCTCCGGGAGCGTGCCGCTCGCGATCACGGCGACCGGTGTGTCGGCCGGCGCCCCCTGGGCCCGCAGCCGGGCGACGACGTCGGGGAGCGCCGACAGCCCCATCAGCACCACCAACGTGGGCACCCGGGAGAGCGCCTCCCAATCGAGGTCAGACCGTCCGTCGCATTCGTGCCCCGCCACCACCGCGAAGCCCGATGCCACACGCCGGTGGGTGACTGGAATGCCAGCGGCGGCGGGCACCGCGGTCGCCGACGTCACGCCGGGGATGACCTCGTACGGCACGGCGGCGGCGCGCAGCGCCTCGCACTCTTCGGCGCCGCGGCCGAACACGAACGGATCGCCACCTTTGAGGCGAACGACGTTGAGCCCCTCTTGAGCTCGGTCGATGAGCAACGCGTTGACGTCCTGTTGATCGGTCCCCCGTAAGATCCGCTCGGCCTCAGGCGGTGCTTGGGCAAGGAGCGCGGGCGAGACGAGCCGATCGTACACCACCACGTCGGCCGATCGCAGCAGCTCGAGGCCCTTCGCCGTGATCAAGCCGGGGTCGCCCGGGCCGGCTCCGACCAGATACACCGTCCCCCCTCTCCCGAAGGGAGAGGGGGACAGGGGGTGAGGACCGACGAGCTCTGCTATCCGCCCCCGCGCCCCCTCGATATCCCCCCGCCGCACGAAGTCGATCACGTCCGAGTCCACGATCCGGTACCAGAGATCCGTTCTGGCAGGCGCATCCGGCACCCGCTCCGCCAGCTCCGGCCGGAGCTCGCCCAACAGCTCGCACAGCCGCGCCTCGGCGCGCCCCACGAGCCGGGCGATGCGCTGGCGCAGCCGCACCGCGAGTGCGGGGCTCTTGCCCGCGGTCGAGACGGCGACCGTGATATCTCCCTCCCGATGCACGGCGGGCGCAATGAAGCTGCAATGCTCGAGGTCGTCCACCGCGTTGAGCGGCACACCCAGCTGCTCGGCCTCCGCCCAGACGGTGCCGTTCGTGCCGCGATCGTCCGTTGCCGCAATCGCGAGCCACGCACCCCCGAGATCGCCCCTGCGATACGACCGGCGCGTGAGCTCGATGGCGTTGCGCCGAACCAGCGCTCCCAGCGCCGGCGTCACGTCGGGGCTCACCACGGTGACGTGCGCGCCCGCCGCGACCAGCCCGCGCACCTTCTGCTCAGCCACGGCGCCGCCGCCGACCACGACGGCGCGCCGGCCGCGCAAGTCGAGAAACACCGGATAGAACGCGGTCATTGGATCACGGGGAGGGCGGAGCGCAGCGCCTCGACCCCGACCCGGTCGCAGAAGTCGCCGAACCGCTCGTCCTCGAGCCGCTCGTCGCGATAGCGCTCGAACAGTGGCCGCACCGTCGCGACGAGCCGGTCGCGCGGCACGAGATCGGCGTACTGCGTGCCGAGCCGCGTGCCCAGCATGCTGCCGCCCACGAACACCGCGTACTTGTTGAGCGAGCGGCCCACGAACGCCAGGTCCGCCGTGTACGGCCGGGCGCAGCCGTTGGGGCAGCCGGTCATGCGAACCGTGAGCGCCGCGTCCGCCACGCCGAGCGTCTCGAGCTCGCGCTCGAGCTCGGTGACCACGTCGGGTAGCGCCCGCTCGGCCTCGGCGAGGGCGAGACCGCAGGTCGGGAGGGCTGGACACGCCATCGACCAGCGGCGCACCGGCGACGGCGTCGGCTCGGCCGCGACGCCGTGGTCGCCCAGGATGCGCTCGACGAGCCCACGGCAGCGATCCGGGACGTCCGTGATCAGGAGATTCTGCTGCGGCGTGAGCCGCACACCCGCGCCGAGCGTCTCGACGACGCGGCGAATCGCGCTGCGCAGCCGCCGGTCACCGTCGTCCCGGATGCGCCCGTTCTCGATGAACAGGCCCAGGAACGAGCGCCCGCGCTCCTGCGCGTGCCACCCGAGGTGATCGGCGATGCCCGAGACTTCGATGTCGGCGGCCGGCGCGAGCCGGCGACCCAGCCGCCGCTCGACCTGCCGACGGAACCAGTCGAGCCCCTCCTTATCCAGGAGGTATTTGAGCCGGGCGTGCCGCCGATCGCCGCGGTTGCCGTGATCGCGCTGAACCTTGACGACCGCTTCGGCAACCTCCACAGCCTCCCCGAACCTGACGAATCCCAGCGTGTCGGCGAGCCGCGGATAGGTGTCTTCCTTGCCGTGCGTCTTCCCCATCCCGCCACCCACGAGGACATTGAAACCAAGCAGTTGACCGCCTTCCTGGACTACGAGGAAGCCGAGGTCGTTCGAGTGGACGTCGCAGCAATTATCGTCGGGAAACGCGAACGCCACCTTGAACTTGCGCGGCAAGTAACGGGTCCCGTAGATCGGCTCCGACTCGGGTGGCCCGCCCGCCACCTGCTCGCCGTCGAGCCAGATGTCGTGGTAGGCGCGCGTGCGCGGCAGTAGATGATCCGACAGGCGTCGCGCGACCGAGACCACCTGGTCCCGCAGGCCGCCGGACAACGGCGCGGGGCACGACACCACGTTGCGCACCACGTCGCCGCAGGCGCCCAGCGTCGTGACCAGAGCGTCGTTCACGGCGCGGATCGTCGCCTTGAGATCGCCCTTCAACACGCCGTGGAACTGGTTGCCCTGGCGGGTCGTGACCCGCAGCGTACCGTTGCCGTAGCGGTCGGCCAGCTCGTCGATCACCAGGTACTGCGGGCCGCTCAGCACACCTCCAGGGATCTTGCACCGCACCATGAACTGGTGCGCCGGCTCGGCGTCTGTGCCGCGCTGCGCGCGCCGCTGGTCCCTATCCTCCTGCTGATACGTGCCGTGGAACTTGAGGAGCTGCGCGCTCTCGTCCGAGACGTGCGTGGTACGCTGGGCGAGCTCGGCGGCGACCTGCCCGCGCAGGCCGTTGCTCTGCTGCTTGATTCTTTCGACCCCGCTCAACGGCTTCTCGCCGCTCATTTCGCGTACACGTCCCACCAGTGGCGCACCGGCAGCTCGTCCCAGTCCCACGGCTGCACCGCCGCCGTGACTTTGCGGAAAAAGTCAGTGATGCGGCGCAGCGTAATGCGCACCAGGGTTAGAGTCATACGAGTACCTCGCGTAGTCCGTCCGCCAGCACCTGCACCACTTCGGGACGGCTGAACTCGGGCGGCGGCAGCACGCCGCTCCGCAACATTTCCCGGACCTTGCTGCCGGAGAGAACGACGTGACTCGCCGCCTCGTGCGGGCAGGTCTTGGGTGACGCCATGCCGCCGCAACGGCGGCAATAGAACGTGTGCTCGAAGCGGACGGGCTGAATCCCCAGCTCGGCCGGCGTAAAGCGATCGAAGATGTGCTGCGCGTCGTACGACCCGTAGTAGTTGCCGACGCCGGCATGATCGCGGCCGACGATGAAATGGGTGCAGCCGTAGTTCTTGCGCACCAGCGCGTGGAACACGGCCTCGCGCGGACCGGCGTAGCGCATCGCGGCGGGAAAACCGGCGAGCAGCACGCGATCGCGCGGATAGTAGCGCTCGAGCAGCACGCGGTAGCTCGAGACGCGCACCGCGGCGGGGACGTCGTCGTCCTTGGTGGGCCCGAGCAACGGATGCAGCAGCAGTCCGTCCACCGTCTCGAGCGCCGCCTTCTGGATGTATTCATGCGCGCGGTGCACCGGGTTGCGTGTCTGAAAACCCACCACGGTGCGCCAGCCCCGCTCCGCGAACACGCGCCGGGTGTCGGCGGGATCGAGCGCCAGGTCGGGAAACAGGGGCGCGGGGCGCTCGAGCAGTCGGACATCGCCCCCCACGAGCAGGTCGTCCTGAGCGTAGAGCTGCGCCACTCCGGGGTGCTGCGCGTCGGTGGTGCCGTAGACCAGCTCCGCCTCTTCCTCTTTCGAATGCCGGAACACGTCCCGAACGTCCAGCAACCCGATCACGCGCCCCTCGGGACCCTTCAGAGCCACCGAGTCTCGCAGCCCCGCACCGTCCGCGACCCGGAGCGTGATCGGGAGCGACCAGGGCAGCCCACTCGCCAGACGCATCTCGTGCAGCACGCGCACGTAGTCCGCGCGATTCATGAAGCCGGCGAGGGGACTGTACGCCCCCGTAGCCAGGAGCCCCAGGTCCGCGACGCCGCGCAGGTCGAGGGTGAGGGAGGGCAGCCGGGATGCCTGCGACAGCGCAGCGCGCCGCTCCTCGCCCTCGAGCACGCGCTGCACCAGCACGCCGCCGTGCGGCGGGATCGTCGTGATGTTACCCCTCACTCCACACCTCTCATTTTCTCACGCCTTTCTGGTGAACGTGTGCAGCCCGCATTCGGTCTTGCCGCTGCCGCTCCATCGCCCAGCCCGCTCGGGCTCGCCGGGCGCGGCGGGCCGGGTGCACGGCCAGCAGCCGATGCTCGTGTAGCCCTGGTCGAGCAGCGGGTGGTACGGAACACTGTTTTCGCGGATGTAGCGCCACACGTCCGCCCGGCTCCACCGGGCGAGCGGGAAGACTTTGACGATGGCGTGGCCGTTCATCTCGTGGTACTCGACCAGCTCGGTGGCCCGACGGGAGTCGGACTGGTCCTGTCGCACCGCGCTGATCCAGGCGTCGTATGCGACGATGGCCCGCTCGAGCGGCTCGACTTTCCGGAGGAAGCAGCAACGGTTCGGGTCGGTGTTGTACAGCGGACCCGGGTCGGTGAGCGGGGTGAGCTCCACGAGATTGAGACGGTAGCGCTTGGCGAAGCGCCGCTTGAACTCGTACGTCTCGCGGAAGTGGTACCGGGTGTCCAGAAAAATCACCGGCACGGAGCGGTCGATCCGGCTGATGAGGTGCGCCAGGACGACCCCGCCGCCGCCGAAGCTCACCGTGAGGGCGACCTTGCGGGGAAAGGTCTCCACGGCCCACGCGAGCGTCGCGGCGGGATCCGCCCCGGAAAGCGCGGCGGCGCGCTCGCTGACCTCGACCGGACTAAGCATCGGATCCGCTGCGCAAGTGGCCCAGCTCGACCAGGCGATCGATCACCCGGACCGCGCTCGTGGCCACGTCGTCACGCTCCGTGTCGATCACCAGCTCCGGCGCGAGCGGCTCCTCGTAGGGGTCCGAAACGCCCGTGAACTGGGCGATCTCGCCAGCCAGCGCGCGGGCGTACAAGCCCTTGGTGTCGCGGCGCACACACTCCTCGAGCGACGCCTTCACGTGCACTTCGACGAACGCGCCGATCTCGCGACGGACTTCGTCGCGCACCGCTCGGTAGGGAGAGATCGCCGCGCTGATCACCACCACGCCGTTGCGGGTGAGCAGGTTCGCGACGTAGCCGATGCGGCGGATGTTGGTGTCGCGGTCCTCGCGCGAGAAGCCGAGGCCCTTGGAGAGGTTCTGGCGTACCTCGTCGCCGTCCAGCGTCTCGACCCGAACGCCGGCACGTTGCAGCTCCCGCGCGACCGCGCTGGCGAGCGTGGACTTGCCGGCCCCGGACAGACCGGTGAGCCACAGCGTGAAGCCGCGCGCCTGTGTGATGCGGCCCTTCGTCGCCAGCGTCATCGCTACCATTTCGTCCCCCCTCTCCGCAACAAAAAAAGCCCGCTTCCATTTGGAAGCGGGCCCGAGATCGAGTCGTGCGTGCCGGTCAGCTAATCGAGCGTCATCCCATCCCGGCAGTCACAGCGCCACAACCGCGTCCGCTCCCCGAGGAGCGACACATCCCGCAACAGAGCGGACAACAGTGCTGGGCGGTGCGGCGTGCGATCATGGTTGGGTATTTACCCCGCGTCTCTCGTCGTGTCAACCACGCGATCGGGTGGTTGACAGCGTTGCGGCAGCGGGTTAATTAGCAGCCATGCAGCGTGCCCGTTTGCACCACCGGCATCATCACCACCACCCGCTCCATCGGGGGCAGCCGGAGGCGCACGCAAGGTAACGGGTAGCTCGGGGGGCCCAACATCGGAGCGTGACAGATGTCTCGAGAATCCGTTTCAACCTGCCTGCGACTCGCCCTCCCGAAGGGGCGCATGGAGCAGGCCGTCCTCACGCTCTTGGGCGACGCCGGGATCGGCATCCGGCCCGGTGCCCGGGGCTATCGACCGGAGGTCTCGCTTCCCGGAACCGAAGCCAAGATCCTCAAGCCTCAAAACATCGTGGAGATGCTGTCGCTGGGCAGCCGGGACCTGGGCTTCGCGGGTGCCGACTGGGTGGCGGAGCTCGAAGCGAACGTGGTGGAGCTGCTCGATACCGGCCTCGATCCAGTACAAGTGGTCGCCGCGGCGCCGCAGGAGCTGCTCGAAAACGGCGCTCTACCGGCGCGGCCGCTGGTGGTGGCGTCGGAGTACGAGCGTCTGGCCCGTCGCTGGATCGCGGCGCGCGGACTCTCGGCCGAGTTCGTGCGCTCCTACGGCGCCACGGAGGTGTTTCCGCCGGAGGACGCCGATGTGATCGTGGACAACACCGCCACGGGCGCCACGCTCGAGGCGAACGGCCTCGCGGTGGTGGACGAGGTGATGCGCTCGTCCACCCGCCTTTACGCCAATCCCGTCGCTCTCGCCGACCCCGCCCGGCGCCGGCGCATCGACGACCTTGTCATGCTCCTGAACTCGGTCCTCCTCGCCCGACGGCGCGTCATGATCGAGGTGAACGCGTCGGCCGAGTGCCTCGACGCCGTGGTGGCGGTGCTGCCGTCGATGCGGCGGGCGACGGTGGCCCCCCTGTTCGGGAACGGCGGCTACGCGGTGAAAGCCGCCGTGCCGCGCGATGCCCTGCCCCAGGTGATCCCCGCCGTGAAGGCGGCCGGCGGCACCGACGTGGTCGTCTCGAGCCTGTCACAGATCGTCCCATGACGACGGCCACCTCGCCCGCCACGGGACCCGTGTCGCGCATCGACCCCGAGGCCGCGTACCGCCGTCCCACGGCCCCAGGGCCCGCGCTGTTGCGGCTCGACTCGAACGAGGGCGTGCTGCCGCCGCCAGCATTGCTTGCCGGGCTCGCCGGCGCCGATCCCGAGCTGTTGCGGCGCTATCCCGAGGTGTCGGAACTCGAAGCGGCGCTCGCCGCTCGCGTCGGCGTGGCGCCGGAGCGCGTGATCGTGACCGCGGGCGCCGACGAGGCGATCGACCGCGCGTGCCGGGCGTTTCTCGAGCCCGACCGCACGGTGGTCCTTCCCGACCCGTGTTTCGATATGTTCGATCGCTGTGCCGCGCTCGCGGGCGGAACGCTCGTCCGGGTGCCGTGGCGCGACGGCCCCTTCCCGCTCGACGGGTTCGTCGGGCGGCTCGAGGCCCGCACCGGCGTCGTGGTCGTCGTGTCGCCCAACAACCCGACCGGGGCCGTTGCGACCCTCACTCAAGTCCGACGCCTCGCGGCGGCAGCTCCGAATGCCCTCCTCGTGCTCGATCACGTGTACGTGGAATACGCCGACGAAGACCTGACGCCGGGCGTGATCGATCTGCCGAACGTCCTCGTGCTCCGCACCTTCTCCAAGGCGTGGGGGCTCGCGGGCTGCCGGGTGGGCTACGCGGTCGGCAGCCCCTATGTGATCGGCGTGCTGCGCGCCGCGGGTGGTCCCTACTCGGTCGCCGCCCCCTCGATCGCCCTGGCCCTGGCGCAGCTGGAGCGCGGCGAGGAGGCGCTGCGGGCCCACGTCGCGCGCATCCGAGGGGAGCGCGACCAGCTCCCCACGCGGCTTGGTGCCCGGGGGGGGGGGCTCGCGCCCCGTCCGTCCCAGGCGAACTTCGTTCTCGTCGAATGTGGGCCGCGCGCTCAGGCGATCCGCCAGGCGCTGGCCGACCGCGGCGTCGTGGTGCGCGACTTTCCCGGCCGCCCGGGTCTCGAGACCTCGCTGCGGATCACGTTGCCCGGCAATGCGGCGGACTTCGAGCGGTTGTGCGAAGCGCTCGATGCCGCCCTCGCCGTCGGGGCGGGAGGGGGGGGGCCCAGGCCATGACCACCCGCACCGCGACCGTCACGCGGGCTACGCGCGAGACGTCGATCACCGTCACGCTCGCCCTCGAGGGAACCGGCACGGTCGACGTACAGACCGGCATCGGCTTCCTCGACCATCTGCTGGACGCGCTGGGGCGCCACGCCCGGCTGGACGTGACGCTCGCCTGCAAGGGCGACCTCCACATCGATGATCACCACACCGCCGAGGACTGTGCCCTCACGTTGGGGCAGGCGCTCGACCGCGCCCTGGGCGAGCGCCGCGGTGTGGCGCGGTTCGGGTCGGCGTTCGCGCCGCTCGACGAAGCCCTGGCCCGCGCGGTCGTCGATCTGTCGGGACGGCCCTACGCCGACGTCTCGCTCGACCTCGGACGGGAGACCATCGGGGGGCTCGCATGCGAGAACATCGCGCATGTGCTGCGCTCCCTCGCCGTCGCGGCGCGCCTGACGCTGCACGTCGACGTGCTCAAGGGCGAGAACGATCATCACAAGGCCGAGGCCGCGTTCAAGGCGACGGCGCTTGCCTTGAGGCAGGCGATCGCCTGCACGAGCTACGGCGACGTGCCTTCTACCAAGGGGACGCTCGATGGCTGACGTCGTCATTGTCGACTCCGGCGTCGCCAACCTGGCGTCGATCACGAGCGGGTTCGTCCGGCTGGGCGCGAGCGTAGCCGTCACGCGCGACCCCATAGTCGTACGGCAAGCGCCCCGCGTGGTGCTTCCGGGAGTGGGCGCGTTCGGCGCGGGGATGGGCGCGTTACGGGCAGGCGGGCTCGACCGCGCCATCACGGACGTGGCCGCCAGTGGCACGCCGCTGCTCGGCGTCTGCCTGGGCATGCAGCTGTTGTGCGAGGCGAGCGAAGAGACGCCCGGCGTCCGGGGCCTCGGCCTGATCGCGGGCAACTGCCGCCGCCTTCCCAGCGACGTGCGGGTGCCGCACCTCGGCTGGAACACGGTGACGGCGGCCCCGAGCGGAGGGCTGGTGGCTACAGGCGTCGCGGCATTCGCCAACTCCTACGCCCTGCGCGACGCACCCCCCGGTTGGACGGCCGCGTGGACCACCCACGGCATACGGTTCGTCGCGGCGCTGGAGAAGGAAGGCGACCGCGTGGTCGCGTGCCAGTTCCACCCCGAGCTGTCCGGCGCGTACGGAGCCGCTCTGCTGGGTCGCTGGCTGACAGGGGCCAAGGTCGTGCCCACACCGGCTGCGGCCGCGGCGCCGGGACTGCTGCCGCGCGTGGTGCCCTGCCTCGACGTAAAGGACGGTCGGGTGGTAAAGGGCGTGCGGTTCCAGGATCTGCGCGACGCAGGCGATCCGGCGACCCTAGCGGCCGCGTACGAGTCCCAGGGGGCGGATGAGATCGTCGTGCTCGACGTCGCCGCGTCGGCCGAAGCACGCGCCACGCAGTTGGACACGGTGGCGCGGGTGCGGGCGTCGATCCGGATTCCCCTCACTGTTGGCGGCGGCGTGCGCCGCGTGGACGACGCGCGACGCTTCCTCGCCGCGGGCGCCGACAAGGTGAGCGTGAATACGGCTGCCATCGCGCGTCCGGCGCTCCTCTCCGAGCTCGCGGCCGAGTTCGGCAGCCAATGCGTCGTGCTGGCGATCGATGCGCGGCGCTCGGGCGAAGGCTGGGCGGCCCTCACGCACGGTGGGCGCGTGCTCGCCCGAGCCGACGCCGTGGAGTGGGCGCGGGCGGGCGCGGGGCTCGGGGCGGGGGAGATTTTGCTCACGAGCTGGGACCGCGACGGCACGAGAGCGGGGCCCGATTTGGAGCTGTTGCGCGCCGTGGTACGAACGGTGCGCGTACCGGTGATCGCGTCCGGAGGCATCGGCGAGCGCCACCACGTGGCGCAGGCGTTCTCTGCCGGGGCCGACGCCGTGCTCGCCGCCTCGGTGTTCCACGACGGCGACGACACGGTCCGCGGCATCAAGGACGAGCTGTCGCTCCGCGGGATCCGGGTGCGGCGATGATCGTCCCCAGCATCGACGTAATCAACGGCCGCGCGGTGCAACTGCGCCGCGGGCGCGAAGTCGTGCTGGACGGCGGCGACCCGCTGGCGCGCCTCGAGCAGTTCGCCGTGGCGGGAGAGGTGGCCGTCGTCGACCTGGACGCCGCGCTCGGCCGCGGGTCGAACGCCGACCTGATCAGGGAGATGGTGCGCCGGGCACCCTGCAGAGTGGGCGGGGGAATTCGCGACCTGGACGCGGCGCGCGCCTGGCTCGACGCCGGGGCGGCGAAGGTCGTCATGGGCACCGCGGCGAGCCCCGAGCTGTGCGGCGCCCTGCCGCGCGAACGCGTGATCGCCGCGGTGGACGCCGACCGGGGCCAAGTCGTGGTGGACGGCTGGCGCCGCGAGACCGGCGTGCCGGTGCTCGAGCGGATCCGCGCGCTCGCGCCCGTCGCGGGCGGGTTTCTCTTCACGCAGGTGGAGCGTGAAGGCGCCATGGACGGGTTCGACTTTCAGGCGGTGGCTGCCGCCGTGCGCGCGGCCGGTGCGGCCCGTCTCACCGCCGCGGGCGGGATCACGACGCCGGTGGAAATCGCCGAGCTGGACCGCATCGGGGCGGACGCGCAGGTGGGGATGGCGCTCTACACCGGCCGGCTCACGCTCGGTGCGGCGGTGGCCGCGCCGCTCGACGAACCGGTCGACAACGGCGGGCAGGGAGTCTGGCCCACGGTCGTGTGTGACGAGTGGGGGCACGCCTTGGGACTGGTGTGGAGCACGGCCGAATCGCTGGCGCGCGCCGTCGAGGAGCGCCGTGGCGTCTACTGGTCGCGATCGCGCCAGGCGCTGTGGGTGAAAGGCGAGACGTCGGGCAACACGCAGCAGCTGCTGCGGGTGGATCTCGACTGCGATCGCGACGCGCTGCGCTTCACGGTGCGGCAACACGGCGCCGGATTCTGTCACCTCGAGCGGCGGGCGTGCTGGCCCGCGGAGTTCGCTCTGGACGACCTCGAGCGCACCGTTGTCGCGCGCGCGACTTCACTTCCCCTCGCCGACCCTGAGTCGCGGACCGGCAAGTTGCTGGGAGACCCGGCGCTGCTGGCGGCGAAGCTGCGCGAAGAGGCCGCCGAGCTCGCTGAGGCTGAGACCCGCGGAGAGGTGGTGCACGAGACGGCCGACCTGCTGTACATGGCCCTCGTGGCCCTGGTCCGCGGGGGCGGCTCGCTTAGGGACGTGCGAGCCGAGCTGGCGCGCCGCCACGCGGGCGTCACCCGGCGGCCGATGACCGCGAAGGCTCCGGCTCCGGCGGACGCGCCGTGACCGCTGCACGCCTGCTGCCCCGTCGCTCGGTTGCCGAGCTGGCCCGTCGCGGTGCGGGCCTCGACGCCAAGACGCTCGCGGCCGCAGCGCGCATCGTCGAGGCCGTCCGGAAGCGAGGGGAGGTCGCCCTGCGCAAGCATGCCGAGCGGTTCGGGGACTTGTCCCCGGGCGCGCCGTTGTATTACAACCGCGCCGATCTGGCGCGGACGCTGGCAGGCCTTTCCTCCGAGGAGCGCACTCGGCTCGAGCGCGTCGCCGCCCGGATCCGGGGGTTCGCGGTGGCGCAACGAGGCGCGCTCGGTCCGGTAAGCGTACCAGTGCCCGGCGGCATCGCGGAGCACCGGATTGCGCCGATGCAGCGCGCGGGGTGCTACGCGCCCGGAGGGCGCTATGCCCTGCCCTCCTCGGTGCTGATGACCGCGGTGACCGCTCGCGTGGCGGGCGTGCGAGACATATGGGTCGCGAGCCCTAAACCACAGGGCTTAACGCTCGCCGCCGCCGCAATCGCAGGCGCGGACGGCGTGCTCGCCGTGGGAGGGGCGCAGGCGATCGCGGCGCTCGCCTACGGTGCGGGTCCCATCGCGCCGCGCGACGTGATCGTCGGACCCGGGAACCGCTACGTGGCCGCGGCGAAGCGGCTCGTCGCCGGAGCCGTCGCACTCGACATGCTCGCGGGTCCGTCCGAGCTGATCGTGTTCGCGGACTCGAGCGCCGACCCCGCCACGGTCGCGGCAGACCTGCTCGCCCAGGCCGAGCACGACCCCCACGCCGTACCCGTGCTCGTGACCACCGATGCCACACTGGTCGAGCGCGTGAAGCGGGAGCTCGCCCGCCAGCTGGGCGATCTGCCGACCGCCCGCGTGGCACGGGCGGCGCTGGCTCACGGAGGCGCGATCGTCGTGTCGGGCGTGGACGAGGGCATCGCGGCGTGCGACGCCATCGCTCCCGAGCACCTCCAGCTCCAGCTGCGCGACGCGGACGCGGTCGCGCCTCGGCTCGCCCACTATGGCGCGTTGTTCGTCGGGGCGGCGAGCGCGGAAGTCCTGGGCGACTACGGCGCGGGACCGAACCACGTGTTGCCGACCGGCGGAACGGCGCGCTCGACGGGCGGGCTCTCGGTCTACACATTCTTGCGCGTGCGCACGTGGCTGCGCATCGACGACCACGCCGCGGCACGGCCGCTCATCGAAGACGCAATCTGGCTCGGCCGGGCCGAAGGCCTCGAGGCACACGCGCGAGCGGCGGAGCGACGGCTCGCGGCAGGCCCGGCCCGCCAATTTCCCACGCCGTAGGCGTGGGCCCGATAGGGCACTGCGCTGCAAGCGCAGTGTTTCACTGGGCCCACTCCTGAGAGTGGGAAAACCGTACCTGGGTCGTGTTGACCGATCGTTGATGGGTCATGTCTAGAGTCGACGGCACAATCCGCTCCCCCCCATGCCGGCGCACCGAATCTACTTCCACCTCACTTGGTGCACTCTGGCCCGGCGGCCGATGATCGACGCGCGAACGCGAGTGTTTCTCGAGGAGTACTTTCGGAAGATCGCTCTCCAGGAGCGGGCGACGATAGTGTGTCTCGGCTTCCTGCAAACCCATGCGCATCTCCTGATCCGCACCGGCCCCCGGTTTGACCTCCCTCGGCACGTCCAGTTGCTCAAGGGTGGAAGCAGCTATGCCGCGAGCCGGCAACCCGGGAACGTGCTCGGGCTCCGATGGAGTCGGGAGTACTCCGTGACGACTGTGAGCCCGAAGCTGGTGCCCCAGGCAGTCGCTTACATCGAGAGTCAGGACGAACGGCACCCCTCCGAAGCAATCCCACGCTGAAGGCGTGGGCCCCGACACTACGCTGCGCTTCAAGCGCAGTGCTTCACTGGGCCCACTCTTCAGAGTGGGAAAGAACAGGGTATCTTCCCTGTCCGAACCATTTCGGGAGTCAGGCCATGCGGATAGTTCTGCTGATCGCCACGCTGACGTTGGCTCAGGCCCAAACAGGCAACAGCCAGGCGGCCCCGTTCACCTGCTGGATCCGTGGATCGGCCGATAAGTTGGCCGAGCGGCCCAGTCCGCTGGACTCGATCGCGGTGCAAATCGGCGGAGGCACGGTGAAACTGTGCTACAGCCGACCGTCGGCCCGCGGCCGCAAGGTCATGGGCGGGCTGGTCCCGTTCGACCAGCCGTGGCGGCTCGGCGCGAACGAAGCGACGAGCATCCACGTCCCGTTCGCAGCCGAGATCGCGGGGGTGCGGGTCGAGCCGGGGACGTACACCCTGTACACGATTCCGGGGGCATCGAAGTGGCAGATCGTCGTCAACCGCGGCGTCCAGCGCTGGGGTGTTCCCATCGACACCGCAGTACGCGCGGGGGATGTCGGCGCCGGCACGGTGACGACGGAGTCGCTCGGCGCGCCCGTCGAGACGCTCACGCTCAAGTTCGCGCCGGCCGCGGGAACTGGGACGGAGCTGGTCCTGGAGTGGGAGAAGACGCGCGTACGGATTCCGATTCGCCGGGGATGACCGTGGCAACCGACCTCGTCGCTGAAATCCAGGCGCTCAAGGCGGAGCGGCACGCGGCCATCCTGGCGCACAACTACCAGATCCCGCCGATCCAGGACCTGGCCGACGTCGTGGCCGACTCGCTCCAGATGGCCCGACAGGCGACACAGCTCGACGCGCCCCTACTGGTGATCTGCGGTGTGCAGTTCATGGCCGAGACGGCCGCCATCGCGAACCCCACGAAGCGCGTCCTCATCCCCGATCCCGAGGCCGGCTGCTCGCTCGCCGCCACGATCCACCCCGAGGACGTGCGGGCGTGGCGCGCCGAGCACCCCGACGGGCTCGTGGTGGCCTACGTCAACTGCAGCGCGGCGGTCAAGGCCGAGGCGGACTACTGCTGCACCTCGGGCAACGCGGTCGCCGTCGTGCGCTCGCTCCCGCCTGCCGTGCCGGTGCTGTTCGTCCCCGACTTCTTCCTGGGCAGCTACCTGCGCCGGGTGACCGGGCGCGACCTGGACGTGTGGATGGGAGAGTGTCACGTCCACGCGGCGCTGACGCCGGACGTGCTCGCAGCACAGCGACAGCGGCACCCCGACGCCGAATTCCTCGTCCACCCGGAGTGCGGTTGCGTGACGAGCGCCATGTACTACGCCGAGGCCGACGGTGACGTCGCGACAGGGCGGACGACGATCGTCTCTACCGAGCAGATGATGCGCCGTGCGCGCTACTCGGACGCCCGCAAGTTCGTGGTCGCGACCGAGACGGGAGTGCTGCACCGCCTGCGCCGCGCGAACCCCGAAAAGCAGTTCCTGGCGGCGGCCGAGTCGGCGGAATGCCGCTACATGAAGATGATCACCCTGGAGAAGCTGCGCGACTCGCTCCGGGACGGGAAATACGAGGTGACCGTGCCCGAGGAAATCGCGCGCCGCGCGCGGCGAGCCATCGATCGGATGCTGGCTATTGGCTGACGCCTTGGGCTTGGAGGAGGTGCGCCGGGCGCTGGCCGAGGACCGCGCAGGCGAGGACGTGACGACCCGGCTGCTCGGTAGCGCGGCGCACGCCCCGGCCACTGCCCGCTTCGTCGCCGAAGCTCGCTTCGTGGTCGCCGGGCTGCCGATCGCCGAGCTGATCTTCCACGAGCTCGACCCACGGGCGTGTCTCGAGTCCCACGCCGCCGAAGGCGACTGGACCGAGCCGGAGGCGACGTTCGCCACGCTGCGAGCGAGTGGCCGGGCCGTGCTCGCGGGCGAGCGGGTAGCGCTCAACTTTTTGCAGCGACTGGCTGGAGTAGCGACCCTGACACGTCAGGCCGTGGACGCCGTGGCGGGAACGCCGGCGAGAATCACGCATACGCGGAAGACCACCCCCGGGCTGCGGGTGCTCGAGCAATACGCGGTACGCATGGGCGGAGGTATCGACAACCGCGCCTCCCTCGCCGACGCCGTGCTGTGGAAGGACAATCACTGGGCGGTGCTGGGCGCCCGACCGAGCGCGCTCACCGAAGCGCTCCGGCGAGTCCCACCAGGCGTTCCGATCGCCGTCGAAGTCGAGAACGACGAGCAGCTCGAAGCGGCGCTCGCCGCCGGTGTGACCCACGTTCTCGCCGACAACCAATCGCCGGAGCGCATCCATCGGTGGGCGCGTCGGGCCGGTCCCAGCATCACCATTCAGGCCTCCGGCGGGATCACGCCCGAGACCGCGCGCGCGTACGCGGAGGCCGGCGCGACGCTCATATCCATCGGCGCGCTCACACACTCCGCTCCGGCAGCGGGGATGAGGTGCGACGTCACCGTTGACACCCGACAACCCGCTCTCTAGGTTGCACGTTCACATGCGCCCAACGTCGCTGTGTTGTCTCGTCTGTTGTTGTAGCCGCCCCGCCACCCGGGGTTGGACGGACACCACGGCGCACCCAGTGACGACTTGAGGACTCGCTAAGCCTCCTCGCCTTCTGAGCAGCTCCCAGGCCCGGCCACCCCAGCGTGCGCCGGGTTTCTTGTTTTGTGCCATTTCACCTCAACGACACGACGAACCACGATGGATGCGACATCAAGCGCGCTGGTCCTGATCCTTATCACCCTCGTCGCCGCTACCGTCAACGGTGCGCTGGGCTACGGATTCTCCTCGATCACCGTGCCGGTGGCGCTGCTCTTCTATGCGAATCGGGTTCTCAATCCGGCGCTGGTGTGGGTCGAGGTCGTCTTGAACGCCTACGTCCTCTGGGTCAATCGGGCGAGCGTTCCCCACGTCTGGC
>WNGQ01001513.1_pt1 | contig 24051 bp, 21 predicted proteins | sample 5407661 | NCBI WGS metagenome assembly WNGQ01 (sample SAMN13153382, study PRJNA577476) | soil metagenome | isolation source: 60 cm soil or saprolite under Garry oak tree replicate 2 | place: USA:California | collected 2016-06-15 | reverse complement strand
CTCTTGACGAGGAGCGTTGGGTTATACGTTACACGCCCAGACGGAAAGGATCCAACTGGTCCCGGTACAACATAGCCAGAGTATGGAAGTTGCTCAACGAAGGGCTAGTGACGCCGGCGGGTATTGGGAGGCTACCTCATGATGTTCTCGAAGTCTGGGAGAAACACAAGCCCGATGCGACCGTCATCACACACAGAGGAGGCGCACAGGGTAGGAAAGTAATATTCTCTGACGGCAAGAGCTACCTTTCCATGATTAAGATGCCGGCCCGAGCCCCGTGACAGGAGATCATGAGGTAAGAGAGGAAATCTTGCTCCCAGGTCCTTTCGTGATACGAGCAAAAACCCGTAGGCTATCGTCAAAGAATGAAATTTAGAATTTCCCTCAGCGACCTTATTCTGCCATCAGGCTTGATACTCGTATTCGAGTCGTAGGCCCTTGTGAGGGCGAGAAGAGAAGGTTGCTCTCTGAATCCTGAAGGAACTTCATATTCGAACAGGAGAGTTTTCATGCCGGCGCTCTGGGCTCCTCGAACATCGTTCTCTATATTATCGCCGACGTGGAGAATCTCTGATGACAAGAGTCCCAACATTTCGGCAGCCTTTAGAAAGATTCGCGTGTCTGGCTTTCCATATCCAACTTCGTCTGAGAATATTGTTGCGTCGAAATAATCTAAGATGCCCTCTCTCCGCATAAGTTCTCGAAGAGCGTGGCCAGGGCCACGGCCGGTGTTGCAGATCAATCCTATCTTCAAGCCGCGCTCGCGAAGTTGTTGGACTACATCCGGAGCTTCTGCGTTCAGTCTTGCCGGTGCCATGAGGCTTGGACTCCAATAGGACTCTTCAAGCCTCGCTAGAGCTCCAGGATCGGTCGGAAGATTAGCCCGGTTCCTAGTAGCATGGTTCACGATGTAACGAATCTGCTCCAATGTCGATACTTGTTCGCCCCTCTTCCATATGTCGACGAGCCATGCTGTACTCTCATTGAAGCCATCTGCGAGATCCTCAACCGAGACATCAACGCCAAGTTTCCCAAGATTCTCTCGGAGGCCTTGACATCTGAGTTCATCGCGCCGGCGATCCAGCCCGGGAGTGTCCATGAAAAGTGTCTCCCAGAAGTCGAAGGTCACGCCAGCCACCCTAAATGGAGGTCCCAAGCTTACACAGGCTCCGATCGGCCCGCGTCGTCAATGGGGCAATCCGCAAACATAAGCGCTACTCTATGCTTGTATGTTCAGTATGAGGGTCAAGACCGTCTCTTTCGATGTCGGCAATCCTCCATTCTACGTATCTCCCTCAAGCAACGAAATGTGGCTAGAGTTCTTGGCACCCGCCGGGTTCGATATGGGTGGCACTCTATTCAGCACTCGAAGCCCTAGCGTCGGAAGGTCTCTTCAACCTCTTTGGATGAGAGGGAGAACGCGGCGCTGACCCAAGGTGCGTACTTGCGGTCAATTGGATCTCGTTTCAAGTCTGTTCGGGAGTCTTTTGAAATCTCTGCTGGCTCGACCCACCGCAGTTCGTAAGCGCTCTCGTCGTTCATGCGAAACGGGACGTCATGCTTCGCGACCAGAATGTACAATAGCTCGTTCTCGCAATATCTTGGGTCGCGCGGATCTCTGGCAGAATACGGTACGGTGAGCCTCTGGGTCCAGTTCTTGATCTCTACTCCCAGGTCCTCCCTAGCACATCTTCTCGCAGCCTCCGAGAGGCTCTCCACTCTCCTACTCCCATACTTTCTGGGGTGAGTGTCGCCGGAGAGGCTCCAGACCTTGTCAAAGATCCTATGTCTCCGGTGCTGAATCAGGACCCTTCCGCTCTCATCTATGCACGCGATGGTTATTCCTGCATGCTTTTGTCCGAGAACAGGACCATTAGGGCCATCTCTGACTCTGTGGGTCCACCATCTATCACCATAACCTATCGTCCTTCCAGATTCGTCTAAGAGCGGAATCCTGTACTTTTCCACTGCTTATACTGCGCTCCTCTCTGGGAAATGTATCAATCTCAACGCTTTAGAGCAAAGCGGCGCAAGATGTGTATTATGCTGGCCGAACCCTTACGGAGAAAGGTTTGGGAAATCGCGGATTCCTATTATAAGCGCGACTGGGCACACGGAAGGAACCATATTCAACGGGTCCTCAGGACGGCGACCGAGATCGGAAAACACGAAGGTGCAGACTTGGAAGTTATCGAATTAGCGACAGTGCTACACGATATTCTTGAAAACAAGGAGACACACTCTGGCCTCGAAGGATTCCGGCATGAAATTGAGGGTTCAAGAGAAGCGAGGAAGATTCTGAAACAACTTGGACTCGCTGACAAGACGGTAGATGCCGTCTGTCACTGCATAGAGTCCCATCGGAAGAGAGCCGGAATAACCTCTCCTCAGACGATCGAAGCAAAGTGCCTCTTCGATGCCGACAAGCTCGACTGTATAGGGGCGATTGGCATAATGCGAAGCGCCTTCGTATCATTCGACCACCAGCAAGAATTCTACAAAGAGGAAAATGACATTGAAGCTTACAGGTGCAGAAACATACGGGCAGACGGAACAATTATCGATTATGCACAGCACTCGTCAAACTTGGAATACGAGCTTAGCCTCAAATCGGTTGCGGACCGAATGCACACAGAGACGGGAAGGAGACTTGCGAAAGGGAGAGCGGCGTTTATGGACGCATTTTATGATAGGCTTGGAAAAGAAATGAAAGGAAAAATGTGATCGAATGATTAGGAAACAGATTTGCCTCGAAGATACTCTAAAACTAGTTCAGCATTCTTGTCTGGTGGAAAGACTGGATAGAAGACTTTCTCGATTCTGCCATGTCTCACGACAAGCGCCAATCTCTTGATGAAAGTATTGGATTCGAACTTGAACGTGGGTAACCATAGCTCGTTGGTCAGTCTGAAATCCGAGTCGTTCAAGAGCTCGTATGGAAGATTGTTCCGCTTGGCAAACTCCTTCTGTTCCTCGATCCTCTGAGAGCTGACGCCAAACACTTGGAAGCCTAACTCCTTGAACTCTCGATAGTGGTCGCGGAAAGCACAGGACTGCGGGGTACAACCGCGGGCTCCTGGGATATCGTTCCAACTCTTCGGGATCTGAGTCCCAGGCTTTCCTGTTTCCGGGTAGAAGAAGAACACCACTTGGCCTCTAGACGCGTCCGCCACGTTAACGTCGCGTCCGCTCGTCGATCGGAGTGAGATGGATGGAACCTTGATTCCGGGAAGGTGGCGGCAGGCACCGTCGTCAACTGGAACAGGGAGACCCTCCCTCAGAACATAGGGGTCCGTGTCCGGAATTTCTTTGACGTAATCCATAGAAGAGCCACTACAGATCCGTCGGATTTGGTGGGCTGGGTCACACCTCAGCCTTAGCGTCTGTCCCTAGGACAAAGTCAACCGCGGCTCGCAATTTGGTCTCGAATCCACGGGGATACTGGTGTCCAAGACCCGACTCAATAAGAAACCGCCCATCAAGACCCCTCTCCACCATCAACGCATACAGCTGCTTGATCTTAGGGAAGAAGGGGTCGTTGTCTCCGACCATTATCACTCCTCTCAGTCCTTTGCAATCACTCGTCTTTACAAAATCTGCAAAGGGCTTGCTGAGGTCTGTCCTATCTGTTGCTCGTTTCTCCTCTGGCCGGACCCAGTCTGAGGGAGCGACAGCCACGAACCCGCGTGAAGGAACGAGTCTCTTTAGCGATGAGTAGATAGACAATGCACCACCCTGGGAGAAGCCGCCGACAACGAGCCTGTGCAAGTGTAAGCTATGTCTTGCCGCCAACTCTTTGAACGTCCACTTCACATCTTTCTCTGCGAGTTCTAGGTCGTCCCAGCAACGACCGTCCGCGGCGTACACTTGCGACGACCATGGTGCAGCCAGAATCGTCCCTATCGACAGGATCGACGCCCATTCTTCGGCTGTCACTTCAGGTCGTTCTCCGTAGCGTGCGTGGAATACTATCAAGGCAGGCCAATCCCTTTTGTCAGAATAACCTGTAGGGACGCGAGTCATCAACTCCGGATTCGCTATCTTTGGCGCATGTTGCTGAAGGCGTCTCGAGTCCTCTTCGATGGTCCGAAACTCTGGCCTTTCTCGAATAGAGTCCAGGTCAGAATCCTGAAGTGTAATGGTAGGCCACCAGACTCCGCGCTTTGTTGCGTTCTGAAGGGTCTGAATCGCTTCATCGTGATCACCTAGCCGATTCTGGAGACACGCGATCCAGGATGAGGTCTTTGCGTCATATTCAGGAAACTTATCGGAAGCTTCCTTTGCGACGGAAAGTGCTTCGCGGAATCTCTTCGCGTCGTAGCAGCGGAAGACCTTGCTTCTGTACTGTCCGAATCCCGTGTCTGCCAGAATTGTCACGGGTGACGGTGGCCGTCCCTAGCGCGCTTCTTGCATGATCGGGGTCCGTTTTACAGTTTCGAGATTGTCTATGTGTACCGGTTCTATCTGGTCTGCTGGTTCGAATCCGAAGATCTTCCCGAGGAAGAAGAGCTCCGCCTCAATCGAGCGTTTGATGTTCTCTGACTTTCGGAATCCGTGCTGTTCTCCTTCGAATGCCAAATATGCGGTAGGCAGACCCTTGTCTCGCAGAACCTTGTAGAACTTCTCCGACTGATCTGGGGGAACGATCTTGTCCTCTAGTCCCTGGAATAGTATCATGGGACATGAGACTCGTTCTACATAGTTGATGGCGGAACGTTCGTGGTAGAGCTGCTTCTTCTCCGGATAGGGTCCGACAAGCCGGTCAAGATATCGAGACTCGAACTTGTGAGTATCGCCGACGAAAGTCTCCAGATCGCTAATCCCGAAATAGCTGGCCCCAGCCTTGAAGAAATCTCGAAAAGTCAACGCGCACATCGTAGTATAGCCACCAGCGCTTCCACCCTCGATAACCGCACGATTAGCGTCCGCCTCTCCGTTCTGGACCAGGTGGCGTGCTCCGTTAACGCAGTCGTCAACATCAACCACTCCCCATTGCCCGTTAAGACGTTCGCGATAGGGTCGGCCATAGCCCGTGCTTCCACCATAGTCGACATCGAGGACAGCCACTCCCCGGCTGGTCCAGAACTGTATCGAATAGCGAAGCACTGTAGAGGTTTGACCGGTTGGACCGCCATGACAGATGGTAATTAGCGGAGGCTTCTCACCGGCAGGAGCGGAGTAGTCATGGTTTTTCGCGGGATAATAGAACGAGTGAGCCGTTAACCCGTTCGTAGTCTGAAACTCAACATGCCTAGGCATCGAGAGATAGCGAGCGTCAACAGTCTCACTGCGTGAACGACGTAGAACTGTCAGCTTCTGAGTCTTGAGATCTAGCCGGACGATCGCCTCAGCCTCGATGGGGGAACCCGCAACAAAGACAGCATAGTCGGGCCCAACAGCAATGTCGCGAATCTGCCGTGCACCGCCAGAATACGGCGTAGGAATCTCTTCAAGCCGACCAGCCACCGTATCCAGTCTCGCGAGATGCGTCCCTCCCTTAATTGTGTAGATGCAAACGATCTCACGAGGCGACACGAATCCGTAGTGGGATAGTCTGAAGACCCACTGAGGGCCACCGAACTCCGCCTCCAAGGGATAGACCGGTTCTATCTGTCCGTTGTTCGCGCGATACAGGTTCCACCAGCCTGTAGGGTCCGAGACGAAATAGAGCCGGCCATCGGGCGACCATTCAGGCTGATAGACAGACTCTCGCAACCCGCCCGCGACTCTCTGCGAATCGACAAGCTTTCCATCACCGTCGAATTTACCGACCCAGAGTTCTGTTCCGTCCCATGGCATGTTCGGATGATTCCATGTAAGATAGGCGAGACGATGACCATCCGGGCTCAACCTGGGGCTTGAGTAGAAATTGTTGCCTGAAACCAGAACTTCGTCGGACCCACGATCATCCAAATCTACTGCGACGATCGTGTTGACAGCTTCCCCTTTCACAGTATGGTCTTCCCGAACCGAAATGATACGGTCTCGTCGATGATCCATAACACCGTCAGCATATCTCACATCAACTGGGGAAGTCAGCGCTTCGGGTCCTGATCCAGGCTTCTGGCGATAGAGACGCTGATCTTGATAGTTGGAGAAGTATACGGTTCCCTTGTCGACAAGATACGATCCACCGCCATACTCGTGGACCCGGGTCCGAGCATTGAATCCGGGCGGGGTAATATCCCGTGTCTTTCCATCGGACCCCAGTTCGACGACTACGTATCGACCCTGTTCCTTGGGCCGCAGTTCGTTCCAGTAAACGGTCCCGTCCTTGAGCTGGACCTCACCTAGCCCGACGTAGGCAGACGCGTACAGCTCAGAGGTTATCGGAGACTTCCAAGAACCATAAGGAGCAATCTTTGACAATTAGATGACCTCTAGCCCATCGAGCGTCTCTGCGCTTAAGACTATTCCTTCACAAAAAACGCTCTGATCCGAGGCAGTGGACCAACAGGTTCCAACCCGATGCTCTGGAGAAAACGTAATGAAACAAACCCATCCAGTTGTCCACCATGGATCGTAACACGACCGTCGAGAAATTGAAGGGTCAGGTCTCAGAGTTTAGAGATGCGCGGAACTGGTTGCAATATGATACACCTCGAAGTCTGGCGATCTCGATAAGCGTTGAAGCCGCAGAACTTTTGGAACATTTCCAATGGAAAACAGACGAGCAGATGCGAGAAGTGCTCATGGACAGCGTCAAAAGGAATGAAATCTCTGACGAGCTCGCCGATGTGATGATCTACTGTCTGGGCTTCTCAGACGTACTGGGCATTGATATTTCTGAAGCGATCGAGCAGAAACTTCGCAAGAGCGGCGAGAAATATCCGGTAAAAGAAGCAAAACTCCCGGCCTGAACAGTTTCGTTTTCACGGGGCACGCGGGTGGCTAGGAAGAAGATCGCGTGCCAGCTGTTTTCACTGTGCGGGCGGACATCCATTTGGTGGTGAGATTTGTACTCCTATTCCAAAAAGAGCGCGGCTTGGGGACAGCCATTCAGTCTCGTTTAGATAGAAAGCTGGCTGCTGATTTTGGAAATAGGCTCCCACATAACATGGAATTTTGACCTGCCGTGGAATCACTGGAGCGTCGATGAATATGCCTAGGCAAGTAAGGGCGATGAGTAGGATGAATGCTGGAACTTTCTGCTTCTCCATTGTCTTGTTCCATCGGACAGCCGGGTTAGAATTTTGCTGCTCCGGTGGTCGAGTCTAGTATTGCGCAGAGTTCTTCTTCGACTGTCCCGTATTTTCGGGGGCTCTCTACGAATCTTCCGATCTCTCTCCAGTTCTTGTCATACACGATTATCGTGGGGATTTTTCGTATGTTCATCTCGTCCGCCATGTCTCGATGGTTGTCGTAGTCGACGACCCGTGCCTGGATCATCTCATTCTTCGCAATGGCCAGAGACTTTGCTAGGCCTGGGACGTATGCTACGCAGTCTCCGCACCATTCAGCCGAGAACACGATAAGATGATACTTCTGATCAATATTCTCGAGCTTGTCTACAGAGTTTGGATTCGGAGTATAGTCCTGCAGCCGCTTCTTCATCGCATGCCTGGCTTTCTCGACTTTGACCTCGTTGATGTAGTCGAAAACGTCCTTCCCGACTCTTAGAGCCATCATAATGGTTCAGCAAACAGTTACTGTTTTTCGAGCTGTGTCAAAAACACGGTAGAGGCTTCTTTCTCTCCGTTCATATTCTCTCGAACCTTGATGCCTGTTAATCTAACCTTATCGCCTATTCTTAGGTTTTCAGCTTTCTCCGCGTGGGAGTCCCAGAGGCTGACCCGTATCCTAGCAGTATCATCCTCGACGTTGATATTTGAGACTCTTGTTCTCCGACCCTCCCGGGTCTCGATCTCTCTCACCTCACTCCTCTCGACGACGTTGCCGGATATTGTCCATAGGACTGGTCCGGGTCGCAAAGACCCTATGGACGTGACAGGGGTCTCGGCGACGAGATCCATGCTCTCCTTGTTTATTGAAGACTTCGACCCAACGTTGACGTAGACCATTCCATTCCTCTCCGTAATCCATTGATTCTGAATCAAGACGAGCGACCCTTCTCCGAGAGAAAGAACACCCTGGGCATGGTTATCCCAGAACTTGGCGATCAGGAGTCCTGATTCGCTCGAGCAGAGGCCCCAGGTGGGACCCTTCTCAGACTGGCTCTTTTGTAATTTGAGCAATCGAACGCGAAGCTGATCAGAGGCCCTGAAATTGACCGCCGGAGCAACAGCAGTGTCTTTGAACCCTTGCGGCGATTGGGACCTCTTCAGGATCTGGAAGCTGGCTCGGGACCCGAGGTGAAACTCTACCTCGCCGCCCATCCCGTTTTTCGTGTAGCCGTGAAGAAGCCTGACCTGCGAGTCGGGCGTCAACCCTTCTCTCGCAACAGCGTCGGCCATGTCATCCCAGAAGACGCATGTAATCTGGCCCGACGGGTCTCCGACCTTCATCCTCAACACCTTTCCCTGGGTCCCATCGGAGCGCTGGAACCCGCGAATCTCTCCGGCCATGATTACTTGTCCGGTGATTGTTGAGTTGTTCAGTCCAGCGTGGACGCTCGCAATACGCTGGTCCGCGAACCCTGTTGATGAGAGTGGAGAGACGGAGAGTTGCTGTGCTACTAACCGTATCGCGCCCTCATCAGATAGTAGACCATGAGACTCTTGTTTCTTCTGCTCAACCATCGTGATAAGCTGATCACGAGCAACAGTCGGATTATTGGACAGTATCTGGTTCAACAGGTCGTTGAAAGACACGGACAAAGCTAGTCCCAGAACATGCGGGTACGCTCGAACTCTCTCTCGGCTCTAAGAATGCTCAGGTATAAGTCATCTTCCCCACCTGTCCGATTCCTCAATAGTCGAGTCGCAGTAGTAGGACCCACTCCCCTGGCCGCCATGACCAGCCCTGCTTTCCTTCCGTAGGTCTGCAGTAGACCCGCAGAGCGCCACGCGGTCATCCACTCTTTCTCCTCCTCCGATTCCAGCTTCTTTCTCTGCAGTTTCTTCTGGATGATCTTCGGCAATGCATCATTGCTCAGATATGTCGCCGCAATCAGCGTCGACCGACATTTCGGACAGCGTATCTGCTCCTGCAAATTGTCGACTGTCCGGATCCCGTCCCACTTTCCACAGTTGATGCACAAGAGCCGCAGCTTTGTCGATAGTAGTCTGCTCTTGATGACCTCGATAATCGAGGCCTCTTCAACCGCAGGGCGCAAAAGTCCATGAGGCACGATACGATCGAGCAATGGAAGAGCCAATGGCGTGCATTGGCCGGCGTCTTGGACAGCTTCGAGCAAAACGTCTCCAGATCCGATCATTGAGAGGAGCTTCTTGGCCCCCTCAACATCCAGTTTCTCGGCAAACAGTTCTCGCCGCGTCTCACGGTTGGCTATCGAATTCTTGAAGATATCAACAAGCAGCCTAGCTTGGCGAGCCTTGTACTCCGCCGCGCGACTGACCGCGCCGATTCTCCTAAGCACATGCCAATGCTTCCAAGCGAAAAGATCTGAATGCTCAACAGTTTCGTTGATCATTGATTCCAGATCGTTAGGAGTAAGCTTCCCAAACTCCTCAGCAACCATGTAGGCACTGACCGGGCGCGGGAAGATCAAAGCAAACCGATACTGGTCCACCTGAGTAGCAATGTTGGATCCGAGCCTAGAACCGAAAAGCGCAGCCATAGCATTCGCTAGAGCTTCATTGACCAGGTTGCCTGCACAAGTATGAATGATGACACTGTTCTCGAAGCCTTCGACCAGGACAAGCTTGTCAGAGGGCAGCTTAGCCTGCTTCATCTGAAGAGCGAGGGTCGAACTCACTTTCTCCCTCTCCGGCTCGTCGAGCTCTCCGTCTAGGACGTCAGTCGTTGCCAGGGTCCTCCGCATTCGACCCACCTCGCTCGCCACATCCATCTGCACCGGAATCATGTCGCCCTCCCATCCAGGAATCGCGGTCAAGCTTGGAGGCGCCGCCTCAACCTCAACGTGCAACTTCTCCTCATCCACCGAGAGCACTCGCCAAGTCTGCCCATGGAGTATGAACTCGGCCCCGCTGACACATCTTCGCGCGACGAAATCCTGGTCCAATGTTCCGATACGTCGTTTCCGGAAGAAATCGAAGACAGTGTACTTCTGAACGTCCGGAATTACGGAGAGGTTCTCGAAATAGTACTGAATCGCCTTCGGATTCCGCACCGAGAAAGTATCCCCGAACTTTCGGATGAGACGTAGCTCATCGAGCTGGTGAATTGCCTGGTCCAGCTCGTCTGGTTGTAACTCGCGGAAAGGATAGGATCGCTGGACAAGTTGGAGAATCTGCTCACTGGTCATCCGACGCTCCTGCAATAGTATTCCGATTATCTGATGCACCAGAACATCCAGCGCTTTTTCATGGATTATCGGACGTTCGAGTCGTCCCGCTCTCGCCCGCGAGATCAGGACCGCCGACTCTAGAATATCATCCGGACTAGTCGTCAGTATGATTCCACGGCTGGTCCCTCCTAGAGTGTGGCCGCTGCGCCCGATTCTCTGGACAAGCCGAGTAGTCTCACGGGGAGAGGTGTATTGTATGATGAAATCGACGCTTCCAATGTCGATACCCAGTTCTAAGCTGCTCGTGCAGATGAGCGCCTTGAGTCCACCTGCCTGAAACTCTTTCTCCGCCTCCTCTCTAAGCTCCCGTGACAAGGAACCGTGGTGGACCCTGACGCTGGTGGTGCCGAGAGCCTTCAGTTGGGACGCGAGAGCCTCAGCGTGCTCTCTAGTATTAGTGAATACAAGGGTCGATTTGTGAGCCCCGATGAGTTCCTGTAGCTTTCTCGCGCGCGCAACGGTGGAAGCTGGAAGGCCAAGCCCGGAAGCGTCTTCCTGATCCTTGCGGGTCGGTGAGACAGAGCCTACACTGATCTCCAATCCTCGCACCTCATCGGAGCGGAGGATGCTGATCTTGCGATTCGTGCCGGCGAGGAACTGTGCGATCCTCTCCGGCTCGCCTATCGTCGCTGAGAGGCCTATCCTCTGAAACTCCGTCTTCGTGAGCTCCAAGAGCCGCTCAAGTGCAACAGAAAGCTGGACCCCACGCTCGTCTGTTGCTAGCTCGTGCACTTCGTCAACGACTATCCATCTCACAGCCCGGAGATGCTCCTTCATCTTCTTCCCAACAAGAATCGACTGCAGCGTCTCAGGAGTTGTGATGAGCATGTCGGGCGGGCTCCTAGCCTGTTGGGACCTCGCACTCATCGACGTGTCTCCGTGGCGGACCTGGATCTTCACATCAAGATCCCGGCCCATTTCTTCGAGCCTCCGCAGAAGATCTCTGTTGAGCGCGCGGAGCGGTGTGATGTAGAGAATTGAGATGCCGTGCAGTTTCTCCGAGGATCGCTTTTCAAGAAACTCGTCTAGAACTGGAAGAATCGCTGCCAGGGTCTTGCCTGTTCCTGTTGGCGCAATAAGGAGAACATTCTCTCCTCTCAGAATTGCCGGGATGGAGAGCTGTTGTATCGGACTAGCTTCCAGGAAGCCCTCTTTCTCCAGCCTTTCCAGTACCGGGGGCTTTAGAACTGAGAAGGCCGAGCTAGGCATCTACAACTGTACTCGTGGCGCGAGGGACTCTTAAACCCTAGAGGACGGGTTAGTCTTCTTCTTCGTCTTTCTTCTTCTTCTCCGCTGGCCTCTCGCTGGCAATGTAGACGAAGATTAGGACAAGTGTCACGAAGCTGAAAACGTAGAGTATCAGCTGGAGAAGCGAATACGTACTATCAGGAGAGAGGGGGCTGTATGACACGACAGCTCTACCATATCAAAAAGGGAGCGTGCGGAAAGCGGCTACAAAAACTTTCAGCTACGCCTCGAACCGGCACGCAGGCTCCATTTTGACGCAAGTTCAGAATATCGAGAATCCGCCAATTCCGACACGTCAAACATTCCCAACGCTTCAGCGATCTGCTGGGCAACCAAGTGGTAGCATAGTTGTTTCTTGTTGTCCATGACTCGGAAGTAGTAGTCGTCACAGGTGCAGAACATACTCTCAGGCATCACTTGGTAGTCGCTTTTCCGGCCCTTGACGATCCAGACGGTTCTGCCGCTCGGCTTGAACCGATAGCTCCTAACGTTTCTCGCCTCAACCAGTGCGAGCGCTGTGGGAAGACGCTTCTCGAAGACCTTCGAAAGAGTCTGCCTTTGTTCTTCAGACAAGAAATGGGTGCGGCGTAACTCTTCGGACACTTGTTTCAGAACAATATCTTCGCCAGGTCCCGGAGTCACAATAGTCGCTGAAGTGATCTAGTGGAGGCTGATATGATAGGGTTTCCTACGATCGTAGGATAGTCCTTCGAGAACAACCTGTTAGAGAATGCGGATCGGTGCGTATCTCATCCCGATGCTGGCCCTACTCTCAGAGCTTCGTCCCTCTGCCGTGGTGGAATAGTCTCGCAGATAGTTCCAGAACCGTTCTCCGTCAAGCCGGATAGGTCCTGTGATCGGTTTGATCTCGATGTTTCTGAAGAACTGGTCGTAGATGGTGGACCTTTCATGTTGTAAGGGTGGGGTACAATAGCAAGTCTCACACCATTCCGCTCGCCCTCCGGCGATGACGGCGCGCTTCATGGAAGCGACGATTTCTTCCCCGTCAGGTGTCTGCTCCTCTACGGTGCCATCGTTTAGGATCTTCCAGAATCTCGGAATCGACTCTATTCTGGGATGAGCCCTAACAAAGTATCTCATCGCTGTAAACCTCGATATTTTGTGCATATCTGAAGGTTAGCTTTTGCCCCTATCGGATCTGGGAACGCAGGTTTGCTGATTGAGCGTTGCCCCGTACTGCTTCCAATGAAGGACTGGCGCTTCTCACGGCCTTCCTTCGCGTCTCAAAGGCCGGAGCGCTCATGCATTCTATGCAGACAGTTCCCTGTCGTGGTTTGTGGATTGTCTGAATCATCCCTTGAGAGTTGGGTGGCTGGCCTTGGCCCCCAAATCCAGACTCACATCACTCAAACTCATGTTTCATTACACAAACGGTGATCCCCGGACATGGAAGAGAAGATACAACAGCTCGAAGGAATAGACTTCATAGGAAAAAAGCAGGTCGCCGACTACGTCAATCTCCTGATAATGAGCGACAAGCAGTTCGAAGAATGGCTGAACTTCGAAAGGACCCGACGAAACCTGCTAAAATCCGCAGTCTCAGGCCCAATCCAGGTTCAAGTGCAGAACCCTAAGAAGAACTGACGAGTCCATCGAGAGTTACGCAATAGTCCAAAAACTTGCGCTCTAGAGCCCTAATAGAATGGATTCGATCCTCCGTCCCTTCTTGCACTTAGGGCGAACTTTGCGGTAGCAAAGGAAAGCATCCTTCGACCCTAGTCGGTTACAACAAGGGAATGTTCTCGGAAACACAGTGATAGGTTGGAAAGACCTTGTCACCAATGTCAAAGAGGATAGCCTTCGCCCTCTCATTCTTGCTGCTCCTCCCTGCTATAGCTACAGTTGCCGCCCCAGCACATCCAACCATTAGCACGCCTACCATCTCCCCCGCGTCACCCGTTGCAGGCAACGTCGTCACCGTAAACATGACCGTCACAGCAAACGCGGGCATTCAAAACGTGACAGTTCACTATACAACAGACAACTGGAAGACAAACACGACCGTCACAGCATCGTACAACTCTACAACTCACATAGCGCTCGCCCATATACCCCCACTATACAGTGGTGGAGAGGTACAATATTTCATCGTAGCTTATGACAACAACGGCAACAAATCCACCAATGATAACGGCGGGAGCTACTACACGTACAATGTCCCAGCACCAACACTCAGCACATTGTCCAGCATGTGGGTTGAAATCGCAATAGTCATGGTCGTGGTAGGAGCCGCAGCCTCGATCGGAATCTACGCGTTCCGACACAAAACGGCAACGGCAAACCATTAGACACCCTACACCCCAAAAGTCAACCCAATCGGGGGACAGCTGTCGCAGGAGTGGGAGCATTAACCCCAGTTTTTTTCGGCGCTAAATCCTCGGATTCCTACAGTCGATTTTAAGGGGAAACGATACAGCGAGAAATTGAGACATAGACACTGTCTGAAACAATAGTCAAACCAGTTGCGGATCAGCCCGCGCTACTACTCGAGAGGCAAGCTGAGAGGGTGCTTGTCGTCGCAGATCTCCACCTCGGCTGGGAAGTATCATTATCCCACCAGGGAATACATGTACCCTCCCAGGTTCCCCGACTACTGGAGAAGCTCCGCAAGATAGTGAATGACGTTCATCCTAGACAGCTGATCCTACTGGGCGATGTGAAACATGCCGTCGCCAAGGTCGAGCTGGAAGAGTGGAAGTATGTGCCAGAATTTTTCGAGGGTCTAGTCGAGATCATCCCTGACGTTCAAGTCGTGCCTGGAAACCATGATGGAAACCTGGAGCCGCTCACACCTCCCAGCGTAAAGATCAGCACCTCCGAGGGAATCTCGCTCTGGAACACCGTCGGCCTATTCCACGGCCACGCATGGCCCTCACCACCGCTGCTAGGATGCAGATTCCTAGTCATGGGACACTTGCATCCGGTGGTTGTCTTCAAAGACCCGCTGGGGTTCCGGATAACCCGTCAAGCGTGGGTCCGCGCAAAAAGCAACGGCCAAAAGCTCGCAGAGGGAGTCTTGAAACATGACTCTGTCAAATACGAAGGCGACCCGTTACAGGAGTATTCGAAAAAGTACGGGGTCAAGGTTGTAGACGCAGACTGCGTGATAATGCCCAGCTTCAACGACTATCTAGGTGGACAACCGATCAACCGAGCATTCGCAGAAGGCTGGACTGATCTCTACAAGGAGTACATGGGACCAGTGTTGAGATCAGGCGCGGTAGACTTCGAGAACGGGGAAGCGTATCTCTTCGATGGGACGTATCTTGGAAGGATCGAGGATTTGAGAAAATTGGATCAGTAGAGTGCTAGTTCGACTCGTCTCGCGGCGCCATCTTTGCAAGTAGAGAGCTGAGGTTCGTACCGTTCAGCTTTGCAATATCCCGAAGTAGGTCGTAGTACGATCGGACGTGACGTTTGCCGTCCCGAGCGTGGTAGAGGCTAAAGTTGGCGTACATCGTCGGAGCAATCTCATGGTTGTACATGGGGTACTGGGTCTCGGCCAAGCCGAGCTCTATCAGCTGCTGGGAGATGACTCCCTCGCGCAGCTCCCCAGTCTTCCGGCTCTTTCTCTTTCGAAGCCGAGCCTTTAGCCGGTTGCCCTCCATTCTGCAGTCAGCGCTACAGTATTTTTCGCTGAACCAGCCTAGAAACTTGCGTTTGCAGACGAGGCATGTCTTCAGAACCTTCTGGTCTCTTGCTTCCAGCGCTTGTTCCCTTGCCGTGTGCTATTCTCTTACCGCGTCCTATCATGCATAGGCACTGGTATAAAATCCAGTTGCATCGACACCGCAAGAACCAGACTGGCGGAAGATTGTCTTTGCCTAGTTTCCCTGTTGATAATCGTGATAGTAAGAGCTAAAGCGATACCGGTTCAACCCGCGCTCTAAGGGGCTGTCGGCTAGCCAGGTCTAGAAGGCTTATCATTCATAGCCTGGATTGGCCGCGTGGCTTGGGAGCCTAATCAGGGCCGCGAACCCACGAAATCGCCGGTTCAAATCCGGCCAGCCCCACCAATGAACTGAAAGTGAAGTTGAGATCGTCGTGAGATGGCATCGACTGGAGATATTCTGTGAGAACGCTCACCTGGGACAGCTCATACCAGACCGGCTGATGGCGGGAAGTTTCAACAGACCCAGAGAGCCTTTCGCACCACCAGACATGTGCGTTGTTGATCAACATTTCGAACGTTCTGGTATTGGGCAATAGATCCTATGGAGCTGGCTTCAGGCTTCCGCTGCTCTGGATCTTTCAAAAGCTAAAATCGCGGGACTCAGCTTTACGATCGGTCTGTCTGGGGGTCTTTGATGGCCGAGTTTGCCCGAAAAAACATTCTAGACCCTGGCGTCGAATGGATTCTTCAATCAGACGATCCATCGGTCCGGTTCTTCGCGCTTACACAAGTCCTCGGGCGGCCCCTCGACTCGCCGGAAGTGGAAAAGACCCGACGCCAGATTCTGAAGGGACCTCGAGTGACCGTGCTTCTTTCTGGACAACACCCGGATGGAGGCTTCGGGGTCCACCCGTATCAGAAGTGGACCGGCGCCCACTGGCGTCTAGTCTCGCTTGTCGAACTAGGGGTTCCAACGGGATTTCGGCCAGCGGTCAAGGCGACAGACCTGGTCCTCAAATGGCTACTCGGCCAGGCTCACCTTGCCAATGTGCCACGAATCAGTGGGCTCTATCGAAGATGCGCGTCCCAGGAGGGAAACGCGCTCGCCGTATGTAGCCTTCTAGGAATGGCCCAGGACCCGCGAGTGAGCCAACTAGCAGATTCGCTGGTCGAGTGGCAGTGGCCTGATGGTGGCTGGAACTGTGACCGTAGGGAAGAGGCCTGGCATTCCTCGTTCAACGAGAGTCTCTCGCCCCTCTGGGGACTAGTCGAATATCACAAAGCTACGAACGATGGAAGAGTTGGAGAGTCGATGGAGAAAGCTGGTGAATTCTTCCTGAAGCACCGTATCTTCCGCTCCTGCCGGACGGAGGACCCTCGTCCGGCTGAGACGTTTCATGGAAAGGTTCGTCGGGGAATCCACTTAATTACTGAGCTCCACTATCCTTTGTACTGGCACTACGATATTCTCCAAGCTCTCATGGTCCTCGACAGAGCGGGCAGGCTAGAAGACCCGCGTACTAGTGATGCTATCGATCTGGTTGAATCGAAACGTGGAGAGGACGGCAGATGGAGACCCGAAGGCTACTATTGGAGCCTGAAACGGAAAACGAAGTCCAAGGTAGCAGTGTCGAATGTTGAAGTTGTCGACTGGGGCCGGCACGGTCCGAATGAGATGATCACTCTGAATGCTCTGCGTATACTCAAGGCGGCACGTCGACTGAAGATCTAGATCATTCGGGCGACGCTCTGGAAGTATTTCACGCCTTTCTTCCCGTTAGTCGCAAAATCAAGCGCCTTCTCCACCGCCTCACGCGGGCTGGATGCTGCAAGAACCTTCACGGTCTTCCTGTCGTCTAGGAAGGTGTCAGCGATCTTGTCCGCAGTACCTCCCGTCCCAGTGAGAGCAACTATCGGCTTTCCTTTCTGATAGGCGACACAAGCCTCGATGAAAGTTCCCGCTCCTCCACCGACAACTATGCATGTGTCCGCTGAGTAGGCGGTGATAAAGTTCCGCGCAAATCCTATTCCGGTTGGGATGATGATGTCGCAGAACGGATTTGCATAACTCATATCATCATGGGGAATAATCCCGACAACCATTCCGCCCTTCTCCTTCGCGCCCCTACACGCGGCTTCCATGACCCCTCCAAGCCCGCCTGTGACGGTGATGGCGCTCTTGGATGCTATCTGCGCGCCCACTTCTCTCGCCGCGTTATAGGTTGTCTCTGTGCAATGATCACCATCGGACCCGATAACTAGTACCTGAACTAGTCGCTTGTAGTTGGACTGGGCTGTCCTAGATTGTACTCCTCTAAACAACGCCTAGAATCACAACTCTGACTCTGTAGAGGGTCGCTCAACATTCACCGCGCATAATGAGGCTGATGTAACTGCCAATCGTCCGGACAAGGTTTTAATCAGAACCCAGCCCGCCGGCTCCGTACACTGACATCACAGGCGGTATCATGTCAAGCTTCAAGCCAGGAAAGGTCGAACGAGTAGCCGGCCCCGTCATCGTCGCCAGCGGCATGCTTGGCGCCGAAATGTATGAGGTCGTCCGAGTCGGCGACCAGGGACTGATCGGGGAGATCATCAAGATCGAACAAGACAGAGCTACGGTCCAAGTCTACGAGGAGACGGCGGGCATCAGGCCTGGAGAAAAAGTAGAACGCAGCGGCAAACCATTGTCCGTTGAACTGTCCCCAGGAATCACCGGCCAGATCTATGATGGAATCCAGCGCCCCCTCACCGTCCTCTTCGAGAAGACAGGCCCCTTCGTCAAACGAGGCCTGACTCTTCCCCCGATCGACAAGAGCAAAAAGTGGCACTTCGTCCCAACCACCAAACCAGGCGCGACCGTGACCGCGGGAGACATTATCGGCCAAGTCAAGGAAACCAGCCTGATCACACAGCAGATAATGATCCCGCCCAACCAGTCAGGCAAGATCTCATCCATCGTCAAGGAGGGCGACTATACTGTCACCGAACCGGTCGGCGAACTAGAATCACCCAACGGTCCCGTCACACTGTTCATGCTGAACACGTGGCCCGTGCGAGCGGCGAGAAGCTTCAAACGAAAACTGCCCAGCAACACACCACTACTGACCGGACAACGAATAATCGACTTCTTCTTCCCAATCGCAAAAGGAGGCACCGCAACCATCCCCGGCGCGTTCGGCACTGGAAAGTGCGTCCACCCTGACACGCCAGTTCTCCTCGCTGATGGCCGGCTCAGAAGAATCCGCGAACTTGTAGGAAACGACAACTCTCATGTCATTGAAGAGGACGCCAACGAGACGATATATCAGTACAAAGATCCGCTTAGGCTAGTTTCCCTCTCGAACCCCGAATTCAACGAGGCGGAGGCTCCGGTCGGCTTCAAGGGACATTCCGGAGAACTAGTTCATATCACAACCCGCAGTGGCAGAACGGTCAAGATCACACCAGTCCACCAGCTCCACCAACTCCGCCCGGACGGTCTAGTCGTTGAAACTCCCGCGGGGAAGCTCAAGCCCGGCGACTTCCTAGTGGCACCTCGAAAGATCCCACTTGAATTGAAAGTTCAGACCATTGACCCTTACAAACACCTCCCTGAACGGCTGAGGATCAGAGACGCTAAGACCATTGAACTAATGGTCAAGACTATCGAGAGACTCAACCGAACAACGACCCTGAAAAACCTCAGTCGCCAACTCCAGACGAGCTACCCAGCACTCCTCAACTATTACCTCAAGAGAGCACGCCCGACAGTTGGGTTCCTCGCTCAGCTGTCCCGCTTATCCAAGGAAAAGATCCTGATCACAAGCGCGGAGGCAGAGAGACATGGAAAGTGCATTAGGATTCCAGCAGAGATGAGCGCCGAATTTGCGGAGTTTCTCGGTCTCATTCTCTCGGATGGAACCATTCGCGCCATGGGAAGCGTTGTCCTATTCAACAACGATCCAAAGGTCCTAGAACGTTTCAGCAAACTCTCCCGCCAGCTCTTCGAGACAGAAGCAAAGCCTGGGACGCACCGTGGCGGACGACTCATGATCATAGACAGCACTGCACTCGCCAACTTCCTAGTAAGGCTTGGCGTGCCTCCGGGCAAGAAGTCTAGAACCGTCAGGATTCCTGACATGGTTTGTATGTCCCCAGATAACGTGATAGGAAGCTTCCTAGCCGGATACATTGCGGGAGACGGATCGTTCCGAGAGTTCTGGCTCGAAATCGCGACAGCGAGTCAAGAAATGGCACTGGGACTGTCATATATCCTAACCCGGCTGGGCATTCTGCACCGGTCGCGCCAGAGAAGAATTGCCGATCACACTTACCACCGTATAAACATCGAAGGAAAACGGGCAATTGCTCAGCTGAGAAGTCATCTTCCAAGGAACCTGCCCTATCCATTCCTAGGGAGAATTGAAACGTATCTCAACGATGAGAAGAGGGGCTACAACTCAATCGACACTGTGCCTCTCGACCCGTCCGTCTACAGGAAGACGGTCGAACTCTCCAGTCTGTCGATAAAGAAACTCGAACAGAATAGAATCTGGATACGGAACTATACTGATCTAGACCAGAAGCCAGGGATTGATGTGCTGAAGCGTCTGGTCTCCCTCGCTAAAGAAGAGCTGAACGATAAGGAGAAGATACCCGGGCTCATTCGAGACTTAGAGCACGTGGTGCAACTCTCCGAGCATACGTTTTTCGACGAAGTAGTCGACATCAAACGCGTCCAGTACTCCGGAGAAGTACTCGATGTTGCTGTCCCGGGTTACGAGAATTTTGTTGGAGGTTGGGGCCCAATGATATGCCACAACACAATGGCGCAGCAGCAGCTCGCGAAATGGGCTGACGCCTCGGTAATCGTCTACGTGGGATGCGGGGAGAGGGGTAACGAGATGGCGGAGGTCCTTGAGACGTTTCCTAAGCTTGTCGACCCTAGAAGCGGCGAGCCGATAATGAACAGGACAGTCTTGATTGCTAACACCTCTAACATGCCTATCGCTGCTAGGGAGGCGAGCGTTTACACTGGAATCACGATAGCGGAATATTTCCGCGACATGGGCTACGATGTGGCGTTGATGGCGGACTCGACCAGCCGCTGGGCTGAGGCTATGCGCGAAATATCCGGACGACTGGAAGAGATGCCTGGCGAAGAGGGATATCCCGCGTATCTGGCCTCCAGGCTTGCAGAGTTCTACGAACGATCCGGCAGAGTGGAAGTCTTAGGGTCAGACACTCGCGTCGGCTCAATCTCCATCGTCGGCGCCGTCTCCCCGCCTGGAGGAGACTTTTCCGAACCGGTGACGCAGAACACGCTGAGAATCGCCAAGGTCTTCTGGTCTCTTGATACAGACCTGGCATCGCGACGGCATTTTCCAGCAATCAACTGGCTGACCAGCTACTCGTTGTACTTGGATAGCCTTGACGAGTGGTATCGGAAGAACATCTCGCCGGACTGGACCAGTATGCGAAAGGAGGCGATGAACCTCCTCCAGCGCGACGACGAGCTACGAGAAATCGTGATGCTCGTGGGTCCCGACGCTCTCTCGGAGAGCCAGCGCGTCACTCTAGAGGTTGCTCGAATGATCAAAGAAGACTTTCTTATGCAGCAGGCCTACAACCCGGCCGACACTTACTGCGACAAGCAGAAGATCTACCAGATGATCAAACTCATACTCGACTACCACAAGATCATGCAGAAAGCCGTCGACGAAAACATACCGTTACAGAAGGTCCTCGAGCTGCCAGTCAAGATCGAAATCGACAGGATGCGGCTCACGCCTGCAGACAAGTTCTCCAGCTTCGCACAAAACATCGACGAAGAGATAAACCAGCAATTCCGAACAATCGGAGGCAAATAACTGACCATGGCGCTAGCCGGACTAGAGTACACGACTATCAGAGAAATCTCGGGACCTCTCCTCTTCGTAGAATCAGTCCGCGGAGTCGGCTACGGGGAACTCGCACGCATCAGGACACCAAGCGGCGAGGAGAGGAGAGGCCAGGTCCTAGAAATCGGCGGAGGAGTCGCCGTCGTACAAGTCTTCGAAGGAACCACAGGGCTAGACGTCGCAAAGACCAGCATACGGTTCACAGGCGAAACGGTCAAACTATCAGTCTCGAATGACATGCTGGGAAGAATCTTTGACGGCAGCGGACGCCCCATCGACGGCGGACCTCGAATAATCCCCGATGATTATCTTGATGTGAACGGTAATCCGATCAATCCGTTTGCTAGAGAGTATCCCCGCGAGTTCATCCAGACAGGCATTTCGACGATTGACGGGATGAACACGCTTGTCAGGGGACAGAAGCTTCCATTATTCTCCGCGTCGGGTCTACCACACAACGCGGTCGCCGCGCAGATTGCGCGACAGGCCAAGGTGGTGGGATCGGACGAGCCGTTTACTACGATCTTCGCTGCGATGGGAATCACTGCTGACGAGCTCCGGTTTTTCCGGGACGACTTTGAGGAACAGGGCGCGTTCGACCATGTGACCATGTTCGTCAACCTTGCGGACGACCCTGCAATCGAGCGAATACTCACCCCCAGACTGGCACTGACAGCAGCCGAGTACTTTGCCATCAAACAGGGCAACCACGTGCTGGTCATCTTGACCGACATGACAAACTATGCAGAATCACTACGTGAGATATCCGCTGCCCGAGAAGAGGTCCCGGGACGCAGAGGCTATCCGGGATACATGTACACGGATCTTGCCACCATCTACGAGCGAGCAGGTAGGCTAAAGGGCTCAAAGGGTAGCATCACTCAGATGCCCATCCTCACTATGCCTGGAGACGATAAGACGCATCCCGTTCCAGATCTGACGGGTTACATCACCGAGGGTCAGTTGATGGTCGACAGGTCGCTCCATCGTAAAGGAATCTATCCCCCAATCGACCCCGCTCCAAGCCTCTCTCGGTTGATGAAAGAGGGAATTGGCAAGGACAAGACCCGGGAGGATCACCGGGAGGTTTCGGACCAGCTCTACTACGCCTTCGCCGAGGGACGCAGCTTCCGAGACCTTGTCGCGGTCGTCGGAGAAGAGGCGCTTTCGGCGCGGGACAAGTTATACCTCCAATTCGCGGACGAGTTCGAGAGGAAATTCATCAACCAAGGACCCTATGAAAATAGGGATATCGACTCGACACTCGACCTCGGCTGGAACCTGCTCAGCGTCCTACCGGATAATGAGCTGAAACGGATAGATCCGGCAACGATCAAAAAGTGGCATCCCAGATACCGTGGGAAGAACAACTAGAAAATGCCGGACATCATTCCCGGGGCCCGTCCAACCCGGATGGAGCTCATCGCTCTACGGAAGAGACGCAACATTGCGCAGCGAGGAGAAGATCTTCTCCGAGAGAAGCTTGACGCGTTGATGATCGAGTTTTTCCAGTTCGCCCGCGAAATAACAGCGCTGAGAGCGAAGACCCAGGATCTTCTCAACCAGACATACCTCCGTTTCGCAGAGGCACAGATGCTGATGGGAGCGACTAGGCTCGAAGAGACGTCTCTCACGGCTCAAGACCGGTTTGACGTGGATGCATCGACGAGGAACGTGATTGGAGTCTCGATACCTGACGTAGAGGTTAAGGTGAGACCCCTCGAAGGCTATCCTTACGCGATGATAGGAACCTCGGCGAAGCTGGACGAGGCTGTTGCTTTGATGACAGAGGCTGTAAAGAACGTAGTCGAACTGTCAGCCGCTGAAGCCGCGATACGGAGGCTAGCTGAAGCTATAGCTGCCACTAAGAGGCGGGTCAACAGTTTAGAGTACATCGTGATCCCGCGCATTCTGAATACGATCCGGTACATTGAGATGAGCCTTCAGGAGCGGGCTAGAGAGGACTTTTTCCGGCTCAAACGCATCAAAACGCGCCTGGAAGAGGAGCAGGAAGAAGAAATGGTCGTACAGCCGCTTACGACCTAGCGGAAACGTCTAGTGTACGCTTGTCCATTCATTGGTGCAAGTGTCGCATCTGTACGTCTTCGTCTTCCCGGACCGGCCTTCGCGGGACGAGATGGTGACGCTCGTGGACCCACACTTTGGACACATTGTATGATAGAGATTGGTCTTCAACATGTCCACGATGTAACAGGTTTTCGAGTTGTCGTTCCAGAACATGCAGAGGTCTCGAACGCAGACAGACGCCATCAAGGGACAGATCATCTGGTTGAACTTGCTTGTCGCTGCCCGAAGAATCCGTCTGAAGGTCGGGTCTCGCATATCCAAGAATGGGTCTATCGTCGCTTCAACCGGAGAGTCTCCTCGAGCCTTATTCTCCGCTTCGCCCTCGGCCATGCTTTGGAGACTCCGCTCTACCCCATGCTACGCTGGCCGCATGCTAAGGCTGGTGTTTCCATGAAGAACTGCTCAGGGGCACAGTGCAACCCTGAACGACGTAAGAGCATGAACAAGGCCGGCGGGAAGCTGGACCCTGCCCGGACTCATGGCAGTAATTCATTTAGCCGGCCACGTTCACTAGCATCCCTGGAGCGCTTTCGAGTGCGCGTTCAGCTTGTCAGCTTCGAACCGGACCTAGAACGAGTATGCGCTGCTGCTATGCGCTCATGCTACTCGCCCCATCCCGGCTACGAGCTGTTCGCCTACACCTCACCCGACAAGGCATTAGAGGGAGAGAAGGTCTTCGACCGCGAACGAATAGCTGGACTGCTGAAACGGTCTCTGGAACTGGGACACTATGACATACTAGAGCATAACAGCATTACATGGCTAGTCGAGGCTGGCGAAAAGGATATTCTCTCCCTCTTGAACTCGTC
>WNGQ01004370.1_pt1 | contig 24056 bp, 25 predicted proteins | sample 5407661 | NCBI WGS metagenome assembly WNGQ01 (sample SAMN13153382, study PRJNA577476) | soil metagenome | isolation source: 60 cm soil or saprolite under Garry oak tree replicate 2 | place: USA:California | collected 2016-06-15 | reverse complement strand
CGGTTTATTCGTTTTTGCGGCGATTTTCGCGCTGGCGCATACCACGAGTAATGCAAAATTTCCCTGTTGTTGGACCGTACACGACGACCGGCGCTGCCGATTGCGTTTTCGATAAAGGGGTAATGTGCTTGAGACGCATGAACAAGCTGGCGAGTTGAAAGAGTCGTGAGTTCCGCCGATTTAACCCGGACGAGGATAGAAAAAATGATCTAGAAGGAACTGTTGCAACTCCTGATCATCTCTGATCGACGAACGATCCTCCTCACGCAGCGCGCTACGAGTTTGTGGACTAGATCGCTTCGTAGTATTATCAGTGATTGCACTGGCGACTGACGAGATTGATCGTCGTGTTATCGCTCATTGGGTTTCTAATGATGGGCGATGTCGCCGACGCTGGCTCGTTCATGGACTTTTTGAAGGCGATCGGGAATTCGATCGCTCATCCTCAAAAGAAATCGCAATCGCGCACTAAAAGCACCAAGCAACTGGCGAGTAAACACACAGCATCGCCCAAGCCAAGTCTCGGCCCGAGTCCCGGGCCGCCCGACGAACACAATGTGCGCACAGCATCGGCCGCTCCAGAAGCAAAAGGCGGAAAAGCCGATGTTCCATACGCCATTCCCGTTCCAGGAAAACAGGGGTTCGTCACCAGCCCGTTCGCGCCCAACTCAGGTTACATCGATGTTCACCAGTTTCCGCCCGGAACGGACGTCAAAGATCCGTTCACCGGAAAAGTTTTTCGGACGCCCTGATTGCTAAAAGGTCGACACAGACGCTTGAGTCAGCGTAGATGATCAGTGTAGGTTGCCCACGCATATTTACGAAGTGCGACCGTGCAACGACGAACGTGGCATTGATCTAATTTCCGATATGCTGCCATACAGTCGGCCGTGATACGCCGAGCCAAAGGAAATCGGCTATGCGAAGTTTTACAGCCACTCACATGACGGTGATTCGGGTTTACGATGAGGCTGGCAATGTGATAGAAACGCACGAGCACGCGGGCGATTTCAAAGCGTGGTGAGTTCGCTTGACCCCCGATCTTGACGGCGCCAAAATTAAACTCAAGCGGAGTAGACCCCAAAAATACGTCTTTAAAGGCGCAATTATTGGGCCGAATCCTCGTTAGGCGTTCTCGCGCTCACGTGAAACGGCACCTCACAAAACTGCTCTTGCTACTGGCTGCTTCTGCATTTGCAGGCGCACCCACCGCGAAACCAAAGAGCGTAACCATCATCGACGTTCCGCGAGAGCGTCGCGACTACGGAACCAACATCGGCAACATCAAAGTCCGATTTTCCGATGGTCATTCCGAGGTATGGACATCTTTCGGCAGGTGCATGTATGCCCACGTCTCTCCAACCGGCTTGGTCGGATGGACGCGCTACACCGAAAGGAACGACTACGGCGAGCCAGTGAACAACATCTTGCGGGTTCGCTTCCCCGACCGAAGCGTCAAAGACTTCCGACACGGTCCATTCATCGAGGACTGGGCGTTTGCAGACAGCGATTCGGCAGTCATAATCAAATCTCGCGGACGACACGGCCCAGCCCACTACATCAAATATAGTCTCCGCACCGGACAAGTAATTGATAGCGTCGGACTTTCCACACCTTATGACCGTATGCCCACTTGGGCGCAACCGTTTGCTGATGATCGACCGAACGCCTAACCCCTATGTAGGGTGTCAAGTGTGGCGGGCGAGGGTGTAGGTAGTTGGTTTAGGTCATTGGTTCAATGAATTCGGGTTGAGAATTAGCTTCGGGGACACTTCCTCGCGCCGCCGCCGAAGCGCTTTGGCGCGCAGGAGGCTTCCTTTTTTGCTCGTTGGTTTTGTTTTCCAGCGGCTCTTACTCCTATCCGTGCTTGCGACCGCTGTCGCAGCAGCAATTTGATCGATGCGATCACTTCTTTGGAAGAGGAACTTGGGCGACGCCCAATCTAAAGGGTCGAGCGAGAGATTTTCTACGCTTAATAAGGAGGGGCGCCTTCAAAGCCGCCCATCTTCGGCGGACTAGAGACCGCCGCTCCTTCTATTTTTGAACAGAAGATAACGAAGGGAGCGAAGTTACTGGAATTTCAGAACATTCATTCTAATTCTTCGTTTTCTTTGCTTCCTTCTGTTCATCGATCTCTCTCCTCGGCGTTATTCGCGTAATTCGCGGGCCTCGAACTCGGGGGCTGGCATCGGCGATGGACGGCTACAGTCGCGTGCACGCGACACGCCCGCCGCTACAGTGTTCGGAAAGTTTAGGGACGGGGCGGCGCCTGTCCCTCCAGAAATTCGAGGGCTTTGTCGTAACTTCGGCGCTGAAGATAATGCGCGAGTTGCGGATCGAGCGGGCGTGGCATGGCCGCTGCTAACTTGTCGATCTTTTCTGAGACGGCACTCAGTCGCGCCATATGTGCTTGTGCATTGCGGCGGCTTTTTTCATCGCGAATGATCGCGAGACGCTCGCGTAAAGCATCTCTAAGATCGACAAGCGCGTTTACCATCGCATTAACCACGAATCGACACGAATGCCGTTGGATTTGCAGTGAGAGTTGTTCCGTGAATTCGTGTCCATTTGTGGTTAAACGCCGCTCGGCTTAGCGCGGGCCTGTTTCGGAGAGGAGTTGTCGCCTAGCTTCGAGCCAATCCGAATCTGCGTCGCCCGGCAGCGCAAACCTGCGACGGCGTTCGGAAATGAAATAAGCGCGAATACGAATTTGCTCATCCGACAGCCTCGCCATAGTTCCTGCTTCAGGAGGCATTGACACGTTTCCTGTCCGCGCAGTTGCAGTTTTCTTGGGAGCGGGACCGGCGGTTTTTCGGGTTGTCGATGTACGGCGCGCCGCCGGCGTTTTTCTGATTTTCATTCCAGTAGGTGATCCGCCGGCTTCCGGTGGCGCTTGATTTTTATTTTGGACAATTTTGTTCTTTTTTGGCACAAATTTATTGGTGTTGATGATTTCAATCCGTTTATCGAGCATCGGCCGCTTCGCAAGCAGTTTCTCGCCCGCATTTGGTGGAACCAGAAATCACGATAACTTCTTTGTATGCAACATTTCGTTTTCCGCTGGTTTGTGACGACATTTGCGGTGTTTGTGGCCGCGCCGATTGTTGGCATCAATTACGGTGACCGCCTCGGCTGTCTGCTGGCCGCGTCGCTTCTACTCGGTATCGTGAACGCTTTTATTCGTCCTATTCTGCTGTTATTGAGTCTGCCGTTGATTCTCGTCACGCTGGGCGTCTTCATTTTGATCATCAATGCGCTGATGTTGAAATTTGTTGGCGAGATACTGCCATGTTTCGAGGTTCCCGGCTTCTGGCGCGCATTTTTCGGCGCGATTATAATTTCCATCGTGAGCTGGTTGCTCAGTGCGTTCTTTCGTGGAACCGACGGCCGTGTCCATGTGCTCACGCATCATACCCAAATCCGGCGTGTCCGAGGGCGTGTGATCGAGCCAGGCGAACGACGCTGAAAGCGACCGCTTCTTTCCGCCCGCTAGAGGTATTCTGATTCGAAAGCGCGAAGCGACAGGCAAGATGCCCGTTGGCCCCACAGGCTCGCCGCAGCGAGGCTCTCCATTGCGGACTGGAAGCCTGTGCCCCTGCCGCTTCTAACCAAGATATTTGCTCAGCCGTGCGCGCAGTTCGGTTCGCGCACGGAAGAGAACGCTTTTTACAGCGGGAACCGAGAGATCGAGAACCTCAGCAATCTGCTCATAGCTAAGCTGCTCATATCTCCGCAATACCAGAGCCATACGCTGACTCTCTGGTAGTTGCATGATCGCCTCCTCAATTGCCCGCTGCAGCTCAGTTTCCAAAAGTGAAGCGTCCGGGGCCGGGTTCTTTTCATCCTTCAAAGGAACTTCCTCCGCACCTGGCTCCGATTGAAGCGGAACATGCGCGTGACGCTTGGAACGGCGCAATTCGTTGAACACCAGATTCCGCGTAATTTTTAGGAGCCAGGTGGTGAATTTGGCGCGCGGGACATATCGGCGGGCGCTTTTCCAGACCCGGATAAAGACCTGCTGCGCGATATCTTCCACGTCCGAGTTGCTGCCCAGCATGCGCGCCACCGTGCCGGCCACCAAAGCTTGATGCCGCTCGATGAGTTGCTCGAATGCGCTTGTGTCGCCCTCAGCCACCAGCTGCATGAGTCGCACGTCTTCAGTATCTTCGTCCGATCTTCCCAAGGTTCCTCGATCGTTGCCAGACATTCGGTCACTTAGACGTTTGCATCGGGCGGAGTTCGCTAAAAAAATGGCCAGTGGCGACGATTCGGCTCTTTGTACATTCGTCGCCATGGTTTTTGTTGCAAGCCGGAAGCGCTCTGTGCATGCTTGGTCGGCGAGGGCATTGCCCTGGCCCGCGGATGAATTACCTGCTTATTCCAAAAGAACTTAGGCCGATTGCTGAAAAGGTTGAGGCGCGTCAGCGGATTTCAGAGGCTGACGCTCTTACTCTCTATCGTTCAAACGATCTGAACGCGCTTGGAATGATTGCCAACGTCGTGCGCGAGCGAAAGAACGGCAACTACGCGACCTACATCCACAATCGTTATATCAATTACTCCAACATTTGCGTTCTCTCCTGCCAGTTCTGCGCGTTCGCCGCCAAGAAACGCGATGCACATGCTTTCGAATACGCGATTGACGAAATTATCCGCGTGGTGAGAGATGCGCTCCGCCTCGGAATCACGGAGGTGCACATGGTCGGCGGGTTGCATCCGACTCTGAAGAAAGATTGGTATCTTGAGCTTTTGCGCGAGCTGCGAGCTCTGGATCCCGATCTGCACATTAAAGCCTTTACCGCCATCGAGATTCGTCATCTGGCCCAGCGGATTTTCCGCATGCCGATCCGGGACACGCTTGAAATTTTGCGCGAAGCAGGGCTCGGTTCAATAACTGGCGGCGGCGCGGAAATTTTCGATCCGGTCGTGCGCGACACAATTTGCCGCGGCAAAGAAACCGCCGCGGAATGGCTTGACGTCCATAGGACCTGGCACGGAATGGGTGGCCGCAGCACCTGCACCATGCTGTACGGGCACATCGAGACGCTGGCCCACCGCGTCGATCATTTGCGTCAGCTGCGCGAATTACAGGATGAGACGGGCGGCTTTACCGGATTTGTCCCATTTGCCTTCGAACCGCAAACTACGGTACTCTCACACATAAAGGCCGCTTCGGCGTTTGAGCAGCTTCGCAACCTCGCCGTTAGCCGCATCTATCTCGATAGCATCGACCATCTCACCGCTTATTGGGTTAGCCTTGGCTTGCCGTTGGCGCAGGTTTCGCTCAGCTACGGCGTGGATGATCTGCACGGCACAATTCTGGAGGAAAAGATCTTTCATATGGCCGGGGCAACTACTCCCCAACAACAAAGTGTGGCGGCGCTCGAACACGCCATCCGCGAAGCTGGCCGCGAACCGATCCAGCGCGACAGCTTTTACCGTCATTTGCCCGCGTCGGCGCGAAACGGAGCGAAATCCGCATCGTCAGCGGATTCGGCGGAACTTGCCTGTGCCTGAATGTGAATGGTGATAGGTGAATGGTGAATTGTCTTGCTGTGACGGCACGGCACCGATTCCATTCAAGGTTGACTGATAACTATTCATTTTGAAATCCCCACGCATCGGCTGCGTCAAATATCTCAACGCCCTTCCCCTCATTCGAGGATATGAAGACGAAGTGGACTTCGATCATCCATCGGCGCTCTGCAGTAAACTTGCCGCTGGCGAACTCGATCTTGCTCTTGTTTCCAGTTTCGAGTTTCTGCGCAACCCCACTTATCGAATCGTGGACGATATTTCGATCTCGTCGGCTGGACCAGTTTACAGCGTTATCGTCGCGCATCGCGGGGACATTTCCGAAGTGGAGGAAATCGAACTCGACCCAGCCGCGGAAACGTCTGGCAATTTGTTGCGCTGCCTTCTCGCTGAGGTGCAACTCGCTCCGCGAGTCCAGCGTAGCACGGACATCTTGTCCGTAAGGCCAGCGGGAGTCTCGCCTGCTGTCGCCAAAGCAATTTCATCACATTGCGCGCGCCTCCTCATCGGCGATCAAGCTATCCGTTTCCGGCAAAGACATGCCGGGGAATTTCATTTCTGGGATCTCGGCGAACAATGGAACAAGCTTGTCGGTCTTCCATTCGTATACGCGCTCTGGTTGATCCGACCTGAAGTTCGCGACTTCAAGTCCGTCGCGAACCGCCTGCGCGCCTTACGCGATGAGAACCTCGCCAATCTTGATCAGTTAATCGCGGAGGTTGTAGCCCCGCGCATGCGGGGTGACTCCGGCCATCGAAAAGAATTCGATCCTCAATTTTGTACCCGTTATTACCGCGAACATCTCCGATTCAGCTTTGGAGAAAAAGAGAAGGAAGGTTTGAGAGAGTTTTATAAACGCTGCGTTAAACAGCGTCTTCTCCCACAGGAGCAGTTGGAAGCTGGAGCCAGGAATTTGGATCTTCCGCTCTGCTGCGTATGAAGCGCGGCCCCGCGGCGCGCAACTGATTACTCGCGCAACAAAGGTCGCCAGACGACTCGACGTTTTCGTTTACTTCGATAACGATGCCAACGTTTATGCTCCCTTCAATGCAATGCAGCGCGCCTCGGAGTGAAGTGAAACGCCTTTTGTGACGATTGAGATCACGACGAATTCAACTCTTCGTCCCACCCAGGTCGAGGTCGAGCTCGTTGAGTCGCCAGCGCAGCCCGCTGAGACGGAATCGAAGTTTGATTCCCTCTCGATCTACTACAAAGGTACGCGGACTCGTGAAGAATGCATACCTTAGCTTCGTCCAGTTAACGCCTTTAGCGATGGGCGTTTCACGCCGGAGCCGCAGGTCCCTCAGCGCCGATGGATTGGAGATGAGCGCCGCCAGGCCGTCTGGAGTGGCGTAAGCATCAACGATCGCATCGATCAAGGTCGGACCGAGCTTACTCCATCGCTTGTGACCGGCTGCCGCGCTAGCGAACCTCGCAACAAGTTGCTTCTTTAGCGATGCTCGAATAGCGGGAAAATCCACATGCGAACTCACCGCTGCCGCATCGCCAGTCCGAAGCGCAACTGTGAAGCGCCAGAATGAAAAGTACGGCGAGACTCCATAAAGGAGCAGGAGAACAACGCAAACGAGCGCTACCCAGCGGATGAGTCTCATTTAGAAACTCTGATTCTCCTGATGGGACATAGAATATGAGCCGCGAGCATTACGAGGCGTCTCAAAGATTAATGGGAAGGCACAGGACCGATCTTCGTCCAGTATTGGAGAATCCGGCCGCTGCCTGGAGGAGAATCGAACTCTGTTGGCCGCGGGCCACCGGGCGGACCCCAGCAGGCACGCTTATGGTTGGCATCCAGAATCTCGTATATACCGCGCGTCAGTCGACCGGCGTTCGAGCCACCTTCGGCAATCGAGTCCACTTGCTTGGGTCTGGTATTCGGATTGACGGTGAAGCTACCGGCTGGATGGGTGCCGACTCCGCTGGCCTTAGGAAATCGGAACGTATTTCGATCGGTGATCAGGATTGTATTTCGCAGTACATGTGCGGGCACGGGACGACCATTCACTACCGCGCGAGTCAACTGCCAGGTTCCGGATAGCCGTTCGTAATCTCTTCGAGCGGCCGCAGATTGCGCGGTTGCGCCGCCGAGTTCGCTGTTCGCGCAGCTAGCGGTAATTGCTGCCACGATGCCGATAGCCAGAACCGGTATTGCTTTGATCATGCATGCTTTCTGCATTGAAAATCGCCCTTTGTCGACTCGAGCGTGATTGCGAGCCAAACGCAAGCGATTCGCTGCGTCTTGTCAGGAAGTTCTGCGCGAATAAACTGATCAGTGCAAAGCCGCGTAGAAGGTGAGCCAATCGATGCAAAGCCGGATAGAGGCTTTACGCGGCAAAGCGGCGTAGAGGGCAACCCAATCGGTGCAAAGCCGCCTGGAAGCTTTACGCGGCAAAGCCGATGGATCATTGCGCCGGCCGAAGAGCTGAATGGCGGCGAGATTTCGTGGATTGAAATCTGCGGATCAGCCTGCATCGCACGGCTGCTAATGCGCAAAGGCTTCGCGAATGCACAGGAAGTGGAAACGTTTTTGCGACCGCGTCTTAGCTCGTTGAGCGATCCCCTCTTGCTTCCAAACATGCAAACTGCGGTGGATCGGATCCTCGCCGGAGTGGACCGGAAGGAACGCGTCGTTCTTTTCGGCGATTACGATGTCGATGGAGTAACTTCACTTGCGTTATTAGCGGAAATGTTGCGCGCCTATGGTGCCGACCCGGAATTGTTTTTGCCTCTGCGAATGGAAGAAGGGTATGGCTTGAGCCACGAAAGTATTGACCGCTGTCTGGAGAAATGCCGGCCGCAACTCTTGATTGCGGTCGATTGCGGCACCTCATCGCTGGATGAGATTGTCGATCTCAACCGGCGCGGTGTGGACGTGGTTGTGCTGGATCATCACGAACCAAAATCGGCGTTGCCCGAATGCGTGGCGATCGTAAATCCGAAAATCGATCCCGAGTCGCCGTTTCATTATCTGTGCAGCGTCGGAATCGTATTCAAACTTTGTCATGCGCTGCTCAAGACGCGTCGGGTCAGCTTCGATCTCAAATCGAAGCTTGATCTCGTGGCACTGGGCACAGTGGCCGACATCGTTCCGCTGCAGAGCGAGAACCGGACCTTTGTCCAGCGTGGCGCGCTTGAAATTGCGAGATCGACGCGACCGGGTCTGAAAAGGTTAATCGAGGTGAGCGGAGTGCGGCCGCCGATTTTAACGGAGCACATTGGCTTCCGGCTCGGTCCCCGGCTCAATGCATCCGGGCGCCTGAGTAATGCACAAAGATCGCTGCAACTTCTGCTAACACAGGACGAAGCCGAGGCTGTGTCGCTCGCCGAGTTGCTTGACAAACAGAACCGCGAGCGACAGGAAGTTGAAAAGGAAATTTTCCTCGCCGCAGACGAGCAAATCGCCCGAGAGTTTGATCCGATGCGCGATGCAGCAATCGTCGTAAGTGCGCGAGGATGGCATCCGGGCGTGCTGGGAATTGTCGCCTCGCGAGTTTCGCGCAAATATCATCGGCCGACGATCGTGATCGGGTTCGAGGAGAACGGCATTGGAAAAGGAAGCGGCCGCAGTATCGAAGGTTTGAATTTGGTCGAAGCGTTGAACCGTTGCAGCGGCAGTTTGGGAAAGTATGGCGGGCACGAGATGGCGGCAGGCCTAACGATTCTCGAAAAAGATATCGATCCTTTCTCGGAGGCGTTTCGTTGCGTGGCACGTGAGCTCTTGTCGGATGAAGCTCTGCAGCCTTGTTTGCGCCTTGATCACGAACTGATGTTTTCCGACCTCAATGGTGATTTCCTTCAGTGGCACGAGATGCTCCAGCCATTCGGCAATGGAAATCCCGCGCCGCTTTTTTTTGCGCGTGAAGTGCAACCTGTCGCGCCGCCGCGAGTCGTGAATGACAAGCACCTGATCTTGCGTCTCCGCCAGCGCAACTATCATCGACGTGCAATTTATTTCGATGCCGCAAATGTGCCGCGGCCGCCCGCGCCGTGGGACATCGCGTTTCGGATTCGGGCAGAAAAATACGAAGGCGAAACCATTCTGGGCATGCAGATTCAGGCGTTGCGACAGGCCGAATGCTGCGCTTGTGATCAATGATCAGTGAACGGTGAACAGCATGAAGTCGTCTACCCGATCACCGATCACCGATCACCGATCACCACCTTCTTCTCAATCGCTTCCGGAGAAGATCTCGCGGTCGCTCAGTGAACTCGATTGGATCCCGCGGCCGCGTTTGCTTGCGCTGCGACGGCTGGGCATCGAGACAGTGGAAAATTTGCTCACGCATTTTCCTCGTCGTCACGAAGATCGACATGAGTTTCCGCATTTTCCACGCGAGGAAAGCGACGTCCCGATTTGTCTTTGTGGCGAGGTCGTCAAAACGTCAATACGGAGATTTGGCGGATGGAAAAAAATCTTTGAAGCAACGCTGGAGGAGTCGAGCCCGAACGCGTTAAGCGAGCCGCTGGTGTGCCGCTGGTTCAACTTGCATTACGTGCAGAAAATGATCGCGACTGGACAGCGCATCGTCGTGTTTGGCAAACCTCGTTTGCGTGGCAAGAGGATCTGCATGGATCACCCGGAGTTCGAGGTTATCGAGAATGATCCCGCAGACGCGGGAATCCATTTTCTACGGATCACGCCGATTTATCCAGCGACGGAAGGTCTTTCCCAGCGCGTGCTGCGCACCATCATTTACCGGCTGTTGAATGAAATTGTGGACGAGCCGCTGGAAACCCTGGGACCGCGCGGTCTCGTTCATGGGGAACGATCTGACGCGATTCGTTCGATTCATTTTCCAGAAAGCTGGGAAGCGCGCGACGCCGCCCGCGAACATTTGGTTCTTTCCGAATTCTTTGCGATGCAAATGCTGATCGCATCGCGACGCTCCGAGGCATCGATCCGCATTGGCCAGGCGCACTGCGGAACTGGCGCGCTGCTCGACAAGTTTCTGAACACGTTACCATTCGAGTTGACTGGCGCGCAGTCGAAAGTAATTGCAGAGATCCGGCGCGATCTCGCAGCGCGTCATCGTATGAACCGTTTGCTACAGGGCGATGTGGGATCCGGTAAAACGGTCGTCGCGATTGCGGCGATGCTTCTTGCGATCGAAGCGGGATATCAGGCCGCCTTCATGGCGCCGACGCAAATTCTGGCTGAACAAAATTATGCAGTGTTGCGGCGCTGGCTCGAACCGCTCGGTGTCCGCATGGCTCTGCGCACTGCGGCGCGACAAGAGGACAACGCGCCGTTACCGCTCTTTGCGGGCGTGCAAGGTTCGGGTAGCGCACACGTCTCGCGTGTTCGCGAGGTCCCTCTCGGGACGAATGCGATCGCGCGCGATGAACCACAAGTCATCATCGGTACACATGCATTGCTTTACGACACCGTGTCTTTCGCCAATCTGGGTCTCGTTGTCATTGATGAGCAGCACAAGTTCGGTGTCGCTCAGCGCGCCCGATTGACGGCGCGCGAACCAACGCCTGACGTGCTGGTGATGACAGCTACACCGATCCCGCGTACGCTAACCATGACTGTTTATGGCGACCTGGACGTTTCGGTTATCGATGAGATGCCGCGCAACCGGGGAAAAATAGTCACCGCCGTGCGGGATCAGTCGAAGCTTGGCGAGGTTCTCGGCTTTTTGCGAACACAATTGGAAGCGAGCCGCCAACTCTATGTGATTTATCCGCTGATCGATGAGAGCGAAAAATTGGACGTGAAAGCAGCATCGGCAGAGTACGAGTTGTGGCGAGAACGGTTGCATCCGTATCCCTGTGAATTACTGCATGGCCGTATTCCGGCGCCGGAGAAACAGGAGATCATGGAACAATTTCGTCGCGGGACGACCAAGGCATTGATCAGCACTACCGTGATTGAAGTGGGTGTCGATATTCCGAATGCGACCGTGATGCTGATCGAAAACGCGGAACGTTTTGGGCTGGCGCAGCTCCATCAACTTCGTGGGCGGATCGGCCGTGGGGAACACAAATCATATTGCGTTTTGCTAACGTCCGACCAGTCCAAGGGGACTTCGGCAAAACTCGCCGTCTTGGAGAAAACAATTAACGGCTTTGAGGTGGCCGAGGCAGACTGGGAGATGCGCGGCCCTGGCGATTTGCTTGGCACGGCGCAAAGCGGCCTACCAGTGCTTAAGATCGGCAATTTGAAGACGGACGCGCATTTGATGCGACGTGCACGAGCCGCGGCCATCTCGATCTTCGAGGCTGATCCACGCTTGGAATTGCCTGAGAATCAACGTTTCCGGCGTTTAATTGTCGAACAACAGGGACGCACTTTTTCTAACGTCAGCTGATGAAGAATTTCGCAAAGTTTCTGCTTTTCGTGCTGCTCGTAAGCGCGGGAATTTCCCTGCTCTACAACTACCGCCTCAAACACGGAGGGTTGAATCTACCTTCGATCCGAACGCCGGAAAAGTACACGCTGGCTTCAACTCCAAGCGTGGATTCAAAGCAAGTCGCGTCGCTCGAGGCGTTGAACCGGGAGCGGCGCACCCTCGTCAGCAGCGTGATCCCGTCCGTTGTCGCAGTAAAAACGTCGAAAAAAATCGGTATCCAGCGGGAATCCAGGGTCGATCCATTCGAGTTCTTCTTTCCGAATCAGCGACGGTTTCGGAACCCAAACGACGAAGCGCTGGTGCAAAATGCGCTCGGCTCCGGCGTAATCGTGACCAATGAAGGCCATATCATCACAAACAATCATGTGGTCGATCAAGTGGACGAAATTGAAGTACAGTTGAGCGATGGCCGGACGAAAAAAGCACGGTTAGTAGGTGCGGATTCGCAGGTCGATCTGGCCGTGCTCAAGATCGACGATCCCGGCGTCAAGCCGCTCAAACTGGCCGATTCGGACACAGTGCAGGCTGGGGATTTTGTTCTGGCCATTGGCAATCCATTTGGATTTGAGGAAACGGTGACCGATGGAATCATCAGCTCGAAGGGGCGACCGAATCGCGCCGATTTTTTCGGTGATCTGCTGCAAACCAATGCGGCGATCAATCCGGGGAATAGCGGCGGACCATTGATCAATTTGCGCGGGGAAGTCATCGGCATTAATACAGCCATCATCTCGCGGACAGGTGGTTCGCAGGGAATTGGTTTTGCCATTCCATCAAACACCGTGCGGAGCGCTCTTGAGAGCTTGCTGAAGCAGGGTCGGATCATTCGGGGCTATCTCGGAATTCTGTCGCGCGCGCTCCAGGCCGATCAGGGCGGAACAGAGAGCGAGGGCGTTACCGTCGATGAAGTTGTCCCAGGGTCGCCTGCAGCGCAGGCTAAAATGCAAAAAGGCGATGTGATCCGCAAGTTTGATGGCCACGACGTAAAAAATATTAACGCGCTTAGAAGCCTTGTGGCGCAGATCGAATTGAATAAAAACGTCGAGCTGGAGGTCGTTCGCAATGGCAAACCGCTCAAGGTAACGGCGCAGATCAAAGAGCAGCCGGTCGACCGTCAAACCAGCGGGCCCTCACCTCAGCCAGGCCAGCCGCAGACACCAACTCAGCCGCAGATACCGGGCGGGCCGAGTGATCAAGGTGAACCAAATAGTGCGTTAGCGTCAATTCATGTCGGCGAGCTAACGCCCGCGTTGGCGCAGCAACTCAATCTGCCAGGTAACGTTCAAGGAGTCGTAGTCACCAGTGTCGATCCTGATAGTGGCGCGGCCGAATTGCAAAAAGGCGACGTGATCGAGGAAATCAATCAGCAACCGGTCACATCGGTCTCGGATTACAACAAAATCGCCACCTCGCTCGATCCCAGCCAGCCGCAAGTCCTGTCGGTTTGCCGGCATCGGATGCGTTCATTTCTCGTCTTGCGACCGCGTTAGCGCGATCTTCGCGAGTCGGAAAAATCACGCGATCGCGTGACGGCGGCAAACGCCGGAGAGCATCTCCCAGAGTGCGTCGAGAACGCGATTTACTGAAGCCCTTAAGGGCTCGAAGCTGTGATTGTCGACGTACGCCCCGAGCATGCTGCGCTCGGCCGCAGAATGTTCACGATCAGCTACGATGTGGACGGTGAAATAGCGGTAATGCTCTGGATTATTAAAGCCGTAATATTTCTTCAGTCCGTCGATCTTGGATTCGCAAATTGCCGGGATTTGACTCTCGTAAGCGTAAAGCGCAGCGAGGCCTTCCGCTATCGATCCGTCGCCACAAACTGATCGGAAGGTGTCGATCAGGTTTTTCGTCTCCGGCGTTTTCTCTGTGCTCCGTACAGCGACATCGGAAACGCCAAGGCCTTCGGCGAATTTCAGCCAAAGCTCGGGATGATTCGGCGAACCGGCTTCCTCATCAACTAAATTGGAAAGCAATTGTTTCCGAGTTGTTTGATTATCGCAGTTGATTATCGCAGTTCGCGTGCACGGCCGACAGATAGGTCGGAAACGCCGCGACATGGTGATAGTACTGCCGCGCGTAATCAGCCAGCGCCTCCCTGCTCAGCTCTCCACGCGTCCACGCGAGATAAAACGGATGCTTTAACAGATGTTTCTCCGCGATGTCATTGTCGATTTTGTCGAGATATTTGTTCATAAATCCTTTTCCGAGTTTGAATGTAGATATAAACGCTGGTTCTGCAGTCGCCAAATTGTTAATGCGCGAAACAGTGAACGCATATTCTAGATGAAAAGCCCGGCGTTTTAACGCTGGGTGAAGATAATTCGGTGGGCCCATTAGGCGACAGATCGAGTCGAGTCCCGGCAGGGACGAATGAAATGTTCGTGTACCCGTGCGGTGCTATTTGCTTACACCGATCGCAAAATGTGTTTGATGCCGCGGATGGGGATGACGACCCAGTCGGGACGGTTGTTTAGCTCGTAGCCGATTTCATAAACGGCTTTGTCGAGCAAGTAAGCTTCGAGCATGATCTGAAGGTCGTCGCTGTTCTTCGGGATGAAGATCGCGCCGGTGGTCGCCTTCAAATAGCTTTGCAGAAAAACGCTGCTCATCTGGCGATACCAGAGATCGGCCCAGCGCTCCAAAAAAGGCACATCTTCGCTGCGCATGGCCGGCTGCCAGAGGGCGCTATAAGCGGCGTATTGAAACGAACGCATCATGCCGGCAACGTCGCGCAGCGCGGAGCGTTTCAGTTTACGTTCGCTCAGCGCTCGCGCCGGTTCGCCTTCGAAGTCGAGGATGACAAAATCTTTTCCGGTATAGAGCAACTGCCCGAGATGATAGTCGCCGTGAATACGGATTTTCGCGGCATTGGTGCGGCGATCGAGCAGCCGTTTTTCGCGCGCGAGTATTTCTTGTTCCGCACCGAGCGCTTCCTTCGCTTCGTTTCGAAATGCTGCTGAGAGATCCGGCAATTTCTTTTCGAGAAGGGTAAACCCGCGCCGCAACGATGCGCGCATTGTTTGGTAAACGGAGCGCTGTGTCATAGCGTTGAACGGCTCTGGCACGAAGGCGGGGTTTTCCATGCTCGAGGCGAGTGCAAGATGCAGTTCGCCCGTGCGTTGCCCGAGCAGCTTCGCTTTGTCAGGGTAAACCCCGCCGATTAGTTCATCGAGAAGTACACCGGGCGCCGCTGTTTCATCCTGGAGGTCAGCTTTACGGCCAAGCACCCGTTCGTAATAGCGGCCTACCGCGTCGAGAGTCAGCGTCCAGCCATCGCGCTCGTTTGTGGCAGCGCGTTGCAACAGACAAACAACAGCGGGTTCAGCCTTTGGCCGGCGATATTCGAGTGCTCCGACGAAAGCCGGCACATTTGGAAAATCGGTATGCTCCGTGAGGAACCGGTTTATTTCGACATCCGGGTTCACCCCGTTTTCGAGTTTGCGATAGAGCTTAAGGAAGAAATTGTTATCGAAGAGCATTGAAGAGTTGCTCTGTTCCGCGCCCAAAACCTGCGATTTACCAGAGACAACAGGATGATCTGCTTCCAGCGTCTCGCAGGCGAGGCCGACAAGATCGCTCGCCCGGCCTTTGATGGTTTGGCGTTGCACAATCGCCTCGAACAGTTGCGATCGAAATGTTGCATCCCAGATCGCATCAAACAGGACGGCTCCCTCCCTGCCTGCGAAATGCGCGATGATCGCGTGCGGCGCGCCTTGGGAAACGGAGCGTGCAGCTTCACCGGAGGCAATCTTTACCGGGATGGCATACGTTTCCGCAGGAGCATCCAGATAGTTTATTTCAACGAACCAGAGTCGCGCGCCGTCGGCTTCCGGTGAGATGGCAAGCTGTTCGATCACCTTGAGATCGCGGAACGTCCGCGCCTTGGAACCAAACCACCGGCAGTTGCGGACGAAATTTGGCAAAATTTCGCGCTCAAGCTGTTCCCGCTGGCTATTGCTAAGCAAAATATCGAGCTCGGCTGGCGCTTTGATCGTCGGCACTACGTGTTTCTTCATCGCGCGGCGACCGTCCACTGGCGCTTGCAGGGCAAACCAGTAATAGGCATGCGGACCCAGAGTGATGACATAACGCGATTTCTTGATCGGCCGAAATAGATTGCGGCTAAAAACTTCCATCGGCACGCAGCCAGCGAAGCGCGAGAGATCCAACTCCGCCGACTGCGCGAACCGCGAAAGATTTACCACAACCACGATAGTCTCGTTTTCCCAGCGGCGAAGGAACGCCAGAACTTTCGCATTGTCCGGATAGAGAAATTCAAGAGAGCCGCGCGAGAACGCCTTGAAATTTCTCCGCATGGCGATGACCCGGCGCATCCACCAGAGCAACGAGGAGAGATTTTTCTGCTGGTTTTCAACGTTGACAGCTTCGTAGTGATATTCCGGGTCAATCGTAATCGGCAGATAAAGCTGCTGCGGATTGGCCCTTGAAAATCCAGCATTGCGGTCTGGACTCCACTGCATCGGCGTGCGGCAACCATTGCGATCGCCAAGATAGAAATTGTCTCCCATGCCAATCTCATCTCCGTAGTAGATGATGGGTGTGCCGGGCATCGAGAACAGCAGCGTGTTCAGCAGTTCGATTTTGCGGCGACTGTTTGCGAGTAACGGCGCAAGCCGCCGCCGGATGCCAAGATTAATGCGCGTGTGCGGATCGGTAGCGTAAACCCGATACATGTAATCGCGCTCCTCGTCAGTCACCATTTCCAGCGTGAGCTCATCATGATTGCGCAGGAACATCGCCCACTGACAATTATCGGGAATCGGCGGCGTCTGCTCGAGGATATCGATGATCGGAAATCGATCCTCCATCTGCAGCGCCATGAACATGCGCGGCATGAGTGGAAAGTGAAAGTTCATGTGCGATTCGTCGCCTTTGCCAAAGTAAGCCGCCGCATCCTCCGGCCATTGATTGGCCTCCGCGAGCAGCATTCGATTTGGAAATTTTGCATCGACATGAGCGCGCAGCGTACGGAGATAGTCATGCGTCTCCGGCAGATTCTCGCAGCTGGTGTCCTCCCGTTCGTAAAGGTATGGGACGGCATCGAGACGTAGTCCGTCGACGCCGAGCGCCAACCAAAAATCGCACACCTTCTCAACCGCCTCGTGAACGGCCGGGTTAGCGAAATTCAAGTCCGGCTGATGCGAATAAAAGCGATGCCAATAGTAAGCTTTTGCGACCGGGTCCCACGCCCAGTTCGACGTCTCGAAATCTTTGAAGATGATCCGCGCATCCTTGAATTTTTCTGGCGTGTCGCTCCAGACATAGAAGTCTCTGTAGCCGGAGTCGGTGACTCCGGCGGCCCCAGCTTCCGCAGCTACGGCGCGGCGCGACTTTTGGAACCATGGATTTTGATCGGACGTGTGATTGATCACGAGTTCGGTGATGACGCGCAGATTCCGCTGATGCGCCGCATCAAGAAACGCGCGAAAATCATCGAGCGTGCCGAAGTTCGGGTTGACGTCGAAATAATCGGCGATGTCGTACCCGTCGTCGCGGAGCGGCGACGGATAAAACGGCAGGAGCCAGATGGCGGTAACGCCGAGCTCCTGCAGATAATCCAGCTTTTGGATCAGTCCGCGGAAGTCGCCCATCCCGTCGCCGTCGCTGTCGCAGAAGGTCTTGACGTGCAGCTCGTAGATGACCGCGTCCTTGTACCATAGCGGATCGATAGTTGTTTCGCCCCCATTTGTCGCCATGCGGCTAACCTTTGCCGCACAATCCGCACCGCGCAATCATCCGATTTCGCCCAGGTGACCGAGCCAGCTTGCAATTCAGTCTGAACGGTCCGTCACGTTGAACACAAACAGCAGCGTCGGCGCCAGGAGTGCGCGTTGCCTGAGCAGCGAGCTACGGCGTCGCGGTGATAGCGCCGAGCGCAGCCTCAAATTTTTGGGCCTGCGGTTGCAGCACCGATTCGTCATCGTTGGCTGAGCAGCATCCCCTGGCTGGCGATGCATTGCCATTGGCCATTACGTTCCATCCAGGTGTCAGTGAAAGCGTAAGTCCTATCGAATGCTTTCCCATCTTTGGCCGTACCCTTTTCTCGCGCGTTGCCAGTAACGACTGCGACGTTTGGTTTAAATACGCGCACATTAAGTTTCTCGTTTTTGGCAGACGTATAAGTATTCGTGTCGCTCTTAATTTCCGCTGAGATCAAGCCGGACTTATTGATGAACTTACCGTTCGAATAAATGCCGACAAAATCGGACGCCACTGCAGATTGCAGAAAAGAAGCATCATGCGCAGCAATCGCGGCTTCCCACTTGTTCTCGAGCTCTTTCAACGCCGCTTCTACACTGGTTTTTTTTGCGGGTGCCGCAGCGGCGGTCGAGGTGGCTTTCCCGGGCGCAGGCGCTGCGGGCTTTTCTTTTTCCTGAGCGGCTGGTTGCTTTGCGGGTGTTGCGGTGGTCTTCGCCTCGGGCGTAGCCGCGGGAGTTTCTTCGATGGTAGTGGATGGTTTTCCCTCCGATGCAGGGGATGCTGTTTCCTCCTCTTGGGCGAACGCCAATGTGATAAAGCTTAAAGCAGCGATGCCGATCGATGATGTAATTAGTTTCATATGATTTTCCTTTCGTGATGTTCGGGAAACCCGGTACCGCGCAGAACCCGATCTCCCATTCTGACGGCCAGCGGCCCCGAAAGCTTTCGGGATCCTTTGCCGGAGTGTATTATGATTGCGGTAGGCGGGTCAAGATTCAGGCGAGGCGGAATCGAATGCGTCAGGCTCTTCATTTGCGGTCCGCAGGGGCGCGCTTGGAAACCGATGGACGAAATCGCCTGCGCAGATTAAGAGACCAAATGGTGAGTTCGCGCCTGGTCCTTTCTTTGCTCCTCGCCCCTTCGTGATTTTCCCTTGGACGATCCATCCTGATTTGTCGCATGCACCTCAACACAAAGAAACGATTGCGCGCTGTAAAACCGAAAACAGAGAAGCGAGCGAGCGCGGTCAAACTGAAAACAAAGAGGCGAGCGGGCGCCGCAAAACCGAAAAGGCCGCAGTTCTCTGCTCCTCCACAACTGGAACCGGGAGCGCCAAGTGATCTGGAGTTAATGCAGGCGATCCAAGCCAGCGATGCTGACGCCCTTTCTCAGCTCTATGATCGATACAATGGCATTTTGAAAGCGCTTATTCTGCGTGTGGTCCACAACGAAGCTGAGGCTGATGATCTCTTACAGGAAATTTTTATGGAGATCTGGAATCAGGCTAAAAATTTCTCTGCCCAAAAGGGCAAACCCCTCGGCTGGATGGTTACACTGGCACGGCGCCGGGCGATCGATGGGTTGCGCAAGAAACAAGCTTACGCTCGCGCGGAGGAGCGCCTGCAAAACGAAACCGAACAGCAACCCGATGCCTGGGTGCATAACGCCACCGAAGAAGCAATCGTGTTAAGCGACACGCGCGTTCTTATACGCAAAGTAATCAGCGGACTTCCACCAGCCCAACAGCAGGCTATCGATCTCGCATTTTTTCGAGGCATGAGCCAGCGCGAAATCGCCGCCAAAACGAATACACCATTAGGCACGGTCAAAACTAGGCTGGAATTAGGGCTTAAAAAAATCTATGACGGCCTGAAGGAGCTGAGAGATGAACTTTGAAGAATTCCGGAACCAATCGCGGCTCTATGTCATTGGGGCGCTCGAGCCGGAAGAGCTGGAGGAATTCGAGATAGCACGAAAAAAATTCGGTAAAAAGGCCGAAAAGTGCATCACGGAATGTTATGGCTTGCACGAAGCATTTGCCCTGAGTCTGCGTCCGGCGAAGGCTTCTGCCGCAATCAAGGAACGGCTCATGTCGATGGTGCGGGCACGGAAGGAGGCCTAAATCCCGGGGCCCTTCTCCCAACCATCCAATTCGCGCAGGATAAATTCTTGCAGAAAACCATAGAAGTTTACCTGGAATAAGCTCAGGTCTCGGCGCGATCCGATCGGTGAACGAAAGTGTTCGCCCAACTCGCCATCGGTGAAGTTATATTTGGCCGCAATCACCAGCCGGGCCTGATTAAGCGCATTCAGCCAGGCATCGGCATGCTTCGAGGGAATGCATAATATGCGATTACCCAATTTTTTTTCGTTGCCGTTTAGTTGCTCCAGGTCCGCCGCGACCGTTTCCGTCGCTGTCTGAAAGAGCCGCCGTAACTCAGGTTCGACATAAAGTTTCCATTCTGCGCAGATCTCCGTTTCTTTCCCATTTGTTGGCGAGCTGAAGAGGCGTTGTTCGGCGGCCTCTACGCCTTCTGGATTAGCGCTCGCCGGAATCTGCCGAAGGAGTTCGGCAAGAAACGGGTCCAGTTCTGAGATCTCGATGTAGTCGTTGCGTCGGCAAATCTCCATATCAACCGGCTTTTTCGAGTGTGGCGAGCAGGAGATACCCGTGCAGCTGTTGCACATAAAGTTCGGCGCGTTCCCGCATGCCGCTCCAAAGAATGGAACGCCCATTGTGATGCACCTCCAGCATATGTCTTTCTGCTTTCTCGCGCGGATAGCCGAAGACCCGCTGGAAAACCATGGTCACGTAGCTCATCAGATTCACTGGATCGTTGTGCACTACGACTTGCCATGGAAGATCAAGATCTTCTTCCGAACGGGTCTCTTTCTCGATGGTGGGCTTATCAACTGTCGAGGGTCCCGCATTTTTCCAAATAGAGAACGTAGTGATCGCTGCGCTTTTATCCATCGCCACCTCCGGGCAAAGTGGCTCGGCACTCATATTCAAAAAGGCTAACATACACGGCTCGCAGTTCAAACCTGCTCTCCTGTTGTAGCCGGCATCGGTGATGCCGGTTTCGGGGCTGATTCGTTCTGCCGGGATCACCGATCCCAGCGACAACGTTGGCAGCCGAACACAGCCACCTCTATAGCGCACAGCGAAGAATTTTTTCCTGCGTCCTCTCCATTTTGCGTGCGTCAGTGCGCTTTCGATCATCGAAACCGTGCAAATGCAAAAGGCCATGCACGGTGTACAATTGAAGTTCGCGCGTGAGCGAATTCCCGAAAGCGCGAGCGTGCCGTCGCGCAGTCTGGACGCTGATAAAAATTTCGCCGTGTTCGAACGTCAGTACGTCCGTCGGCCCCGATTGATTGAGAAATTGTCGATGCAATGCAGCCATTCGCCGATCGGAAATGAGCAGTACAAAAATCTCGCGCAGCTTCGCTAATTGTGTCGGTTTGTGTCTGCGCAATTGCATACAACACTGCACCGCCTTGGCCGCGAACTTTTCAAGTTCCACAGGGTCCACCGCCACGGTGCGCTGCAAATTACACACCGTGATCTGTGGAAACTCGCGCGCAGCGGCGCTCATAGACTCCTAGGAACTCGACGGCTTAATGGCGCCGCTACCCACGACGGCGATGCGCAAATTCATTTAGCGATTTAACGATTTAGAGATTTAGCGATTGCGCTTTGCCGTGGCCAGCGATGCGGAAAAAATCTTCAGACATTGAAAATAGCCCAGCGTTTTACGCTGGGCTGTTGTCTTTTGGCTTGTTCAGCATGATGCACGTTGCACGTTTAGCTTGGTTGAGTGTGTTCATGCTCAATCGTTAACTATTTCACGCTGGCGGTCTCTGTTCCGCCTGAAAATTGCGCGTGATCAATCGCGCGCCCTTGTTAAATGTAAAATAGACCCAGGCCCATTGAAAAAGCACTGCGAGACGGTTGCGAAAGCCAACCAGAAAAATGATGTGCACAAACAACCACGCCAGCCATGCCGGGAGACCGCTGAGGTGAACGAATTTTAAATCCGCGACCGCCTTGTTGCGCCCAATCGTCGCCATGCTGCCTTTGTCCCAATAACGGAAGCGCTGCGGTTTGCCGCCTTCTATCATCGCAAGAACATTGCGCCCGGCGTGACGCCCCTGTTGCATCGCCACTGGCGATACTCCCGGCAAAGGCTGTCCAGTCTGGTGCGAAAAATTCGCCAGGTCGCCAATCACCTGGACTTCGGGATGCCCGGAAATGGTAAGATCTTCGTTCACAACGACGCGGCCGACCCTATCGACCGGTGCGCCGAGCGTTTCTCCCACGAACGAGGCATTGTTGCCTGCTGCCCAGATTTTGACACGGCAGGGAATAAATTCGTTGCCTACGTGCACTCCGGCCTCAGTGAGATTGGTGGCGCGGGTGGCCGTACGCACTTCCACGCCGAGATCGACAAGCTGTTTTAACGCGCTCGCCGATAAATCCTCTGGAAAGGCAGCCAGCAAACGCGACTCGCCTTCGATGAGAATTACGCGCGCCTTGGAAGGATCGATATGGCGAAAATCTTTGGCTAATGTATAGCGCGCGATCTCCGCAATTGCACCGGCCATTTCCACACCGGTCGGTCCACCGCCAATGATCACAAAAGTCATCGCTGCCTTGCGCGCTGCTTCGTCCGTGATTTTCTCCGCGTATTCGAATGCCATCAGAAGGCGGCGCCGCAGCTCGATTGCGTCCTCGAGACTTTTAAGTCCGGGCGCCAATTTCTCCCATTCGTTATGTCCGAAATAGGAGTGCCGCGCGCCAGTGGCAAGGATCAGGAAGTCGTAACCGATTTCCGTATCGGTCGTTTTTATTTTTTTAGCGTCGACATCCACCGATTGGACCTCGGCAAGGATTACCTCCACGTTCCTGCATTTGCTCAGCACAGCACGCACTGGCGCTGCAATGTCCGCCGGCGAAAGCGCGGCTGTGGCCACTTGGTAGAGTAGCGGCTGAAAGAGATGGTAATTCGTACGGTCGATCAGAGTGACACGCACATTTTCACGGGCGAGCTTCTTCGCTGCCTCGAGTCCACCAAATCCCGCTCCAACAATCACCACATTCGGTTTTTCGGTCGGGGTGTTCTCCATGGCACAAGAATGTTCGCAGAAAGAAAACCGATGCGAGGATTTATTGTAGCCGCGACGCTGCCTGCCATGCAGAGCCGACGAAACAGGAAAGACAGTTGTCAGCCTCGCAACTAACGCTATCTTTCTCGCCCTATGCCGAAATCGATTGCGCGCAGCAAGACACGTAAGTCAGTGGCAAAACGCTTCAAGATCACTGCGCGCGGCAAAGTTTTGAGAGCCCACTCTTCGCGCAGGCATTTGCTTTCATCCAAGAATGCAAAACGCAGACGCCACCTGGGTAAGGCGGCGCTCGTCGACCGTACGGATGTCGCCCGCATCAAAGCAAACCTACCCTTTGGCTAAGCAACGTTTGGCGTGCGGCCGCGTCTAATCACAAAGCGCAGCGTGATCTCCTCGCGAGGAAAACGCGCCCTTTAATAGCCGGTAGGGGGTACCGCTTCGCGGTGCGTCGCGGTGGTGGTTGTGGTTACCGTCGTCATCTGACGCATCGCCTCCAGAGAATCGGGCGCGGGCTCCGGGCTATAGAGATCGCGGCGATTAACGAGCGTGGTGCACGAGCACTGAAGAACAACGAACAAAAGAAGCGCCATCCATTTCACAGCGCCAATGCAAACAGGAGCGTCATGGCTTGTCAATCCCTCGATTTTTTTTTCCGCGAAACGCGATTGCATGATGTCGAGGTTGCGGGGAGATTCGCTTTCCGTCAGGGGCTATGGATTGAGGACTTACGAACCCGCCAGGGCAGGAATGCAGCAACGGTAGTCTGATCCTCCTTGCCGTAGTTCTCTGGCGGACTTTCTTTTAGCCGTCCCTGGCCGTACCCGGCGGTCGCGTTCCTACTAATGAAACTGCTCAAGGTTAAAACGGCGCGGTTTGCGCAAGTGGTCGAAAAATGTGGTGAACCGGAGGTTTACACGCTTTGGCAAAAACCCGCCGCCGACCGTCATTTTCAATCGCGGATAAAGAACAATCGGGTAATGACCGTTCAAAAGAGCGAAAGCGGGACAGATTTTGGAATTGCAAGTTTCAAACAAAGAAAAGGCGCAACTTATCTGATTTTTCCCAAGTCACTGAAACGCTTTGCGGACAAGCGAATCGTCGGAATTGACTGGGCGCTTATTCGCCAGCAGTAAGAGACCCCCCGATCCGCCTTGCGAGTTCTTTTTCCGCTCGAGTTGCTGGGTAAATCTCGGACTTAACCTGGTGGCCAGGCGAGTGCGCGCTTGCCAAGCAGATGCACATGCAAATGCGGCACGCTTTCACCTGCGTCGGGTCCGCTGTTGATCACAACGC
>WNGQ01001512.1_pt1 | contig 24065 bp, 30 predicted proteins | sample 5407661 | NCBI WGS metagenome assembly WNGQ01 (sample SAMN13153382, study PRJNA577476) | soil metagenome | isolation source: 60 cm soil or saprolite under Garry oak tree replicate 2 | place: USA:California | collected 2016-06-15 | reverse complement strand
GGCATCGCCTTGACGTTCAAGCTGCGCGGCGAGCGGCGGGTGGGGCTGGTCTATATCGGGGATGGGGCGACCTCGACCGGCACGTTCCACGAGGGCCTGAACTTCGCGGCCGTGCAGCGGGTGCCCCTCGTGGTGATCGCGGAATACAACCGCTGGGCGTACTCGACGCCCCCCGAGAAGCAATTCGCGGTCAAGGACCTGGCGGAGAAGGGGAAGGGGTACGGCATCCCGGGTGTGACGGTGGACGGAAACGACGTCCTCGCGGTGTACGAGGCCACCAGGTCGGCCGTGGAGCGGGCGCGGGCCGGCCACGGCGTGCACCTGATCGAGGTGAAGACCTACCGCCGAAAAGGGCACGCCGAGCACGACGATCAGCACTACGTTCCCAAGGACGAGCTCGACTGGTGGGCGAAGGAGAACGACCCCGTCGACCGCTACGCGAAGCGGCTGCGGCAGAGCGAATGGGTCGAGGAGCGCGAGTTGCAGGCGATCGACGGGCAGGCGAAGGCGGAGATCGACCAGGCGACGGACGCGTGCGTCGACGAGCCTCTGCCGCCCGGCGCCTCGGCCCTGGCGGGTGTGTACGCCGGTCCGCCCGCGCTGCCGCCGCACTGGTACCGGAGCCTGTGATGGCCGAGGTCACCTACCTGGAGGCGCTGCGCCAGGGCTTGTGGGAGGAGATGGAGCGCGATCCCAGCGTTTTCATCCTGGGAGAGGACGTCGGCGCCTACGGTGGCGCCTTCAAGGTCACCGAGGGATTCACCAAACGGTTCGGCGAGGAGCGAGTGATCGACACGCCGATCTCGGAAGCGGCGATCGTGGGTGCGGCGGCGGGCGCCGCCCATATGGGCATGCGGCCGGTCGCGGAGATGCAGTTCATCGACTTCATCTCGTGCGCGTACGACATGCTGACCAACTACGTGGCGACCGCGCGCTATCGCGCCGGCCTCGCGACCCCCATCGTGGTGCGGGGGCCGTGTGGCGGCTACGTGCGGGGCGGCCCGTTCCACTCGCAGAACCCCGAGGCCGCGTTCTTCCACACGCCGGGCCTGAAAATCGTCTACCCCGCCACCGCCCGCGATGCGAAGGGGCTCATCAAGGCGTCCATTCGCGACGACGACCCCGTCATTTATCTCGAGCACAAGTGGCTCTACCGGCGCATCAAGGAGCAGCTCCCCGAGGGCGAGGACCTGCTCACGCCGATCGGCGAGGCGCGCGTCGCTCGTGAGGGGAAGGATCTGTCGATCGTCACGTACGGCGCGACGGTGTGGAAGTCGCTCGAGGCGGCGGAACAGCTGGCGACGGACGACGGGCTGTCGGTAGAAGTGCTCGACCTGCGGACCCTGTTGCCGATGGACGACACGGCGATCATGCGGACAGTCGAGAAGACGAACAAGGTGTTGATCGTGCACGAAGACACCCGCACCGGGGGCGTGGCCGGCGAGATCGCGGCGCGCATCAACGAGCAGGCGTTCGCGTGGCTCGACGGGCCGATCATGCGCGTCACGGCGCACGATGTGCCCCTGCCGTATGCGCCGACGCTCGAGGACTTCGTGCTGCCGCAGACGGAGGATATCGTCAAGGCGGCGCGCTGGTTGGCGGCGTATTGAGGAGACCGCATGGCTCGTATTGACGTGTTGATGCCGCAGATGGGTGAGTCGATCGCCGAGGGCACCCTCAGCAAGTGGCTCAAAAAGCTCGGCGACGAGGTGAAGCGCGACGAGCCGCTGTTCGAGATCTCCACCGACAAGGTGGACGCGGAGATTCCCGCGCCCACGGCCGGCGTGCTTGCCGAGATCAAGGTGCAAGAAGGGCAGACGGTCCCGGTGCAGACCCTTGTCGCCGTGATTGAAACCGACAAGGCCGCTGCGGCGGCCTCGCCCGCGGCGCCCCCGGTCGCAGCAGCCCAGCGGGCACCCGCTGCTCCCGGGGGCACCGCGGTCTCGCCGCAGCAACCGACCGCCCCTTCCCGCCCTCTACCGCCCTCTACCGCCCCGGTGGTGGGGAAGGGGGACGGGGCCGTGGAGACCGCCGAGGAGCGTCTGCGCCGCAAGTCCACGCCGCTCGTCCGCAAGATCGCGGCCGACCATCAGGTGGACATCGCCACGATCCCGGGGACGGGCTTCGCCGGCCGGGTGACGAAGCAGGACATCCTGGGCTACATCGAGCGGGCACCGACTGCCGTGGTGGTCCCGGCAGCCCCGACCCCTGGTCCCCAGCCCCTCGGCCCCGCCGTCGAGCCCTGGCCGGGCGATCGGGTCGAGCCGTTCTCCAAGATCCGCAAGATCACGGCCGACCACATGATCATGTCGCGACGCGTGTCGGCGCACGTGACGAGCTTCTTCGAGGTCGATTACAGCCGCGTCGCCGAGCTGCGCAGGAAGTACAAGGCGGCCAGTGCGGAGGGCGGCGTGAATCTCACCTATCTGGTCTTCATCGCGAAGGCGTGCGCCGAGAACCTGCGCAAACACCCCGTCGTGAACGCGGCGGTCTCGGGCGACAACATCATCTACCGCCGGGACGTGAACATCGGGATCGCGGTGGCGCTCGACTGGGGGCTGATCGTCCCGGTGGTGAAACGCGCGGACGAGCTGTCGTTGTCGGGGCTGGCGCGCGCCCTCAGCGATCTGGGTGAACGGGCGCGCACCAAGAAGCTGTCGCCCGACGAGATCCAGCGCGGCACGTTCACCATCACCAATCCCGGTGTGTTCGGATCGTACGCCGGGGTGCCCATCATCAACCAGCCGCAGGTCGCGATCCTCGGGGTGGGTGCGATCGAGAAACGTCCCAAGGTCGTCACGTTGCCCGACGGCACGGACACGATCGCGATCCGCACCATGGGAATGGTGTCCATGTCCTACGACCACCGCGTCGTGGACGGCGCCGACGCGGATCGCTTCCTTGCCGACGTGAAGCGGACGCTCGAGACCTTCCCCGAGGGAGCGATGTAGCATGCCCAAGGTGCTCACGGCCGCGCGGGTGCGCGTGCCCCCGACCAACGAGGCGGACTACCTCGCCACGCTGCGCGAGCTGTGCCAGTTCGCCGAGGCCCGCGGCCAGCGCATCTGGCTGTTCCGCAACGCCAAGGATCCGCAGCTGTTCACGGAATTCTCCGAGAGCCAGACGGAGATGTCGCACCGGGCCCAGGCCTCCCGCCTCCCCGAGGAGATCAAGCTCGAGCGGCGTCTGCAGGGCCTCGGCACCTACGCTTCGGACGCCTGGGAGCTGTGGACCGAAGTGTCGCTCGCGGCCGCGGCGGAGGCGTAGGCGAGGGCGATGGCGGGGCGCGCGATCGTGGTGGACGGTGGGACGTGGGAGGTGTATCCGGCGGGCCGGGTCACCGTGTACGGGCGCGACCAGTTCGGGATCGTGTTCCAGCAGGGGACGGGCCCGGAACGGCGCCGCCGGTTCACCCGCTTCGCGCCGGTCGGCCACCGCAGCCTCGACGCGGCGCTGGCCGAGCGGTCGGAGCGCGACCTGGTCCAGCTGTTTCGCCAGTCGCAACCGGCCTGGACGGCGCCGGAGAGTGCCTACGGCGCACGTTGATCTGCACTGCCATTCCACGGCGTCGGACGGGGAGTTCCCTCCGGCCGAGGTCGCGCACCGCGCCCACGGCGCGGGTCTCGCCGCCATCGCGCTGACCGATCACGATACGACGGACGGTGTCCCCGAAGCCGCGCGCGTCGGCGAGGCGCTGGGCGTCCGCGTCGTCTCGGGGTGCGAGTTCAGCGTGAAGGCGCCCTGGGGCGAGCTGCACCTGCTGGGGTATTTCCTGCCGCCGGGGCATCAGCGGCTCGAGGAGTTTCTCGCCGCCACGCGCGCCGCGCGCCAGCGCCGCGCCGAGCAGATCGTGGGGCACCTGCGCCGGCTCGGCGTGGCGATCGAGCTGCGGCACGTGCTGGCGGCCGCCGACGGCGGAGCGCTCGGCCGCCCGCACGTGGCCCGAGTCCTGGTCGAGCTGGGCGCGAGTACCGACATCAACGACGCGTTCGGACGTTACCTGGGACGCGGGCGGCCGGCCTACGTGGAGAAGCCCCTCCCCACGCTGCGCCAGGTGACCGACCTCGTGCACGCCGTGGGCGGCCTCGCCGTCGCGGCGCACCTGGGCGACCGGGGCAGCGAGGGGCAGATTCGGCAGTTCCAAGCCGATGGCCTCGACGGGGTCGAAGTGCGGCATCCCAGCCACTCCGAGGCCACCGAGCGGCGGCTCGCCGCACTCGCCGAGCGCCTGGGACTGGCGATCAGCGGCGGCTCCGACTGGCACGGGGACATCGAGCTCGGTGATTCACACGCCGGGTTGGGCGAGATGGACGTGCCGCTCGAATGGCTTGAAAGACTCGACCAGCGTCGAGCGACGGCGTCTCGCGAGAGCGTCGCGCAGAACCGTAAGGACGACTCATGAGCGAACTATTGGCAATCGGCAGCAAAGCACCCGCGTTCAGCGCACCGGCCTCCGACGGCCAGACCTACGCGCTGGCCGACGTCCTGAAGACGAAGCACGTCGCGCTCGTCTTCTATCCGGGCAACAACACACCCGGCTGAAACCGCCAACTCTCCGCCGTGCGCGACGAGATGGCGAAGTTCGAAAGAGCGGGGATGCAGCCGTTCGGCGTGAACCCCGCGGGCGTGGACGCCCACGCCGGCTACGTCCGGAAGCTGGGATTCAATTTTCCGCTGCTGTCCGATCCGGACCGCGCGATCGCGCGCGGCTATCACGCGCTCAAGGACGACGGCAAGGGGATCCAGCGCAGCGTGTACGTCGTGCGCCGGGACGGGAAGGTCGCCTTCGCGCAGCGAGGCGCGCCGCCGGTCGACGAGATCGTCGCCAGTGCCCCCTGACTTTCGGGGCAAGGTGGCGCTCGTCACGGGCGTGGGCCGGGTGGGCCAGATCGGCTACGCCGTCGCGACCGGCTTCGCGCGTGCGGGCGCGCAACTCGTCATCGCCGACCGGAATGCGACTGCCGTTGGCGAGCGCGCGCAGGAGCTCGCGTCTCAGGGGTTCGCCGTTCACGCCGCGCCCGGGGACTTGACGACGCCCGAGCCGGCGCGCCGCGCCGTCGCCACGGCGCGGGACCGCTTCGGAGGCCTCGACGTCGTGGTGAACGTCGCGGGCGGGCTCGTCAACTACGGGCCGGTGCTCGATCTCTCGTCCGAGCAGCTCGAGCGCGAGCTCGCCGTCAACATCAAGACGACGTTCTTCGTGTCGCAGGCGGCCATCCCGCTGCTGCGTGAGCGGGGCGGCGGCGCCATCGTGAACTTCGCCTCCATGGCGGTGCTCAAGCCCCAGAGTCAGATGGCCTCCTACATCGCGGCCAAGGCCGCCGTGGCAGGGCTCACCCGCGCGCTGGCGCGCGAACTCTCGGGCGAGCGGATCCGTGTGAACGCGGTGGCGCCCGGCACCATGCGGACCGCGGACAACCTCGCCCACATGCAGGACGCCAAGGTGCGCTGGGTGGAGCTCGACGACCTCGTCGCCGCGGTGCTGTACCTGGCGAGCGACGAGGCGCGGGCGGTGAGCGGCGAGATCCTTCCGGTGGCCGGAGGGGACGTCTGAGCGATCCCGTCGCGATGCGCGACGTCGTCGTGGTCGGAGGGGGCTGCTACGGCAGCTTCTACGCCGCGCAGCTCGCCAAGGCCAAACAGCGGGGTCGGGCCCGCTTTCGGCGTGTCGTGGTGGTGGATCGAGACCCGGCGTGCCGCGCCCGCCGCGAGCTGGGGGACGCACCGGACCGCGCCTTCGTGGTGCGCGACTGGAGCGTGTACTTCCACGAGTTCCTCGGCGCGGCCGCTCCCGCGCGCTCCGCCGAGCCGCAGGACTACATCGTTCCATCACCGCTCATGCCGCACCTCATGTTCGAGTGGGTGCTCGCCCGTGCCCGCGAGCGTTGGCCCGGACGCCCGGTCGACGTCGCCCCGGTCCCCGACACCCTCGGCACGCCATACGATCGCACCGCTCCGGTCCCCGACCACACTCGCTACGTGTCGTTTGCGGACTGGATCTGCCCCACCCACTGCATCGAGCCCGCGATCTGTCCGGCGATCGGCGGCACGCGCAGCTGGGAGATGGGCGACGCCGTGCGGGCGCTCGCGGGACGGCTGCGCGCGGCCGGCCAGCCGGTCCACGGGCCGGCCCTGTTCGTGTGCCGCCATCACGTATTCGGCGTCGGCACGTTCGCGGTGGACACGGTGCTCGCGGGGGACGCGATCGTGCGGTCCGCGGGGGAGACCGGGGCGGCAGCGGCGGTGCTGGTAGGGACGATCTCGAGCTGCCACGGAGCGGTGAATTTGCTGACGATAGGGGCGTGACTCCCACCGAGCGTCACGCGACCCTCCTGCGCGCCCGCGACCTGTTCAACTCCGGCGCCTACTGGGAAGCCCACGAGGCCCTGGAAACCGTGTGGCGTTCTATTATTAGCGGCGGGGACCGCGATGCGGCACGGGTTTGGCAGGGGTTGATCCAGGCGGCCGCAGCGCTGTGGCATCAGCGCCGTGGCAACCGCCATGGCGTCGCGGCGGTGGGTGGGGCGGCGCTCGACAAGCTCGCCGTCGCGCAGCGGTCCGACGGGGAATTCGACACCGTCCGGTTTCGTGCGGACCTGGAACGGGCGCTCGTGGGCGTAGCCGGGCCGCCGCGACTCGAATTGCAGACGGAGGACTGAGGACCGATGACCCCCAACGCTCCCAACGGATACGATGTGATTATCGTCGGCGCCGGGCCCGCGGGCCTGTGCGCCGCGATGTACGCCGGACGGGGCATGCTGAAGGCGCTCACGATCGAGCGGGGCGCGCCCGGCGGCGAGCTCCTGAACACGGACCTGATCGAGGACTACATCGGCTTCGAGAGCATCAAGGGCTGGGAGCTGGCGCAAAAGATGACCGAGCATGCCAAGAAGTTCGGTGCTGAGGTCGTCACGGATACGGTGGAGAAGATCCGCAAGGCGGAGGACGGCTGGTTCGACGTCGCGACGACGCGAGGGCACACGTATCGCGCGCCGGCCGTGATTCTCACCGCCGGCGGCACGCCCGTCAAGCTCGGCGTGCCGGGTGAGAAGGAGTACGCGGGAAAGGGCGTCTCGTACTGTGCGGTGTGCGACGGCGCGTTCTTCAAGGGTGAGGTGCTCGCCGTCGTGGGCGGCGGCGATGCGGCCGTTGAGGAAGCCGACTATCTCACCCGCTACGCGACCAAGGTCTACATCGTGCACCGGCGCCACCAGTTGCGGGCCTCCAAGATCATCCAGGAGCGCGCGTTCGCGAACCCCAAGATCGAGATGGTCTGGAACAGGCGCGTCCTCGAGATCAAGGGCACCGAGCGGGGGACCGATCATCTCGTGCTCGAGGACACGGCGAGGGGTGGGGCCGGGGAGGGCGGGCGCGCCACGCTGGCGGTGGGGGGCGTTTTCATCTTCGTCGGCTTCAAGCCCAACTCGGGCCTGGTGGAGGGGCACGCGAAGCACGACGCCGGCGGCTACTTCATCACCGACGAGCGCATGATGACCTCGATCCCGGGGTTGTTCGCCGCGGGCGACGTACGCAGCCAGCTCACCCGCCAGATCACCACGGCGGTCGGCGATGCGACCACCGCGGCGATCGCCGTCGAGAAGTATCTCGCGGGCCTGCGGGAGCGGGAGAAGGCGGGCGTCGCGCCGTGAAGGTCGTGTCGATCCCGAACGGTCGGTTCGTCGAGAACTGCTATCTCGTCATCGACGAAGCCGGCGCCGAATGTGCGATCATCGACCCGGGCGAGGAGGCGGGCTTGATCGCCCACAAGGTCGCGGCGGCGGACGTGAAGCCCGTCGCGATCTGGCTGACCCACGCCCACATCGATCACGTGCTCGGCGTCCCGCGGCTCAAGGCCGACAGTGGGGCGCCCGTGTACCTTCACCCCGGCGACCGGATGCTGTATGACCACGTGGCGGAGCAGGCGACGGCGTTCGGCATGCGCGCCGCGCCGCTCCCCGCGCCCGACCGCGCGCTCGCCCACGGCGACGTGTTGCGGGTGGGCACGCTTCAGTTCCGCGTGCGGCACGCCCCGGGTCACTCGCCGGGCAGTGTCGTGTTCGAGGGGCAGGGCGTGGCGTTCGCCGGGGACGTGCTGTTCCAGGGCTCGATCGGGCGCACCGACCTGCCCGGCGGCGACTTCGAGACGCTGATCCGCAGCATCGAGCGCGAGTTGCTTACGCTGCCTGATTCGACCATCGTGTACTGCGGGCATGGACCGGAAACCACCGTGGGACGCGAGCGCGGAGCCAACCCCTTCCTCAGCGGCGCCCATCGGCTCGGCTAGAACGCCGCGACCGACGTGCCTGCGGTGCGGGACGGAGGTCCGGCCCCGGCCGTGGGGCTGCAGGAACCCGTGCCCGAACTGTGGCTTCAACTACCCGCTGGGCGACTGCTCCGACTAGGCCAATCTCGCATGAGCCATCTGCTCGCGCTGGCGCTGCTGGGTGTGGACTGCGTCGCTCGCGCCTGGCGCATCCAGCTGGCCACGTGGACGGCGGGTGGCCGGCTCTCGTTCCGCGACGCGTTCCGCCTCAATTTGTACGGCGAAGCCGCCTCGCAGCTCACCCCCAACCGGCTGGGCGGCGAGCCGGCGCGGTTTCTTGGCCTCACCGAAGCGGGACTGCGACCGGTCACTGCGATCGTGGCGATCGGGGTCGAGGTCGCGTGCGAGTGGCCCGTGTTCCTGTTGGCCGGTGCGGCGCTGTTCGCCTATTACGTGCCCGACTGGCAGGACGCCGCCCGCAGCTGGTTGCGCCGCCACCGGGCGGGTGAGCTCGTCACCGTCGAGATCATCGCGCTCGTCGTCCTCGTGACCGTGTACCTGCTGCAGCGGCTGGCGCGTGCCGGGTTCATCCGGCACCGGGTGCGGCGTCAGTGGCGCGTGGCGTGGGCGCACGTGCGGCGCGCCCCGCGCTGGGCGCTGGGCGCGGGCGCGCTCCTCACGGTGGCGAGCATCGCGGCGCGCGCGCTCATTCTGCCGGCGCTCGCGTGGGGCATGCCGGGCCGGCCTCCGTTCGGACAAATGTTCTACGGCGCCCTGGCGCTGTTGCACGCGCCGCTCGTGGTGCCGCTCCCGTCGGGTGGCGGCGGCCTCGAGGTCGCCTTTCTGAACGGCTTCGCGGGAGACTTCGGTGCGCACCAGGTGACGATGCTGTTGCTGTGGCGGTTCTACACCGCCATCCTGTTGACCGGGCTCGGCGTCTACGCGCTGGTGCGGTCCATCGGCTATCGCGCGGCGGTCGAGCTCTTCAAGATCGGCTGGGGCAAGCGAAGAGAGGCACTATGACCAATCCGCGGATCACGCCGCTCACACCGGATCAGGCCACACCCGACGTGCGGCCCATCTTCGAGACCTACCTGCGGGAGCGCGGCAACATTCCGAACATGTTCCGCACGGTGGCGCTGCGTCCGGCCCACCTGCGCACCATGATCGCGCACTTCCGGGCCGTCATGAACGAAGGCACGGTGCCGCCCTTGCTCAAGGAGCTCCTGTGGGTGCGCATCTCGCATTTGAACGGCTGCCGCTACTGACTCAGCTCCCACACTGTCTTGGCAAGACAGCGGGGAGCAAGCGACGCCTTGGTGGCGGCGGTGCAGGACCGCGGGGGACGCGAGGCCGTCGCGGCCCTCGACCCCGGATGGCGTGCGGCGCTCGAATACGCCGACGTCGTCCATCGCTCGGGGCACGAGGTCACGGACGAGCTGTACGCGAGGCTGCGCGCGGCGTGGGACGAGGGACAGATCGTCGAGATCACGCTGGTGATTGGGATGACCGAGTACTTCAATCGCTTTAACGACAGCCTGCGGGTGGAGCCGACCAAGTAAGGGCGGTACTATTCGTCCGTCATGGGGGATTCCTGATTCAAGATGAGCGCGACCCGTATCGAGCGTGATCCGCTGGGCGAGCTGCCGGTGCCGGCCGACGCGCTGTACGGCGTCCAGACCGAGCGTGCCCGCCGCAACTTTCCCATCTCCCAGCTCGCGCCGCTCGCGTCCTTCGTCGACGCCGTCATCCGCATCAAGAAGGCCGCCGCGTTGACGCACAAGGAGACGAAACGCCTCGAGCCGAAGCTCGCGGACGCGATCATCCGGGCGGCGGACGAAGTGCTGGCCGGACAGCACCGCGACCAGTTCGTCGTGGACCCCTACCAGGCCGGCGCCGGCACCTCCCACAACATGAACTGTAACGAGGTGCTCGCCAACCGCGCGAACGAGCTGCTCGGCGGCACGCGGGGCACCTATACGCCGGTGCATCCCAACGATCACGTCAACATGGCCCAATCCACCAACGACGTGATCCCGACCGCGATCCGGCTGGCCGCCCTGGCCGAGCTGCCGGCGCTGCTCGACGCCCTGGCCCGGCTCGCCGCTGCGTTCCTCGTCAAGGGCCGGGCGTTCGACGCGATTCTCAAGTCCGGGCGGACGCACCTGCAGGATGCGACGCCGATCCGGCTCGGTCAGGAATTCGGCGCCTACGGGCACACCATCGAGCGCAACCGCGACCGTGTCGCGCAGGCGGCGGACGCCCTGCGCGACCTCGGGATCGGCGGCACCGCCGTCGGCACGGGGCTGAACGCCGAGCCCGCGTATCCGGGGCTGATGGTGAAGCACCTGCGGGCGATCACCGGGCTCGACCTGCGCGAGGGGAAGGACCGCGTACAGCTGATGCAGTCGCTGGGGGATGCGGCCGCGTTCTCCGGCGCGCTACGCACCTGCGCCATGGACCTCGGCAAGATCGCGAGCGATCTGCGGCTGCTCGCGTCCGGACCGCGGACCGGGCTCGCCGAGATCGCGCTGCCGCCAGTGCAGCCCGGGTCGAGCATCATGCCGGGCAAGGTGAATCCGTCGATCCCCGAGATGGTGAACATGGTGTGTTTTCAGGTGCTCGGGAACGACGTGACCGTCGCGACCGCGGCGGAGGCGGGCCAGCTCGAGCTCAACGTGATGATGCCGGTGATCGCCCACAACCTGCTCTTCTCGATGCGGATCCTCACGCACGCGTCGGCGGTGCTCGCCGAGCGTTGCGTGGCCGGGATCGAGGCCGACCGCGCCCAGTGCGAGCATTGGCTCGAGCGCAGCCCGGCGCTCGTGACCGCCTTGGCTCCGAAAATCGGCTATGCCGAGGCCGCCAAGCTCGCCAAAGAAGCAGTGGCGAAGAACGTCACCGTGCGCCAGCTGGTGATGGAGAAGGGCGTGCTCAAGGGCAAAGATCTCGACGAGGTGCTCGATCTCCTCGCCATGACCGAGCTGGGAGTGCCGGGGCAGCGCAAGTAGCCGGGGACGGCCGTCTGCAGTGCACACTCTCTTTCCGGAGGAGCACGTATGCATTGGATCGTCGCTGGGCTGATCGCAGGCGTCGGCGCGTTCTTCGCAGACTACGTCATGTGGGGGAAGGTGTTCACCGGTCCGGCAATGCACGCCTTCGGCACGATGCCGCCCACGCCCGAGGCGCAAAAGGAGATGATGTTGCCGGCCATGCTGAAGTCTGGTGCGCTGGCACTGGTCTTCGGCGTGCTGCTGGCGTGGTTCTATCATCAGCTCAAGCCCGGCCTGTGGGCCAAGGGCGGCGGCCCCCTGGCGGGGATGGAGTTCGCGACGATGGTCTGGTCGTGCACCATCGCGCTCTCGACGCTCGGCAGCGGTGTGTGGTATGACAAAGTGCGGCCGCTGCTCAAGGCGACCTTCTGGTCGTGGCTCGTGCGCCTGAACGTCGCGGGGATTATCGTCGGACTGGTCGTCAAGTAAACGCCGTCACGCGGGGGGTCGTGATTCGAGTCACCGAATCCGGCCCCTCTCGCGCGTTATCGGTTCCGCATGCGTACTACCTGCTGGCTCATCGCCGCGCTGTGGCTCGCCGGCGCATCCTCCGCCCACGCGCAGCGGCGGCTCCGCATCGGTCCGACCTACTCGTCGCTTGCCTTGGACGATGCGTCCGGCGCGAGCCACACCTTCTTGGCGCTCGGCGGATCGGCCGCCCTCATCACCGGCGACGACGGCGAGACCGGCCTCACGATCGCGCGCTACAACGATCTCTCCACCGACCAGGGCATCCGCCGCCTGACCCTGTTTGCACTCGATTCCTACTACTATCCGGTGGGCACCCAAGGAGTCGTCGCGCCCTTCGCACTGACGGCCCTCGGGCTCGCGCGGGTGACCGAGGTCGACTCGTCTTGCGTGCTCAACCTGGCGTGCTCGGCCAACCGTTCCGCCACCAGCCAGCTCGCGCTCGCGTTCGGGCTCGGAGCGCGGGTGAACCTGGGCCGCGCGGTGGTCGCAACCGTGGCGGGCCGGTTCCTCGAGGTGCCGGGGAGCCAGATCCAGGCGCTCGAAGTGGTGGCGAATGCGTCCATTGCGTTCGGCGCCGTTCGCAAGGGCGCGTTTCTCGAAGGAACCGTGGGGCCAGCGGCGAGCTTCCTGATCCCGGTCTCGGGCGCACTGCGCGCGCGTGCCCCGTTCATCGGTGCACGATTTCGCCGGGAGACCAAGAAGGCGGGCACCCTCGGACTCGAGATCGACTTCGCTCCCCTGAAAATCACGGCCGGGTGCCCGCCCACCGGGTGCGAGGAGAATGCCATTCTCTTCGCTCCGGGCTACGAGGCCTCCGTTCGTCCGGCGTGGGGACGGCTGTACGCCGAGGCGGGCTTTCTGTTGGGCGGCGTCTACTCCCAGGGCTCGGACCGGGGCATCGCGCAGGGAGCCCACGGCGGATTGGGGGCGGACTTTTATGGCGGGCCGCTGATGTGGAACGTCAACGGGCGGCTCCTGTGGTTGCAGCGCAACTCCGGCGAGAACGTCTTCGCAGTGCAGGTGGGCGGGAGTGTGAGTCCGAGGATCGGGCGGCGGTAGAGGGCGGTAGAAGGCGGTAGAGGACGGTAGGTGAGGTGCTTGCGCCCTCTACCGCCCTCTACCGTCCCTTGCCGTCCTCTACCGTCCGGGGCGGGGTTGGGCTGGGCGGGGGTGCCGCCCTATATTACACCTATGCGCGTCACCACTTGGGCCGAATACGGGCTGATCGTCTCCCTCAACCTCGCGAAGCGCGCGGGGCAGGGCCCGGTCGCGGCGCGCGAGCTCGCCGAGCAGGAGCGGTTGCCGCACGACTACGTCGAACAGATCCTGCTGCGCCTGCGGCGCGCCGGGCTGGTCGATTCGGTACGCGGTGCCAAAGGCGGCTACCACCTCGCCCGTGAGCCGCAGGCCATCTCGGTCAAAGACGTGATCGAGGCCTCGGAGCACGTCACCTTCGAAGTCAACTGCGATCTCCATCCCGTCGATCCTCAGCGATGTAGTCCGGAGGCGTCGTGCAGCATCCGGCCCGTGTGGCGAATGCTGGAACAACGGATCAACGATCTGTTGGCCGGCATTTCCCTGGCGGACCTGACGCACGACGAGCCGCAGCTTTATCGCATCGCCGGGGTCCTGGCCGGGAACTAGTCCCGCCTTCCCGTTCGTTTTTTTTGAACTGAAACCCGACTGGCGTTGTCGGGTTTAAACCGATTGGAGGCAAGCGTGGCTTACGCACATCCCGACGTGCTCGTTTCCACCGACTGGGTGGTGGGGCATCGCGCGGACCCCGCTGTTCGCCTGATCGAAGTCGACGTGGACACCACGGCGTACGACTCGGGGCACATCGCCGGCGCGGTCGGCTGGAACTGGCAGTCGCAGCTCAACGATCCCGTGCGCCGCGACATTCCGGACAAGAAGGCGTTCGCGAAGCTGCTGTCCGAGGCGGGCGTGACGCCCAAGACGACCGTCGTGCTGTACGGTGACAACAACAACTGGTTCGCGGCGTTCGCGTTCTGGCTGCTGCAGCTGTACGGACACACCGCCGTCAAGCTGATGAACGGCGGACGGGCGAAGTGGGTGGCGGAGGGACGGCCGCTCGTGACGGATCGGGCGAGCGTTCGCGCCACCAGCTACCCCGTTCCCAAGAAGGTGAACGCCGCGATCCGCGCCAAGCGTCCCGATGTCGAGAAGGCACTGAAGGGCAAGCAGACCGCCCTGGTCGACGTACGCTCGAGCCCCGAGTTCGTGGGCGACATCGTCGCGCCTCCGGGGATGACGGAGACGGCACAGCGCGCGGGGCACATCCCCGGCGCCAAGAACGTTCCCTGGAGCAAGGCGGTCGCGACCGATGGCACGTTCAAGCCGTACGACGAGCTGGTGCAGCTCTACAAGGGCGCCAAGGTGGTCGACGGGAAGAACGAAGTGATCGCCTACTGCCGCATCGGTGAGCGCTCGAGCCATACCTGGTTCGCGCTCAAGTACCTGCTCGGCGTGAAGAAGGTGCGCAACTACGACGGCTCCTGGACGGAATGGGGGAATCTGGTCGGCGCGCCGATTGCGAAGGGAGCGGAATGAAAGCGGCGGTAGAAGGCGGTAGAGGACGGGAGAGGGCGGTAGAGGCGCGGACCCCGGAGCCGACGCTCTGGGGTCTGGTGGGGAATACGCCCTTGATTCCTCTACCGCCTTCTACCGCCTTCGCCCGCCCTCTACCGCCCGTCTTTCTCAAGGCCGAGTGGTTCAACCCCGGCGGCTCGGTGAAGGACCGGCCTGCCCTGTTCATCTTGCGCGACGGCCTTGCGCGGGGTGAGTTGCCCGGCAAGCGGCTGCTCGACTCGTCCAGCGGCAACACGGCCATCGCCTACGCGATGCTGGGAGCCGCGGCAGGCATCGGAGTCACGATGTGCGTGCCCGCGAACGCGAGCGCCGAGCGGAAGGCGCTGCTGGAGGCCTATGGCGCCGAGGTGGTCTTCACCGACCCGCTCGACGGGTCGGACGGGGCGATCCGCCGGGCCCGGCAGCTCGCAGGCGCGCACCCGGAGCGTTACTGGTACGCCGATCAATACAACCATCCGGCCAATCCGCGGGCGCACGCCCTCACGACGGCCGAGGAGATCTGGCGCCAGACCGGCGGCCGCATCACCCACCTGGTGGCGGGGCTAGGAACGACCGGGACCCTCATGGGAACCGGCCGGCGTTTGCGAGAGTTGAACCCGGCAGTGGAGCTGATCGCGGTCCAGCCGGACGGCCCGTTCCATGGGCTGGAGGGACTGAAGCATCTGGCGAGCGCGATCGTCCCGGGGATTTACGACCCGGTCCTGTCGAGCCGGACGGAGTTCGTGGCGACAGAGGAAGCAGAGGACGCGGTGCGACGCTTGGCGAGGGAGGCGGGACTGTTCGTGGGGTGGTCGGCTGGCGCGGCGATCGTAGCGGCGGAGCGGCTTTTCAGCGCCCTCCACCGCCCTCCACCGCCCTCCACCGCCGTGATCGTCGTTCTCGCTCCCGATTCGGGAGACCGCTACGTGAGCGAGCAGGGGCGCCTCGCGGGGGAGCGTCGATGAGTCTGGTGCTCGACCCCCGGCAGCTGGCGGCGATCCGTCGTCACGGCGAGGCGGACTACCCGGCCGAGGCGTGCGGCCTGATCGGCGGCGCGCTCGAGGGCGACCGCAAGGTCGCGCTGCAGCTCGTCCCCCTGGCCAACCAGCGGACCGACTCGGCGCGCAACCGCTACCTGATCGACCCGGTCTCGTTCCGGCGCGCGCAGGAGCGCCTCGATCGCGACGGGCTCGAGGTGATCGGGGTGTACCATTCCCATCCGGACCACCCGCCGGCACCGTCCGCGTTCGATCGCGACCATGCGTGGCCGTGGCTCTCGTACGTCATCGTCGGGGTCGGCGCCGGGCGCGCCGGGGACCCGAAGAGCTGGGTCCTCGCGGACGATCGCGGGACGTTTGCCGAGGAGTCCATCACCATCGAGGAACGGAAGGCCGTATGGCAGTCACCGTATTGATTCCCACGCCGCTGCGCTCCTACGTCGGCGGCCGCGACGCGCTCGAGCTGGAAGGCGGAAACGTCGGCGAGCTGCTGGAGCGGCTCGCGGGCCAGCACGCGGGGCTGAAACTGCACCTGTTTGCGGAGGATGGCCGCCTGCGCAGCTTCGTGAACGTGTACGTGAACGATCGCGACATCCGGCAGCTGGCGCAGCGCGACACGCCGGTGAAGGCGGGAGACACCGTGTCGATCATTCCGAGTATCGCGGGGGGAGCGGCCGTGCACCTAGGGGCGCAACAGGCCGCGCCGGCACTCCCCAAACTATCGCACGAAGAGATCCTGCGGTATTCACGTCACCTCATCCTTCCGGATGTGGGCGTCGAGGGACAAAAGAAGCTCAAGGCCGCGCGCGTGCTGCTGGTGGGCGCGGGCGGCCTGGGGTCGCCGGCCGCGCTGTATCTCGCCGCGGCGGGCGTCGGCACCCTGGGCATCGTCGATTTCGACGTCGTCGACAAGACCAATCTCCAACGCCAGGTGTTGCACGGGACGTCCACCGTCGGCGTATCAAAGCTCGAGTCCGCCAAGCAGCGTATCCACGACTTGAATCCCAATGTACGCGTGGAGCCGTTCGAGACGCGGCTGACGGCGGACAATGCGCTCGACATCATTCGCGACTTCGACATCGTCGCCGACGGGACGGACAACTTCCCGACGCGCTACCTCGTGAACGACGCGTGCGTGCTGCTCGGCAAGCCCAACGTGTACGGATCGATCTTCCGCTTCGAAGGCCAGGCCTCCGTGTTTTACGCGACACAGGGCCCCTGTTACCGCTGCCTCTACTCGGAGCCGCCGCCGCCGGGGCTCGTGCCGTCCTGCGCGGAAGGCGGTGTCCTCGGCGTGCTGCCCGGGATCATCGGGTCGATTCAGGCGATGGAGACCATCAAGCTGATTCTGGGCGTGGGCGAGCCGTTGATCGGGCGCCTCGTCCTGTTCGACGCCCTCAAGCTGCAATTCCGCGAGCTCAAGCTCGCGAAGGATCCGGACTGCCCGGTGTGCGGGACCCACCCGACCATCACCGGGCTGATCGACTACGAGGCGTTCTGCGGCATCGGGGCCGAGCCGTCGTACGACGGCGCGGAGATCACGGCGCAGGACTTGAAACAGGAATGGGACAAAAACCCCGATCTGCTCGTGGTCGACGTGCGCGAGCCGCACGAGTACGAGATTGCCCGCATCGACGGCGCCGTGCTGATTCCGATCGCCGAGCTGCCGACCCGCCTCGCGGAGCTGGACGGTCACCGCGAGATCGTGACCCACTGCCATCACGGGGCACGCTCGCTCAAGGCGCTCGAGATCCTGAAGGCGGCGGGTTTCTCGCGGGTGCGCAGCCTGCGCGGCGGGATCGATGCGTGGGCGGTGAACGTGGATCCGACACTGCCGAGATACTAGCCGTCATGCCGAAGGGGGGACTCGAACCCCCACGGGCTTGCGCCCACTGGCTCCTGAAGCCAGCGCGTCTACCAGTTCCACCACTTCGGCGGCTGCGGAACGGCGAATCTAAGGCGCGGTATAACCCCAAGTCAACTCTTGGCTTGACCGCTTCTACCGCGGTTTCTATCTTGCGCTGGCCCGAGTGGACAAAGTCTCAATCGCCCGCAACCCGCGGGCGCGACATGACTACCACCTCCTGGAGAGCTGGGAGGCCGGCCTCGTGCTCACGGGAACGGAAGTCAAGTCGCTGCGAGCCGGTAAGGCCAGCCTGGGAGAGGCGTACGCCCATGTCCGCAACGGCGAGGTGTGGCTCGAGGGCATGAGCATCTCGGCCTACCTTCCCGGGAGCTACAACAATCCGCCGCCCGCCCGCTCCCGCAAGCTGCTGCTCCACGCGCACGAAATCCGCAAGCTCATCGGCGGCACCAGCCGCAAGGGCCTCACGCTCGTCCCACTCGAGCTGTACTTCAAGAACGGCACGGCCAAGATCGCGATCGCGCTCGCGAAGGCCAAGAAGCTGCACGACAAGCGCGAGGATCTGAAGAAGCGGGTGGCGGAGCGCGAGCTGGCGCGCGGCATCAAAGGCAAACGCACGTGATGATCGTCTTGCTGCTGGTCGCGCTGGCGACCCCGCCGCAGGCGGTCGTCATCGCCACGCCGCGCGGGCAGACGAGCGTTCCGGTGACGACGGAGCGCGGTCAGGCGGCGGTCGCGGCATCGCGGCTCGCGGCGCCGCTCGAATTGACGGTGGCCCTCGACGGACCGCGCGCGACCGTCGGACTGGGCGGAGCGGTGTTCGTGTTCCAGCTGGGAGCCCCGTTCGTGCGCGTCGGCAGCGTCGTGTACGCGCTCGTGGGAGAGCCGTACATGGCGCGCGACAGCCTGTTCCTCCCGCTCAGCTGGCTCGCCGACTGCGTGCCGCGTGCGCTGAGCCCGCGCTACCGCTGGGACCCCGTCCCGCTCCGGCTCGAGGAGCTGCCGGTGGCCGGGCCCGTGGCTGCCGCGCGGCCGGCCGCCACTCCCGCGGCCGGGACGGTGCGCGCGGCCGCGCCCAACCCCCTCACCGGGTTGCGGTTGCACCACCTCGTCGTGATCGATCCGGGGCATGGGGGCGTCGATCCGGGAAACCCGGGACGCTATTTCCCCGACGGCCTCGTCGAGAAAGACATCACCCTCGCCATCGCGCGCCTGCTGCGGGCCGAGCTGATGCGTCGGGCCATCGCGGTGCAGCTCACCCGCTCGACCGACACCCTCATCGACCTGGCGGATCGCGGCGCGTTCTGCAAGGCGGAGTGCGATCTGTTCGTCAGCATCCACGTGAACTCCATGCCCGCGGGACGGAGTGCAGACCGGGCCAGCGGGGCCGAGACCTACTTTCTCTCGGACGCGAAGACCGAGGATCAGGAGCGGGTGGCCAAGATGGAAAACGAGGTCATCCGGTTCGAGACCGGCGCGCCGAGCGGCGCGACGGGCCCGCTCGGCTTCATCCTGCGCGACCTGCAGCTCAACGAATATCTGCGGGAATCCGCGCAGCTGGCGGTTCTGGTGCAGGACTCCGTCGCGAAGGTGCATCCGGGCGGCGATCACGGAGTGCAGCAGGCGGCGTTCATGGTGCTCACGACCGCCCGCCGACCCGCCATTCTCGTCGAGACCGGCTTCGCCACGAACCGCACCGACGGCGCGTTCCTCGCCTCGAGCCTGGGCCAGCACAAACTCGCCAGTGCGGTTGCCGAGGGCATCGTGGCGTACCTGCTCGAATTCGAGCGCAAGGTCGCGGTCGTGGCGCCGGCGGGCGGCCGGTGACGCCGGTCGAGCTGTTCGGCGTCTCGTTCCAGAATCCCGTTCTCCTCGCCTCCGGCACCGCCGGCTTTGGCCGCGAGGTGTGCGGCGTCATCGACCTGGACGCCCTGGGCGGTATCGTGACCAAGGCCGTCACGCCGGAGGCGAGGCGTGGCCATGCGGCGCCGCGCGTCGCCGAATTCGCGGGCGGCATGCTCAACGCCGTGGGCCTCGCCAATCCGGGTCTCGACGCGGTGCGCGCCCACGACCTTCCCTGGCTGGCGACGGCGCTGCGACGCGCCCGCGTCCTGGTCAACGTCGCCGGCGCTACGCTCGACGACTACGCTCGCGTGATCGCGGGGCTCACCGACCTGCCCGTGGTGACCGCGTTCGAGATCAACGCATCCTGTCCCAACACCAGTGCCGGCGGGCTCGAGTTCGGCGCGACCGCCGACGGTCTACGCTCCCTGGTGCGGCGCTGCCGCGCGGTCGCGACCCGCCCGCTCGCGGTCAAGCTTTCCCCCGCGCTGCCCGACATCGCCGCCATGGCCGAAGTAGCGCGGGACGAGGGGGCGGACGCCGTGACGCTGGTGAACACTGTCCCGGGCATGCTCGACCGCCGCCTCGGCAACGGCTCCGGCGGTGTGAGCGGGCCGGCCCTTCTGCCGATCGGCGTGCTGGCGACGCGGCGCGTGCGCGAGAAGGTGGCGATCCCCGTGATCGGCGTCGGCGGGATCCGCACCGCCGGCGACGCGCGCGAGTATCTCGCGGCGGGCGCTTCGCTGGTCGCGATCGGCACGGCCGCCCTCGCCGATCCGCGCGTACCGGAGCGCATCGCCCGGGAGCTCGCGCGTGGCTGAGCTGATCGTCGCCTTCGACCTGCCGGGCGGACGCGAGGCGCTGGCGCTCGCGGCTCGCCTCCCTGGGCTGCGCTGGGCCAAGATCGGCCCCGTCCTCTACACCAGGGAAGGGCCGGCGATCGTGCGTGAGTTCATCGCCCGTGGGGTGCGCGTATTTCTCGACCTCAAGTGGCACGACATTCCCAGCGTCGTCGCGGAGGCCGTGGCTGCGGCGGCCGAACAGGGAGTCGCCATGGCCACGGTGCACACGCTCGGCGGACCCGCGATGCTCGCCGCCGCCAGCGGCGCAGCGGGCAACGTCGCGCTCATCGGCGTCACGATCCTCACCTCGCACGACACCGCGGAGGTGGAGCGCGTGCTCGGCCGCGGCGTCCCGGACCTGGGGTTCGAGGCGGAGCGCCTGGCGCGGCTCGCGGTAGAGGCGCGGTTGCGTGGCGTGGTCGCCTCGGGTCGGGAGCTGGCGCTGCTGCGAGCGGCCCTGGGCCCGGATCTCTGGATCGTGGTCCCGGGGATCCGGGGGCCGGGCGACTCGACCGCCGATCAGCGGCGCACCGTCACCCCGGCCGACGCGGTGCGCCTGGGCGCGACCCATCTCGTGGTGGGGAGGCACGTGACCAGGGCCGGGGACCCGAGCGGGGTGTACCAGCGGCTGGTGGAGAGCCTATGACCAGCCGGGTGTTGACGGTGCTCGTGATCGCGACGTACGGCGTGACCGCGGCCGCCTCGCCGCAGGACTCGCTCGCGCGAGCGGCCGATCGGGTGCGGCGAGCGTGGCTCGCTCACGACGTGCAAGCGATTGTCGGGCAAAGCCCTAGGCTCGTGCTACAGATTCCCGGGGCGGATCCGTCGGCGCCGCTCGAGCGCGCCCAGGCGGCCGAGCTGCTGCGCCGGCACCTGCAGCGAGTGGTGGAGCGGGCGGTCGCGGTCGGGGCGGTGCGAGAGGTGGAGCCGGGGCATGGCTACGCCGAGCTCGATCGGCGCTACGTGGTGGCGGGGACGAGCGACGAGCGGCGCGAGACGATTTTTCTGCGGTTTCGAAAGCCGGGGCCGGACTGGCTGCTGGCGGAGTTGCGGAGTGCGCCGTAATCGCGCCCCTTGCGCGAACTTACGACCCCGTCTATAGTTCGTGACTGAACTGGATTTTTTTTCTCCGGAGCGTGCCGCTTGAAGGTTCGGACCAGCGTCAAACCAATCTGCGAACACTGTAAGGTGATCAAGCGGCGGGGCGTGATCCGCGTGATCTGCAAGCGCAGTCCCAAACACAAGCAGCGGCAGGGGTAGCACATGGCACGCATTGCGGGCGTGGATCTGCCGCGCGACAAGAAAATCCAGTACGCTCTCCCGTACATCTACGGCATCGGCCCCAACAACGCGAAGAAGATCCTCGCGGAGACGGGGGTGAACGCGGACGCCCGGGTGCGCGATCTGCGGGACGCCGAGGTGGCGCGGTTGCGGCAGGTGATCGAGCGGGACTACAAGGTGGAAGGCGCACTCCGCACCGAAGTCGCGATGAACATCAAGCGGCTGATGGACATCGGGACGTATCGCGGGTCGCGGCATCGCAAGAACTTGCCGGTGCGCGGCCAGCGCACGCACACCAACGCGCGCACCAAGAAGGGGCCGCGGCGCGCGATTGCGGGCAAGAAAAAGCCCCTCCTGAAAAAGTAAATGGCACAAGCCAAGGCGGCGGGCGCGAAGCGCGCCAAAAAGGTGGTCGAGGCCGAGGGCATCGCCCACATCACGGCGACGTTCAACAACACGCTCATCACGATCACCGACATGCAGGGGAACGCCCTCACCTGGGGATCCTCGGGCAAGGCCGGGTTCCAGGGCTCGAAGAAGTCGACCCCATTTGCCGCCACCGTGGCGGCGGAGCAGGCGGCTCGCGAAGCGATGAACCTGGGCGTGCGGCGGGTGCACGTGCGCGTGCAAGGCCCCGGCTCGGGCCGCGAGTCCGCGATCCAGGCGCTCGCCACCGCGGGCCTCCAGATCCGCTCGATCCGCGATGTGACCCCGATTCCCCACAACGGGTGCCGCCCGCCCAAGAAACGGCGGGTCTGAGCCATGGCACGCTACACCGGCCCCGCCTGCAAGCTGTGCCGCCGCGAGGGCACCAAGCTGTTTCTCAAGGGCACGCGCTGCCTCACGGAAAAATGCGCGGTCGAGCGGCGGCCGTACGCGCCGGGCCAGCACGGCCAGTCGTCGGGACGGCGCCGCAAGGCGTCCGACTATCAGCGCCAGCTGCGCGAGAAGCAGAAGGTGAAGCGCATCTACGGGCTCTCGGAGCGCCAGTTCCGCAACATCTTCGACGCCGTGCTGAAGGAGCCGGGCGTGACCGGTGAGGCCCTGCTCGTCGCGCTCGAAAGCCGGCTCGACAATCTCGTGTACCGGATGGGCTTCGCCGTGTCCCGCCGGCAGGCGCGCCAGCTGGTGCGGCACCGCCACGTGCAGGTGAACACCCGCACGGTCGACATCCCTTCCTACCGGGTGCGCCCGGGGGACGAAGTGAAGCTCGCCGAGGCGAGCCGCGAGCTGGTGCAGGTCAAGCACGCGCTCGAGCAGTTCGGCCGGCAGCAGCCCGTGACCTGGATTCACGTCGATACCGACAAGGCGACCGGCAAGATGACCGAGCGGCCGACCCGCGACGCCATCCCGATCGCCGCGCAAGAACAGTTAATCGTCGAGCTCTATTCCAAGTGATGACGACTCTCGATGTGACCGGGTTGGTCCGTCCGCACCTGGTCGAGATGACCAAGCGGGAAGACAACCCCAACGCCGCCGAGTTCCGGCTCCAGCCGCTGGAGCGGGGCTACGGCTACACCCTCGGCAACTCGCTGCGCCGCATGCTGCTCTCATCGTTGCGCGGCGCGGCCGTCTGGGCCTTCCGGCTCGACGGGGTGGTGCACGAGCACCAGACGATTCCCGGTGTGGTCGAGGATGTGCACCAGATCATCCAGCGGTTGAAGCAGCTCACCATCGTTCTCTCGCCGGACGTGGACGAAGCGGTGATGCACATCAAGCACGACAAAGCCGGCCCGGTCTACGCGCGGGATATCGAAGCGCACAGCGGGGTCACCATCGTCAATCCCGATCAGCTGCTGTTCACGGTCCAGGACGACCGCGACATCGGGGGTGAGCTGTACGTGAACAAGGGCAGGGGCTACGTCGAGGCGGAGCAGCACCCGGTCGACCGCACCATGCCCGTCGACGTCGTGCGCGTGGACTCGATCTACAATCCCGTGCGGCGCGCCAACTTCACGGTGGCGGAGACGCGCGTCGGGCAGCGCACCGATTACGACCGGCTCACGCTGACGGTCGAGACCAACGGCACCATCTCCCCCGAGGACGCCGTCGCGTACGCGGCCGCGCTCGCCCAGGAGCACTTCCGCTTCTTCGTCGACTTCGGCAAGGTGCCCATGGTGGCGGCCCAGCCGGCCGGGAACGGCGGCGCCGCGACCAGCCGGTTGCGCGAGGTGCTGGGGCGCTCGATCGACGACGTCGGGCTCTCCGTCCGCTCGGTCAATTCGCTCAAGAACTCCAACATCCGCACCCTGGCCGACCTGGTGCAGTACCGCGAAGAGGATCTGCTCAAGGTCAAGAACGTGGGCGAGAAGGCGCTGGGCGAGATCGCCGAGCTGCTGCGCCGCGAAGGCCTCAACTTCGGCATGAAGTTCGAGGAGGCCGCGGACGAGCTCAAGGTGGTGGATCCCGGCGTCGCGCCGCAGGCGCAGGCGACGGAGGGAGACCTGGAGTAATGCGGCACCGCGCCAAGGGCCGCCAGCTGTCGCGCACGGCGAGCCATAAGAAGGCGATGCTCGCGAACATGGCGACGAGCCTGTTCCGGCACGACAAGGTCGTGACCACCGAGGCCAAGGCGAAGGAGCTGCGTCCCTACGCCGAGCGGCTCATCACGCTGGCGCGGCGCGGCGATCTGCACGCCCGCCGCCTCGTGGAGCGGCGCCTCAAGGACCGCGAAGTGACGCACCGGCTCTTCAAGGATCTGGGGCCGCGCTTCGCGGCACGCCCGGGCGGCTACACGCGCATCATCAAGTTGGGCCATCGCGCGGGCGACGGCGCCGACGTGGCTCGGATCGAACTGCTGGGTGCGTGACGGAGCGGTGGGGGAATGGCGGGAGCGGCAAGGGGGACCTCGGTCCCCCTTTT
>WNGQ01004873.1_pt1 | contig 24090 bp, 34 predicted proteins | sample 5407661 | NCBI WGS metagenome assembly WNGQ01 (sample SAMN13153382, study PRJNA577476) | soil metagenome | isolation source: 60 cm soil or saprolite under Garry oak tree replicate 2 | place: USA:California | collected 2016-06-15 | reverse complement strand
CAGCGCCGATGTGCTCCAGGCGCTGGGCGTCAACACAGCCGCTCCGGTCAAGACCGTGGAGCGCTGCCTCAACGAGCATGAAATCTGTTTCATGTTTGCGCCGCTTTTTCATGCCGCCACAGCCCGCGTCGCGCGTGTGCGCCGTGACCTCGGGGTGCATACCACATTCAATTTGCTCGGTCCCCTGACAAATCCCGCGCGGGCACCCTTTCAGATCGTGGGGGTCTGGCAGCTCTCACTACTTGAACGCATCGCGTCAGCCCTTGCTCGTCTCGGTGTTGAGAAGGCATGGGTTGTCCATGGCGCCGATGGGTTGGATGAAATAACAATTGCGGACGAAACGCACGTCGCCGCCTGTTCGTCGGCCGGGGAAGTGGAAACATTTACGGTGGCGCCTGAAGACTTTGGATTGCAACGGCAACACCTGGACGGATTTCGCGCGAAGGCGCCGCAAGAAAACGCACAACTGATCCGTGCGATTTTAAAAGGCGTGAAGACGAAGACAATAACTGCGGCGCGGGACTTGGTCATCGCGAACGCCGCTGCTGCGCTCCACCTCGCAGGTGTTGCACCGGATCTCCGATCAGCAGCAAGCCTGGCCCGTGAAAGCATCGATAGCGGACGCGCAGCATCGAAGTTGAATGTGCTGGTCCGGGAAACAAATCGAAGCCCATGATCAAAAACATTTTCTCTCAAATCTTGGATCGGAAACGAAAGGCCATAGCGCAGCTTCGAGTGGATCCTGATTCACAGAATTTTCGCGAGCGCGCATTGGAAGTTCGAAAGAACGCGGAGCCAAATCGTTTGCTACGAGCGCTGACGTCGGACTCACCACGACTAAAGATCATCGCGGAATTCAAACGCAGATCGCCTTCCGCCGGAATCATTCGCGACGATCTCTCGGCGAGTCAGGTTGCTCATTGCTACAAACGCGGCGGCGCCTGCGCGATTTCTGTTCTGACCGACCACGAATATTTTGGCGGCTCTATCGATGATCTTATCACGATTCGCTCCAACACAGATTTGCCGCTTTTACGCAAAGATTTCACCATTGATCCAATCCAAATCTACCAAGCAGCAGCAGTTGGAGCTGATGCTGTGCTTCTAATTACAGCTGCGTTGGACGACAGTTCGTTAGGCGAATTGCGCAAAATCGCCGAGGATGAACTTGGACTCGACGCGCTTGTCGAAGTACACACATCGGAAGAATTACGCCGCGCCTTGAATGCAGGTGCAAGAACCGTCGGAGTGAATAATCGCGATCTCAGGACATTTTGCGTCTCGTTGAACACAAGCGAGCGCTTAATCACCGAGGCTCCGCGAGACAAGATCATGATTAGCGAAAGCGGATTGCAAAGTCCGGATGCATTGCTTCGCCTGCGTAAACTCGGATTCCGAGGCTTTCTAATAGGCGAAGTGCTGATGCGTGCGAGCAATCCAGAAACAGCTCTGCGTAATTTGATAGCTGCTGCCGAGGATCGAGAAGTCGCGCTACCTGCAACTTGCCAACGATGACCCCGATGCGAATCAAAATTTGTGGTGTCACCAATGTGAAAGACGCTCGCGCGTGCGCTGAACTCGGCGCCGATATGATTGGCTTCAACTTCTACCCACGAAGTCCACGCTACATTGAGCCAAAGGCCGCACGCCAAATCATCGAAGCGATGTCGCCCGAATCGTGTGCAGTCGGTGTCTTTGTGGATGCGAGCGTCGATGAAATTCAGGACGTCGCGGATGTGGCCGCTATCCGATGCATTCAATTACATGGAGTCACATCGCCGGCAATCTGCGGCGAATTGGCCCGTGAATTTCGTGTCATCCGAGCTTTTTCCACTGACGCTCGATTCCAACCCGAAGAGGTGTCTTTATTTACCGACTGTGACGCGCTGGTCGACGCGCATCACCCGAATCTCCGCGGAGGAACGGGCCTTACCTGTGACTGGCTAGCGGCGCGAGCAGCTCGTCCCTTCGCGCGATTCCTGATTCTCTCAGGCGGCTTGACCGACCAAAATGTCGCGCAAGCAATCGCAACTGTGGGGCCTCACGCCGTTGACGTTTGTAGCGGAGTTGAAAGCGCGGCAGGAGTGAAAAATCATCGCGCACTCGCAAATTTCGTTGCTGCTGTACGAACGGCCAATTCTTCGATGAACGCTGTCCCCTCTTCATAACTCCGATGCAAAAATCGCCGATTACAGGGAGCGAACCAGACGAGCACGGACATTGGGGCGAATTCGGGGGCCGCTACGTTCCGGAAACATTGGTAACGCCGCTAGACGAACTGACTAACGAATTCATGCGCGCGAGAGAGGACCCGAATTTCTGGGGCGAATGCAATCAACTGTTGCGCGATTACTGTGGCAGGCCAACGCCCCTGTTTCACGCGCGGCGGCTAACCGCTCACGCCGGAGGAGCGCAAATCTATCTAAAGCGTGAAGATCTTTTGCACACCGGCGCGCACAAAATTAATAACGCCGTGGGACAAGCGTTGCTTGCACGTCGGATGGGCAAGCATCGCGTCATCGCTGAGACGGGCGCAGGCCAGCACGGCGTCGCGACTGCGACGGTTTGTGCGTTATTCGGATTGCGTTGCGTCATTTACATGGGCGCGGAAGACGTCCGGCGACAAGCGCTCAACGTCTTCCGAATGCAATTGCTCGGCGCTGAAGTGATCACCGTGAATGCCGGCACGCGCACCTTAAAGGATGCGATTAACGAAGCGCTGCGCGATTGGGTGACGAACGTTCATGACACGTACTATCTCCTCGGCAGCGCGCTCGGTCCGCATCCGTATCCGCTGATGGTGCGCGAATTTCAAAGTACAATTGGACGCGAAGCGCGCGAACAGATCTTGTCTAGCACGGGAAAATTGCCGCGCGTGTTGATTGCATGCGTGGGTGGCGGCTCAAACGCGATCGGTTTGTTTCATCCTTTCATTGCAGATGAACAGGTTCGATTAATCGGCGTAGAAGCCGGAGGACGAGGAGATTCGTTAGGCCAACACGCTGCAAGATTTCACAGTGGAACGGCTAGTGGCGGCGGGCAGGTCGGTGTTTTGCAGGGCACGATGTCTTACGTGCTTCAGGATGCGAACGGCCAGATTGCAACTACTCATTCGATCTCAGCTGGCCTAGACTACTCAGCGATCGGCCCTGAACATGCATTTCTTCACAATAGCGGACGAGCCGAGTACATCCGCGCAAGCGACGCCGAGGCGCTCGAAGGATTTCGACTATGCGCCAAATTGGAAGGCATCATTCCCGCGCTGGAGACGGCACATGCTATCATGCCGGCGATTCGTGTCGCACGTGAGTTGTCACGAGATGAAGTTATCCTCATCAATCTGTCTGGCCGCGGCGACAAAGATGTCCAACTCGTTGCAGGTTTGCAGCCGCAATGAGTCGGATACGCAACACATTTGCGGAGCTCAAGCACACCGGGCGCGGCGGATTCATCCCGTTTATCACGGCAGGTGATCCGGATCTGGTAACGACCGAACTACTGCTGATTGAACTGGCGGCGGCTGGCGCAGACATCATTGAGCTCGGTGTCCCGTTTAGCGATCCGGTTGCCGACGGCGAAGTGATTCAGCGCGCGTCGGAGCGCGCGCTTCGAAAGGGCGTGACACTTTCCGACGCGTTAAGATGTATTTCGAACGTGAAGGAGCACATCGATGTGCCGATCGTGCTCTTCAGTTATCTCAATCCGCTTTTGAAATTCGGCAGAGATCGCCTAGCAGAGGAGGCCAAACGGGCCGGTATTCAAGCAGTCCTAATAACCGACCTGATTCCTGAAGAATCCGACCCTTGGAGCACAGCATTTCGCGGCCACGGCATCGATCTAATCTTTCTCGTCGCACCGACTACTTCGAACGAACGGCTAACGCGCATGGCTCAGCAAGCAGATGGATTCATCTATGCTGTTTCACGTGCAGGGGTTACTGGCACCCGAAATGAAATGCCCCGCGACGCCGAATCTCTTGTAAAGCGTGTGCGGGCAGTAAGCGACTTACCTATCGCGGTTGGGTTCGGCATCTCAACGGCAGAACAGATTCAACAGGTCTGGCGCTTTGCAGACGCCGCCGTCATCGGCAGCGCCATTGTGAGTGAAATTGAAAAACTGGCCGATAGCGCGGACTTGGTAAACCTCATTGGCGAATTCGCGCGGTCATTCCTCAAATCAAAGCAAATTGGTCAAACAACAGGGAGTTAGCACAATCTCGCCGAGCGATAATTCTTCCGCAGCGTGAGCCGCCATGAATCGGCTCGGGTGTGGTGCACAATCATTCTCTGCGCAAAACCCATCCGACAGGATTAACCCCTGTAACAACAAGCGCATCAAACAGAGCTGCCGGCAAATCGTCGAGCCAGAATACGCCTGTCGAAGAAACTTGTGAACAAAGCAACCCCGCAGCAGCAAACCGCAATCGTGGTCCATATCAAAGCGGTGACCATGATTTCACGTGTTGACGTCACGTAATATAGCACTGCTAAAAGAATTCCAAACGCAGTCAGAGCTACTGCGACAAGCAAGAATTTCGCAGTCCATTGGCGAAAACGCATCTCTACGACACCAATAAAAGCGGCGCACATGTAAGCCTCGGCCAAGATTGGCCCGCAGCCTTGGATCCAAAATTGCAGCAAACCGGCTGCCAAAAGAAACATGATACCGACGACAACAAAAGCTTTGAGCATGGGTCGGCGTGAAAAAAGACGTCTCGTGAAAAACAATCCGAAATAGCCGATAATTATGCCCGCAACAAGAAGGAGCTCAGACGCGAGATGCGTCGCCGAAAAACACCAGAGTCTGTGTTGAAATCCAAAGCCAGCAACCAGCATTCGTTGAGCTAGGTAAGTGAACCCCGCAACACCAACAATTGAAGCGAATATTAGAAAGCCGAAAGCCACAATGTGGAAACTGACTCGTTCAAACCGATAGACCTGGTCGAAGCCTTGCGAGACCGGTTGAGGTGAACCGAAGCGGGCAACGGCGAGCCGTTCAGCTTCTTCGTCATCATATCCCGCTCTGCGCGCCTCGTTCATCGAATCTTCCAAATGAGATCGAAGTTCTGCTGCCACGTCCCGTCGGTTTTCGCCATACGCAAGGCGAGACCCCGCCAGGATTTTGTCTATAAGAATCTCAATGCCATTCATTGTTGGGCACTCGTCAAAATCAGGTTGATCGCGCCTGTGAAGTGCTTCCAACCTTCCTGTTCTTGTTCCGCTTGCCGCCGGCCTTTGCTCGTTAACGAATAGTACTTTCGTTTTCGCCCGGTTTCCGCAATCCGCCATTCGGAACGCAAAAAGCCTTTGCGTTCGAGTTGATGCAGCGCGGGATAAAGCGTGCCTTCGTTGAATTCGAAAGCTTGGCCGCTAAGTCGCTGTACCTCTTGTATGAGTTCGTACCCGTACATCGTTCGCCGGCGCAATAAGCGAAGGATCAGCAATCTGATGCTGCCTTTGAGAAGTTCTCGATTGTGCTTCATCCGTTTTACTGCAGAAAAGGAAATAGCCGCACACGATCTTTTCCGCAAGCAGGCTCTCTGTAGTCCCGAAACTAAAACCTATACGATAAATCGAATTCGGCCGGAAGAGAGACAGACCCGGGGAAACAACATGATTTTTTCAGTTGACGGAAAGTAATACCTTGTGTAACGATGTATGTCGATCTAAATACAAAAATATGAAATCATCCACCTTGGTCACTGGCGCGACGGGCGCAATTGGGCGCGATGTCGCAAAACAATTCCCGGAAAAGGCGTAGCGGTGCGCGATTCGTCCAAAGCGAGAAAACAATTTGGCCCGACATCGGGTTGGCGGCATTTGATAATTTGCCTGCTCGATAAACCTCGCCCAATTGGAACCACAAACAAAGCGGCCACCTTGTCCGTCGACGACGATGCCGGAGGAGATCAATGAGAGCATTGTTAGCAGTGATTCTTACTGTGATGCTGGCATGTGAGAGTTCGACCCGCGCACAAACTTCACAACCGACCCACAAACCCAGCTCGGAACTGCAAAAGGAGGGCGATTATTACGTTGGGAATTGGAAGCTTACCGGAGAGACCAAAACAAGTCCATTTGGTCCGGGGGGACAGAAGTTCGAGTCTTCCGAGCGGTTGGAGTGGATCCCTGGCGGTTTCTTTCTCCTTGCGCGTTCTTACGAGGGCGAGAAGTGGACTCAGCTCACGATCATCGGATACGACGAGAAAAAGAAAATCCTTACTCACACCACCTACAATACCAGGGGGGAGATTGAAGTCATGGAGGGAACGGCACAGGGCGACATAGAGATTTGGTCCGGGGAGGGCAAAGTCAGCGGTAAGCCCGTTAAACAGCGACTGACCATCAAGCGAGTCTCACCTACGTCTTACACCTTTAAGTTTGAGATGGCGCCGCGAGGCGGCAACTGGTCTTTGGTGTATGAAGGTGAGGGCAACAAAGAAGCATGACCGCTTTCGTAAACGCATTTCTGACTCAGGGCATTAGTGAGATTGGGAAGAACTATCCTGCCCTTGTGGCGGGGGTTTTCGCGACTGACGGAGTCATAAGGGATCGCAGCTAGTAGTACCACGAGATGATCCGCATCGATCGCATTGATCACGTTGTGCTGACAGTGACTGACATCGAAGAGACCTGCGATTTTTATTCGCGCGTTCTTGGGATGGAGGTGGTGACCTTCGATAATGGCCGGCGAACGCTTAGGTTCGGTAAGGAAAAGATTAATTTGCATCGAGCGGATTCACTGATCGCACCGCATGCTGCGCGTCCGACGGCGGGCGCAGCGGATCTCTGCTTTGTCACAGGAACTCCAATCCCCGAAGTCGCCGCTCACCTCACTGAGTGTGGTGTCGCGATTGTCGAGGGACCGGTTCCGCGCACCGGAGCGCTGGGTGGCATGAATTCCATTTACTTTCGCGATCCAGATTCAAATCTTATCGAAGTGTCGAATTACCAGCGCGACGCGAAAGAATGAGAGCTACCGTCGAACAAATCCGGAAGCGGTTTGATGCCGCGGTGGATCAATTTTCAAATTTGCAAACCGGCCAGAGCGCCACTGTCGATGCTCCGTTTTGTCTCGAGCTCGTAGCGCATGCGGCGGCGCAGAGCACACCTAATGCGCGGCAGCTTCTGGATGTCGGCTGCGGCGCGGGTAACTACACGCTTAAGTTAATCGAGCGTCTTCCAAACCTAGATGTCACGCTGCTCGATCTGAGCCGCCTCATGATTGACCGCGCTGAGCAGCGCGTGCAGGCAGCCACTGCCGGCCGCATCGTGACCATCCAGGGCGACGTCCGGGACGTCCACTTCGCTCAAGCCTCGTTTGACTTGATTTTGGCGGGGAATGTTCTTCATCATCTTCGAGGGGAGTCCGAATGGAAATCTGTCTTCCACAAATTCTATGACGCACTGCGTGCAGGCGGCTCCATTTGGATTGTGGACTTGATCGAGCACGCGAATCCTTTCATTCAAAACATCATCTCCGAACGTTACCGGGCATACTTGAATCAATTAGGAGGCGATGAGCTGGTCCAAATAGTCACAACTGAAATTGCGGAGCAGGACACACCTCGGCCGCTGCTTTTTCAAGTGGATCTGTTGCGCAACGTTGGATTCGATGAGGTCGAGATTCTTCACAAACATCTTTGTTATGCCGCGTTCGGCGCGATCAAGTCTTCCAATCATGCACCAGCAAGACCGGAATGACTCGGGACCGTCAGCTATGAGCGCCCCAGCCCATTGGCTGCGACTGGCGACGCTAGCAATGGTGTTCAGCGCAGCTGCAATTTTTCCCTCCCTGGCCGAGGAACAGATTCCGAAACTCAATTACAAGGCCATCCCTGACTTCTTCCAATTGCCTGCAGGCGAGCATCTCGTTGAGGTAGCTGGCATCGCGGTAAATTCCAAGGGCCACATCTACGTGTTTCATCGCGGCAAACATCCGTTGATGGAGTTCGATGCTGACGGAAAATACGTTCGGAGCATCGCAGATGATCTTTTTGTTACCGCTCACACCGTTCGCGTGGACGCCGAGGACAATATTTGGACGACGGACGTCGGCTCGCACGTAGTCCTGAAGCTTAGCCCAGACGGCCGCGTGTTGTTGTCGTTAGGCCGAATGCGAACGCCGGGCGATGACGTTCTTCATTTTAACCAACCCACCGACGTCGCTTTTGACCGCGAAGGAAATATTTATGTCGCCGATGGCGAAGGCAATTCGCGCGTGCTGAAGTTTAACAAGCACGGCAACGCGCTCCTCGGCTGGGGAATGAAAGGCAGCGGCCCGGGCCAATTCGACCTTCCACACTCCGTCGCAGTCGATGGCGATCTGGTTTACGTTGGCGATCGCGAAAACGCGCGCATCCAGATTTTTGACCTTAACGGTCGCTACCTCCGCGAATGGAAATTAGGTCACCCATTTAGCCTTTTTATCACCCCTGATCATTTTATTTATATGTCCGACGCAATCGGTGGCCGGATTCTGAAAATCAATCACGACGGCAAGCCCGTCGGTGTGTTGGACGGACCGGCGCCGGACAAGGGACGGCATTTCGACCCACATTCGATCGCAGTCGATAAGGATAATTCCATTTTTACAGCCGAAGTATTGCCGTGGCGCGCACAGAAATTGCGCCTGAAATAAAAAGTCGAGCGTCAAAAAAAACATGAGCGAAACGATCGAAAGCTCGCACGCGCTCGACCGGTGGGTCCGTTTCCACACGCCAAGCGCATCGGGAATTTACTATTTCTCTCGGGGATCGGACCACGGAAACGGGATAGCAAAAAATTCCAGGCGTTACCCTCGATTCAGCCGGCAATGTGGTGCCGACCCGCTCGCAAACATTGGCGACACAAATGCAAAAAGCCCTTTAGAAAACAACAAACAGAATAATCTATGAAACCAAGACAGAAGCTCTTAATACTCATCGCCGCCGGCGTGATTGCATTCGATGGATTTGTCCTTGTGCAGGCACAACCTGGCGGGCAAGACTCGTCGAAAACGCCGAAACCTTGCCTTGAGATCGCGAAGTTAGGCTACTTCATCGGCACATGCCAGAACTCGGGTGAGGTGAAAGCAACCGAGTATGGACCGGCAGGCAAGCTCAGCGGTACCAACCGACGTGAATGGATACTGGGCGGTTTCGCGCAACTCTTGCACCACGAGGAGAAAAATCCTTCGGGCAATCACACCAACGTCTCGATCGTCGGCTACGACCCGGAAAAGAAGGTCTATCGAAGCTATTCCTTCGGTGAGGGCGGGCACGTAAGCGAGTCAGAAGGCATACTCGAGGGCGACACGTGGATCTGGACCGGCGATTTCGAGGTGAACGGCGTGCGAATTAAGACGCGCAGCGTCATCACCCCAAGATCGTCTACCTCGTATGACTGGAAATGGCAGACGGCGCGGCCCGACAGTGATTGGTTGACGGTTCAGGAAGGCACCTCCACGAAAACGCAATAGTGCCAGACCTTGAACGCGCGGACCCAAGCTGACACTGAGGACGACGTTGAGCGTCACGTGAGTCTTCAAGAAGACACAGCGTGAGACGGATTGCAATCCTGCTCGTAGCGTCGCTGGGGTTGGCGGGACCGGCATGGGGTCAGACCACGCCCGGGCTGCGCGTTCGGCCTCTGTTATCTGGATGCATCACCACGGCATTTGTTGGAGTCACAGTCGTGCCGATGGACTCACGCCGCATCTTGCCTGACCAAGTCGTGCTGGTTCAGGGTGAACACATCCTTGAGCTCGGTCCCCGCAATGTTGTTCACGTGCCACGAGAAGCAAAACGCATAGAAGGCCACGGGCTTTTCCTCCTGCCGGGACTTGCCGACATGCACGTGCACCTTATGGAAGGCGACGCCTACTTCCCACTCTTCCTCGCGAACGGCGTCACGACCGTCCGCAATATGGCGGGGGGACCCGATGTAGCCGAGCTGCGTGATCGAGTCAAGAATGGAGACCTAATCGGTCCGACCATTTATACGGCTGGACCGATCCTGGATGGGTTCCCGCCGGTCTGGGAAGGCAGCGACGTCGTAACCACCGCCGACCAGGCTCGCCGTGCGGTCGAGAAACAGAAGAATGCAGGTTATGACTTCTTAAAGGTTTACGACAACCTGCTGCCGACCGCCTACGAGGCGATCATTGAAGCAGCCGCACAAGCGCGTATGCCTGTCGCGGGTCACGTGTCACCCCACATTGGTCTTAAGCGCGCGCTGGATGCGCATCAGCGGTCGATTGAACACTTGACTGGATACTTCGAATGGCTGCAAAGCGATCGGTCCCCTTTCAAGGCAGAAAACGATCATGAAACCTTTCCACATCCAGCTCACTTGCTAGCGAAACGTCAACCTCTTGCGGACTGGGTGGATGAAACGCGCATTCCGCGAGTTGCTGCGGCGACGGCGAAGGCCGGCACTTGGAACGTGCCCACCCTGGTGGTGTGGCGCAACATGACACCTCCCACAGACCTCGATGCCGCTTGGAAAAGACCGAACATGGGTTATGCGACCGCCATGCTCCGAGAGTGGTGGAATTCCGACAATGGCTCCGCCCACAGTGAGGCCGCTTACACGCCTGACGATTGGGACGCTAAGCGGCGCGGTGATGCCGTGCGAGATAAGATCGCCAGCGCCCTACACAATGCAGGCGCCCGGCTGTTGGTAGGAACTGACACCCCACATCCCTTTGTCTTGCCCGGCTTCTCAGTGCACGAGGAGTTATCGAACTTTGTGAGTACAGGAATGTCACCTTATGAGGCACTCAAGGCGGCGACGGTGGATGTCGCGGAGTTTATGAGCGTCCCGGGGGAGTTTGGCGCAGTCAAGCGCGGCGCACGAGCCGACTTGATCCTAGTCGAAGGCAACCCGCTGGACGATGTGCGGAACACTTCACGGATCAGCGGCGTGATGGTTCGCGGCCACTGGCTATCGCGGGAAGCTCTGCATCGTGGCCTCGATGCCAGACAACCTTCTGCTCTCTTAGAGTAGTCGCGCAGAAGAGCCATGCGCGAATTCGCGCGATCACTGCTGGCGCTGAAACCCGTACGTCAAGAGTTCGTCGGTTAGCTCGACCAAACTAAGAAAATCTCAACGATTAGCACCCGCCGGGAACATTACCTTCTCGGGGGCAGCGTTGAGTGCGGCCAGAAGTTTCTTAATCAATCGAGTTTTCACACGACCTGCTTCACGCGGTGCGACCAGATAGCGGACAATGGCTTCCAGCCAAGTGTTTTCGCTTACCCGGAAAAAAACGCGCGGTCGCTCGCGCACTTCGAGTTCGTCGACGGGTGTCCGGGCAAGCAAGTCTCGAAATGTTTCGATCCGTTCGATCATTTCCTCGCCTAGTTCTTCCTCTGTAATTTTTTGCATTGTACTGGCGATGAATTCCAGATCAGCGTTGAAGGCGACATAGAACTTGATCTCGTTCCAAACGTACGGAAAAAGCGGCCACGAATAATTATAAACAATCTCGTCGAGCACTTTCTCATTCGGAAACTTGATCAGCCGACCGCTCGGATGATCGCCGGAAAGATATTTGCCGCCGAATTCCCAGAGAGTGGTGTCAAGATACCCCACGTCAATTACGTCGCCCGTGGCTTCGCCGATTTGTATGCGATCACCCACGCGGAAAGGCTGGCGGACGAGAATGTAAATCCAGGCGATGAAGCTTTTCATCGGGGTTTGGACAGCAAGCCCGATGATCACGGAGCCAATACCGAGTGCCGCAAGCGCTCCATACCAATTGACGAAAATGATCGATATAGCGATGACCATGACAATAAGCGCGACGACCAAATGCATTACACGCTGAAGTGTGAAACGGGTGGAAGAATCCTCGATCCGGCCCAGCCCATAAACTGAAATAACTCGCGCGATGGCAAGGACCACCACGATCAGCGCTGTGCTGCGTAGAATTCGCTCAACCACGCCGACACTTGCTTGCGGTAGGGGAACTAGCCTGGAGCTAACGAGAAGGTATAGTGCGGCGCAACCTAACAAGATAAGCGCTTGAATAATGAACCAGAACTTGTCTTTCCCGCGCGCCTTGACCGCGTCGGCACGCTTTTCGCCAGTGGTCCGCTGCAGTTCCTTGCGAACTTCGGGCCTCTTTGAGATTTCCTCCGCAGTTTCGGCCATCACTATTAAAATCGCATTCGGCGAAGAAATGGGTGGCACAATACTGGTATCTGGCGCGATGGCTTGGGAAGCCGCTGAAGGTCTGGGCGGAATCGATTCTCATATGTGCTGTCAAACACCGATATTGCGGAGTTGCTTGCCCGACGGGCTGAGCGCGAGAGTGGTATTCTCTCACGTGCGTTTCGCCGAGCGGCTCGCAGCGCTTTTTTGTGGCCGGAAGAGGTAGCTCAAGTTGCAGAGCAAAACCGATCACTGACCGAACTGCGCGCAATTGGTCCGTTTATCGAGAAACAAATTCGACGCTGGCTTGATAAGCCTCCGCGAGTGTCCAAAAGGATTCCCCCAATTCGCCGCGACTTCATTTCGCTGGCTGACGCAAGACGATTACTCGCGCTAAAGCCGGCATGGTCAACGAGGTTGTGCGGCGATTTGCAAATGCACACCTGCTGGAGCGACGGATCAGGCACGATTGCTGAAATGGCCGATGCAGCGATGGCTAGGTCGTATGAATACATTGCGATCACTGATCATTCGCAAGGCTTAAAAATTGCCGGCGGCATCAATGAGCGCACATTGAAAAAACAGGCAAACGAAATCGCAAAGCTCAACAAGTTACTTCGAAAATCCGGCAAAGACTTGGTAGTACTTCGATCTGTCGAGATGAACCTGAACAGGCGCGGCAAAGGCGACATGTCTCCTGAGTCACTATCAGCTTTGGATCTCGTTTTGGGATCCTTCCATTCATCCTTGCGGATGGTTGATGACCAAACCAAGCGTTACCTTGCGGCGCTGCGCAACCCATACATTCAAATTCTGGGTCACCCGCGAGGCCGTATCTATAACTATCGCCTCGGCCTGAAGGCAGACTGGCCACGTGTTTTGCAGAGGCTGCCATCCTTAACAAGGCACTCGCGAGAGTATGGAACACGTATCTCGCTAGGCACAGACGCTCATCATCCGTGGCAGCTGGAGTTTATTGAGCTTGGTCTCGGGGCTGCGATTCGAGCGGCAGTCCCAGCAGGGCAAATCGTCAACTTCCTGTCGATTCGGACGCTGAGGAACTGGGTACACAATGGGAAGGATTTCCGCGCTCCCAAACACCTGGCGAAACGATTACGCATCCTGCTTGTGGAAGATCATCAAGACACACGCCATACTTTGTCGCGACTGCTAACTCATTTTGGTCATCAAATTTCAGTTGCGGCTGATAGGCAAAGCGCGCTGCATATTATGGCCTCACAAAAATTCGACGTAATTTTGTGCGACATAGGTCTTCCCGATGGAAGCGGCTACGAAGTTATCTCCGAGGCGAAAGGACAGCATCCAGTCAAGGCAGTCGCAATCAGTGGCTTTGGTACTGAGACAGATGTTCGACGCTCCACCGAAGCGGGATTTGATTTTCATCTCGTCAAACCAATAGACCTTCGTGAGCTTGAAGAGGTTCTTCACCAAGTCGGGGGATAGCAGACTGAATTCACTTAATTGCGTTGCGGCAAGCGAGTCGACCTTGATTCCAGCGCCACCATGCTGACGCTGAGGTTTCCGCTCCTGCTTGGACTTAGAATTGAGATCTGGTTGCCGGGGTTGCCGATACTGCTACTACGGCCATCCGGTTTCGAAACACGGCTATTATCCGTTACATGTACAGCCAATCACGTTCGTACTATTTCTTTAGGAGGTAGACTTAGATTCGGAAAATCCACCCACAGCGTCGCCAATCCAGTCGTAGATCGACAAACAGAACGGCGGGAGTCACCTCCCGCCGTTCACTAATCCTGCCTAACAGGCTTATCGTCCACCTTGCTGACTACCTCCCTGTTGACCGCCGCCACGTTCTTGGCCGCCACCACCGCCTTGTTTCTCGCGTTCGCGCTGTTGGCGTTCGCGTTCCTGTCTCTCGCGATCTCCCTGGCCGCCCTGCTGCCCGGGACCAGAAGGCTTGCCCGGTTCGTTCGGATTGTGTTGTGCTTCCATATTACCTTTCATTGTTATTATTACTGGCTTGTGATTGGCCTTTACGCAGTTAGCGATCAGGCCTCGTCTTTCCTTGAAATCGCCCTATAAAGCCGGTTTGGACTGATGGATCTTGCTCTAAAGTGACCTTACCAAGCTCTAAGCTTCTTGAGAGCGTCGGTAATTTCCCTAAGGATGTTGCCTTGCGCCTCTAGTGACATGCCGTTCGAAAAGCAGCTAGTTATCGATCGGAACCCGCACCCACTAGCTCGCTGTCCCTGACGGCTTCCGGATTTATGATGCTTTCCGCCAGTCTGGTAAGAAGCTCGTTTGTTTCTGATTCTTCATCCAGAGTAGTCTGCAAAAGTTCCGCGGCTTTGTTCTGGCCGAGCAGATGGGCAAAGGTGCGTGCGCTGCCATAACCGGCGATTTCGTAGTGTTCGACTTTTTGAGCCGCAACAATGATACCGGCATCACGTACGGCCTCGTCGCCATCTTGCTCCAAAAGTTCCGATCCCTCTTGAATAAGTCCTTTCATGGCACGGCATGTCTTACCCTTTGGCCGTTCGTCGAGCTCCTCAAAGACTTGTTCAAGCCTTTCCACGTGACCTTTCGTCTGTTCCAGGTGTTTTTCGAAAGCGTCCTTTAATTCCTCCGACGAGGCAGCCTTTGCCATTTTTGGCAATGCTTTCAACAGTTGGTTTTCCGCGTTATAAAGATCGCGCAGTTCTTCGGTGTAAAGTTTTTGTAGTGTATCCAGCTTCATAATCCCATTTTTCCTTTCTTATTCCGTAGTTATCCCTAGTTTTTTAGTTACACGGCGCGTTTCTAAGCGCCAAGCCTAAGAAAGAAACGCCGCTGACTCTGCGATTGCGCGTCTTGGATTTTAGAATTTTCCGAAGCTGGCCTGCGGTTCCTTGATCTCACGCCGTGACAATTCGATGCAGCGATGAAGCCCTCTCATCGCGACGGTCAATCGTTCGTCTGTAAATGCTGACATAATCCCTTGCCATCCGTGTGACAGTGAAACGCTTTTCAAACATTTTTCGACAATGTGCGCGACTGATCTCCGAAACGCGGTGAACCGCTTCCGCCGCATCCTCCAGGTTCTCCGCAATAAATCCTGTCTGGCCATCCTTTATCACTTCAGGTACCGCGCCGGCGTCGTATGCAATTACAGGCGTCCCGCAGGCGATGGCCTCAATCATTACAAGACCGAACGGTTCGGGCCAATCGATGGGAAAGAGCAAGGCGTAAGCGTTACCCAAAAAATCATTTTTTTTCCGATCGCTGATCTCGCCAACCCATTCCACATGCGAGGCTTCCAGCAGCGGTTCGATGACCCGTTTGAAATAGCGTTTGTCAACTCGGTCAACCTTGGCGGCAATCTTTAGCGGCATTCCCGCCCGCTTAGCGATTTCGATCGCCCGATCCGCGCTTTTCTGGCGATATCCGTCCAAGAAAAGCCAGGTAGGTTCCGGGATTTGGCTGAAATCCGAATAAGTCTGGTGGCAAGCCATGGTAAATAGTTCCCGCCCAGTTCGCCCAAGGCAGAGGTCTTCGTTGGGCGTTCGAAATCGAGATAACAGGTATATCGCAAAAGCGATCGTAAACGGAGACCAGATCTGGAATATCGAGCCGGTCATGTAGTGTCGTAATATGAGGAACAGACAAATACCGAGAGACTGGAAAATGAAGGTAATCGGTGTGAAAATGGATCACATCAAACTCGCGAGCGTGCTCCAAGACCTGATCTAACATTACCAGGTGATGGGCCAAGTGGTCCACGGAGTCCTTATTGAGACGTAGCGAGCCGCGGCATCCCGCAATAAGTCTGGCTCGTGTAATCGAGTCCCCGCTTGCAAAAAGAGTTACGTCATCTCCCGCACGGACCAATTCCTCCGTAAGATAAGAGACGATCCGCTCCGTCCCGCCGTAATGTTTGGGAGGCACACTTTCAATCAATGGCGCAATCTGAGCAATTCGCATATCCCCTTCCTTTGTTCCGTATTCCCGAGGTGGGTATGTTTCCTTGAACACCCGGCAGCCAAATGCGCTTTCGATCCGGGTTCGCATAAAAGTGATTCATCAGATGTTGCATGATAAAAAATCATAATCTCCGCCAATCATTCGCATACCAGCTTAGTGATGGTTTTGAGCAGATGGGCATTGAGATTCGAAGTAGTCCAGGCGGCGCACCCAAGGCAGTTGAGCATTCCGCTGGTCCAATTCGATTTGGCTCGTTTAGATGCGGACCGCGTAGTCGGCCGGCTCAATACCCCGACCGGTTCGATCCGTATAGACCTGGGTGAATTCAGCGCCAAAAAGGAGTATCTGTGATGAATAATAGACCCAAAGCAACAGTGTGATTAGCGAGCTAGCCGCTCCATAGGCTGAACCGGCCGCACCACTGCTAAGATACAAACCTAGGGCCCATTTTCCGATGCCGAAAAATATCGCAGTCATCGCTGCACCAACCCAGACGTCGCGCCATTGAATTTTAACATCTGGTAAGAACTTGAAGATACTAGCGAAGAGCAGAATGACGACTGCAAAGTCAACGATCAGATAAACCGTTATCGCAACCGCGATTCCTCCCGGCAAGGCCGATTGGACATAACGGCTAAAGCCTTTAAGCACGCCTTCCACGGTGAGCGACACAAGCAGTAGAAAACAAATGCCGCCTACCATTGCAAATGACAGAAAGCGCACACGTAAAAATCCCCAGACACCTGCACCGGGTTTCACTTTCACGCCCCAGATCGTATTCAAGGCGTCCTGGAGCTGACCGAACACGCCGCTTGCGCCGAAAAGTGCGAGTGCGACGCCCACTATGGTCGCAATTAGACCCTTGCCAGGCTGAGAGGCTTGTTGCGCTATGTTTTGCACCACCCGCACAGCGCTTTGATCGAGAAAATAGCTCATGTGCTGCGTTAGCTTGTTCCACGCGCCTCCTGGATCATCGCGAAAAAGGACACCGACAATTGCCAGCAGGAGAAGAACCAAAGGCGCGAGCGAAAAAACTGTGTAGTAGGCCAGCGCAGCGCCTAGTTGCGGTGCTTTATCCTCTAACCATTCCTGAAATGTTTGTTTTAGCAGACTGAAAGCATTGCCAACAAACGATTCTGACGTTTTCGGATTGCGCTGCTCTGCCACAATGAAGGACCTTTTACTTAAGGGTTCGCTCGTGATCGCGACTATGGTTGTCGCGAAATAGCGAGCAGAGATAAACGCAGCGTTGAACGCGGGGCACTTAGTTAGCGGACACAAGAACCGTGAGTGCTCTGGAGACAAAATCAATCTCCGCGCTCCCGCCTAGATTTACCTTTTCTCCATCGAGAGTCGCAGGAATTTCTTTGCTTGACTGGACATTTACGCGCTCTGTCTTAGTGAGAATTACATTTCTGTCATCGCGCCATTTTCCAAACGCGGCGGTAGTGGCAAGGCCTATCACCTCAGCTGCGCTTTCCACATCGATGATCGCGGCTTCAAGCGCTTGCTCCGAATCGGACATTTCTTCCGATATCAACGGGCAGATGAGCACCACGGCTTCAGTTTCACCCTTTGCTCCGCCTGAGATAAGATACTGCACTTTAGTTTCAAACATCCTTCGAAAGGCCTGGCTGCCCTTTTTGATAGCATCAGCTATATTTCCTTCCCGCATAGATTCGCGGGGTTGTGTCCAAAGCGCAGGCGCTCCCACAATGGCGGCGATAAAAAACCGTTTGTTCGCAACACGACCTCCGGAAAGCACTTTTGTTGAGGGAGCAGTGAGCGTTTTTGTGAGCGCCTCCTCCCACGACAGGTTTCCATACAACGCTCGGGGAAGCATATTCATCGTTCCCCCTGGAAGGGGAATAAGATACGATCCCTTTTCGGCGCATGCTTCTGCAGCTGTCCGGATGGTGCCATCGCCACCGAGCACGATAAGCACTTCCAGCTTCTGCCCGGCTGTCTCCGCAAAGAACCGCTCCATTTCTTTTGCCTCGCCACACCATACCTTCGGCTCACCAATACCCGCACGCGCAAGGATTCTGCACATCTTCTGCTCAGATTCCGAATCGCCGCCTCCGCTTGAGATGTTAATTATAGCCCCAACCTTCGAGTCTGATAGACGGATGTCGTTAGGCACGATGGCGTGTAGGGCAAAGCTCGGTGGCGGCGCCTAAATACCCTTCGTCTTGGAGGCGGACTCAGCCCGCTTCACTGGGGTCTTGCCGTTAGAATTGTTGCCGTTCCGCTCTGCTTTTTTGCGAACCAACGCGAACTGTTTCTCAAGGCTAGTGAGATCCTCGTCGGAAAGTTTCTCCAGATCGATAAAGTGATTTCGAGCGCCTTTCAGTGCTCGAATTACTTCGTCGAGTTTCAAATGAACCGCTTTGGCGTCGCGGTTCTGCGTATTCTGAATCAGAAAGACCATCAGGAAGGTAACAATGGTCGTTCCGGTATTAATAATGAGCTGCCAGGTATTCGAGTAATGAAATGTGGGGCCGGTTAGTGCCCAGATGACGATAATGAGAACCGCGATTGCGAAAGCCCAAGCGCTACCGAGCACCATCGACGAGCGCCTTGCGAAGATCCGGAAAGCATCGCTCGCTAGGCAAAAGAAATCCCGCGATTCTTCCCGTTGCTTAACTTTTTCGTTCTGCGTTACTGTTGCCATAATAATTGTGGTCGGCGAGGCGCAAGCCGGTAGCAGCGCCATACCTGCCGCGGAAAGTAGCTGCAAAGCCGCGCATCCGGCGGCCTGCAATCCACTGTCCCTAACGACGGAAAATCAAACCGAGCACGAAACCGACGCCGAGCGCGGTAAAGACTGCCTTCGTCGGATTCTCGCGGACGTATTGTTTGCTGTCGTCCTGAAAAGTGCGGGCGCGATGGAGTGCGTCATCCAATACTTCTTTGCCGCGCTCCCGATATTCATCGGCCATTGCGCCCGCGGCTGAGCGGAGATCCTCCGCCGCTTTGCGCGCATGCGTCACGCCACGATTTGCTTCTTCCTTCGCCTGCGGCGGAACCGCAGGGCCTTGGCCCATTTGGTTTTCGTCATCCATAGAATTTTCCCATCTTCATTATCTGCTAAGCTTTCGGTGCCGATGCTTCGCTGACGGTGCTGATATCCTCAGCGCCAACAGTTTTGAAAATGTCCTTCGCTCGATCAACGTCTTCGCTTTCGTCCGTGTGCACGGCGATCAAGTAATTCCCCTTTTTCAACTTCTCGTCATAGCGCTTTGCCTCGATCTCCGGAATGCCAAGACCGATCAAACCGCCGACGACACCGCCGGTCGCGGCTCCGACAGCCGCGCCACTAAGCGCCGCCATAATTGGACCCGCGGCGATAAAGGGACCGACGCCGGGAATCGCCAACGCGCCAATTCCTGCCAGCAACCCGATCACACCGCCGGTGGCGCCGCCGGTAGCTGCACCGGTCGTTGCGCCCTCCGGCGCTTTTGTCGCTTTAACGTGACCAACGTCACGTGTGCCGCCTGTATCAGGCATAAGCACTGAAATTTCCGAGGTTGCGAAACCTTGACCTTGGAGCTGCTGGACAATTCGTTCAGCCTGGCCGTGTGTAGTTGCAATACCGAATACTGATTTAGACATAATGATTTTCTTTCGTTTGTATGTGGTTGTTTGTTAGTTCGATCCTTTGACCTCGAGTTGGTTGTCGATCTTGGCGCCGCCAGCCGCTGATTTTGCAAGCTGATCGATTTTTGCTTTTTCTTGTGCAGTCTTAACGGGTCCACGCAGTGTAACGTGACCGTTGGCGGTAATGACTTTGATGTTCTTCGCAGTTGTTGAAAGCTCGCCGTCTTTCATCAGCGCCTGCCGGATAGCCTGCGTGGTTTTTAAATCCGCAGAACTGTTTGACTGGTCGCCAGAAGTCTGGGTTTCACCGGAGCGATCACGCTCGTTTATTGCTGTGTTATCGGGGTTCACCTTCTCATTGCCAGCCAACGCCGCTAGGCTGAATGCACTGAGACAAGTTAAAGCTAGTATAATTCCTTTCATGAGTCCTTTCGTTTTGGTTTGCGTGCTGGTATTACTGATCGCAAACAGCCCGCCCACCGGTTTTAGTTATTTAGCCGCGACGTTGATCGCGGATTTGGCCAACCTGGTTAACTTTTTGTCTGTATCTGCTTCTTCGGTCAAGGTAGTCTGAAGTAACTCGGCACCGTCGCGATCCTCCAGTAACTCCGCGTATGTCCGAGCGCAGCCATAACCAGCCATCTCATAATGCTCAACGCGCTGCGCCGCAGCAATTAGCCCGGCATCGTGCACTTCTTCTTCAGCGTCTTCTTCGATCATTTCCTCTCCCTCTTTAAGGAGACCCTCCATGCCCTCACACTTCGGGCCCCGGGTCGACTCATCATGGCTCGCTAAAATCTTTTCAAGACGCGCCACGTGTTCCTTCGTCTGTTCGAAATGTTCTTCGAAACCCGTCGCGAGCTGTTTGTTAGTAGCGGCTTTAGCCATTTTAGGTAGCGCTTTTATAATCTGCTTCTCCGCGCTGTACAGGTCTTTAAGTTCGTGAATATATAGGTCTTTGAGTGTTTCTAGTTTCATATGTGTGGGTTTGATATCGTTGGTCTTGTTCGACCTGGTCTTGTTTTAATAAAGCAGCCTCCTTAAATCTATGTGCAACCGCGCAGGAGAAAGATCAGAAGCAAAATCGGAATCGGAATTCCGAGAAGCCACAGTAAAATGTATCCAGTCGCGCCCGCCTCTTTCATTTTATTAGTTAAACGCATCTTAGGTATCCTTTCGTTCAGTTATTGGATTCAACGTCTCTTCGTTTGTGCGAGAACCTGCTTCGACTAATGAAAACGCACAATCGGGACGGCGGATGGTTGCCTAATCAGACATAATCCTATGCCACGTGATATTGCCCTAGGTCTCGCGATGTTCTTGTGAGAAGAGAAACGCTGCTACGGTTGTGTTAAGCAACACAACCAGGCCTGAATAGCCTCGGAGCGGCATGTATACCAAAAAATCCCAACGTCGGACTGGCGTGCCGACACGCGAAATTCCCATCTCTATTAATATGTCGATGCTTTCGACTAGATCTTATCTGACCAGCTTGCTCAGTTTCAATGTTGACCGTATCACAGTCTTTTTTGTTCTTTTACGGTCGTTCATGTTCACAGAAGTTCTCAAACAAGAGCATGAAAGCTTGCGACAAGGATTCGGACCACAACTTTGGCAAACATCGACCTCTCGCTTTGGAGTGTACGTTTCCTTGTGTCGGTTTGCGCACGCCCCGGTCTATTGGTCGAACACCTTCTTCACGTCGCCGATTTTACGCTGCACCTTCCCGCCTGCTTTTTCCATCGTGCCGCGATCGCGCAAGTCTGGATCCCCTGTCGCCTTGCCGGCCTTTTCTTTCACGTCGCCTTTCGCTTCCTTAAATCCGCCCTTGATCTTATCCTTTGTGCTCGATTTCATAAAAACAAAATCGCACGCTATGAATTGGGCGGTTGTAATATTGAGATTGAAGGCGATCTGAGACGAGAAAAGAGGGAGTAACCCGGGCCGTCATATTAACCGCTACAACCAGACTTATCGTTCGCCTTGCTGATCTGCGCCACGCTGCTGGCCGGCAATACCGGTCAGTCGCTTTTTAACCAGTTCCACTATCGCTGGGCGGATGAGAGTCGCTCCGATCTTCAGCGCGCCTAGAGCAAAGCCGGTTTCGACAAGCTTCTTGTTTGCTTTTCGACCGCTCTTTAGATCGACATACATTTTTTTCCTTCGCGTTAACAGTAGGACCATCAACGTGCCGACCGCCGTTGAGGATGCCAGCCAAGGAACTGTTCGTTCTCGAAATGATCTCTGAATTTTCGCAGGAAAATCCAGTTCATAATGCAGGCCGCGCACGTCGCATCCCACACGCTCGCGTGAACGGGCTATCCTTGTTCTTAGCTCGTCAGTTGATTTGTCAGGTCCAGTCTTTATTCTCATGGTTGATCGCGCCTCGCTGTTTACTCAGCCTTAACAATTTTTAACTTTTGTTAGATTTTCCGACGGATTCAAGGGTAATGTTCGCATCCTTCTGCAGCCGTCTTGACTAATCGACGGTGTCTGTGTTGTTTAACACAACCGTAGCAGCGTTTCTCTTCACACAGAGACACCACGCGTCCTAGGACAATCTTCACGTGGCATAGGTTTATGTCCGACTAGACAACCAGCCACCGTCCCGATTGTGCGTTTTCATTTATTAAAGGAGGTTCTGGCACACGGAAAAAGGATCAAACCACACACAAACGAAAGAAAATTATTATGTCTGAATCAGTATTCGGTACTCGAACTATGGTTGAACCTAACAACGGGCCAGCAAGCCGCGAGACAACATTGCGTACCACGGCTGCTGCGGTGGAACCGTTCCGCGGCTTCGATCGGCCGTTCGCCCGCATCTCATGGGGTTCGATCTTCGCAGGCGCGATAATCGCGCTTGCGACGCAACTCGTCCTGACACTTATTGGCACAGCAGTCGGACTCGCAACGTTGAATCCAGCGACAGGTCAAACTCCGAGTGGCACCACGCTTGGAATTGGAGCAGGCATTTGGCTTGTAATTAGCAGTTTGGTTTCGCTATTCCTAGGCGGTTACATCGCCGGACGGCTGGGCGGAACCTTTAATGGGTGGCTGCACGGATTAGCTACTTGGGCCACCGTAACGATGTTAACGATTCTGCTGCTAACGACAGCTGCAGGTGGACTGATCGGCACAGCATCGGGGCTGGCGAACTTCGCTGTGGGCAACAGTGACAGAGTTTCGCGAACCCAGCTGCCGCCAGCGGTTCAGCAACAGATAGATCAGTTGGCGGGGCAGGCAAGGGTGAGCGCTGACCAGGCCGCAGCCCAAGTTCAACAAACCACACCAGAGCAGAAAGACGCCGCGGCACGACAAGTGGGACAGCGCGCTGCCAAGGGCGGTGCGGTTGGCACGGGCGCGGCCGCCCTCGGTCTGATCTTGGGCGCCCTGGCAGCGGCTTTCGGTGGCAAGACTGGCGCGCGCTATCCGGTTCGCGAGGTGTATGTGGATGAGCGTCGGACTGCAGGCAGATAGGAGCCGACGAAGAAATGCGCAGCATTGGACAACTTACGAACAGGTCCAGACGCCCTGAATGACAGTTACCACGATCAGGATCGCGTCATTCGCGTCAAAATAATTCCGGTCACGATGCCACCGACGCAACCAAGGCTTAGCCACAAGGGCAGGTGATGCAACGCGACACCTAGCGCTGCTCCGACGCCCGCGCCGATCGCAGCCGATAGGCCAAGTTTGTTCTTACGATCAGCCATGGTTGTCCATGCGGGTTTTATCTTGTCCGCCTGGCATACTGCCAAAATAAATTTGGCGAAGGAAATGTCGGCGCAGTCCAGTCCCTATTCAAACGTGGAAATCACTGGACCTTCCTTCCCAACCTGCTTTAGCGCTGCTAGCAATCATCGTGAACGACGATCTTGGATCTTTTGAAACTCGGAGCTTGGCGCTTTCGTTGCTGTCGGGCATTAGAATTCGTACTCTGATGAAAGGGGAGTGCACTTTTGCCTACGCAATCGCCTTTTGTTGGGTGTCGAAAAACCGATCGATGACGATGGCTTTTTGCTCGATCGCCTCCGGCCCACACACTGCCTCACTCTCGAGCGCTTCTTTGGTTGTGTGTTGCAAACCCTCGATGTCGACTTAATCTACTTACATTACATCTTATGCTTTCTGCAATGCTGGATCAGGCGGAATTGCAGCCTCAAGCCGTTTTGGCTTGCTCAAAACGGAGCACCGGCGCCGGATTTCTTCCATCACCTCGCTGGCGTATTCCTGGAGATGGCGCCGGTCGCGATTGGTGAACTCGCGCGGTTTCATATCGAGGAGACAGAGTGAACCGATCGGCTGGCCGTTCGGTGCATGCAGCGGCGCACCGGCATAGAAACGGAGACCTCGCTCCCTAATCCAAGGATTGTTAGCAAAGCGGCGATCTCGCGCGAGGTCTTCAATA
>WNGQ01001505.1_pt1 | contig 24109 bp, 16 predicted proteins | sample 5407661 | NCBI WGS metagenome assembly WNGQ01 (sample SAMN13153382, study PRJNA577476) | soil metagenome | isolation source: 60 cm soil or saprolite under Garry oak tree replicate 2 | place: USA:California | collected 2016-06-15 | reverse complement strand
GACATCGGGTTCTCCGGCGGCTCGACCTTCTTGCCCTCGCGCGCCAAGAGTACCGCGGCGACGTCGTCGGCATCGGCGGGTTTCGAGAGATAATCGACCGCCCCGAGTTTGACCGCATTGACCGCGGTCGCGATGTTGCCGTAGCCGGTGAGCACGATGCCGCGCGCCTCGGGCCGGCGCTGCTTGAGCGCCGAGATGACCTCGAGCCCGTTGCCGTCGGCGAGCCGCATGTCGACGACCGCGAACGCCGGTGCCGTCCGTTCCACCTGTACGAGCCCGTCCGCCACGGTATCCGCGGTGGTGACGGTGAAGCCCCGCTGCTCCATGGCGCGGGCCAGCCGCTGCAGGAACGATTTGTCGTCCTCGACGATCAACAGCGATCGGTCGCCCGGCACTTCGACGGTCGCAATGTCGGTCATGGCGCTATTCTCCCGGCAACGCGCCTCCCGCGGCGGCTTGCGGCCGGCCGGAATGGCGCCCCAAGTATCTAGGTAGTCAGTCGGGCCGCCGCCTCAAGGGGCCGCCGCGGGGATCCCCGGGCCCGGGCGCTCGTAATCCTCGCGGCGCCAGCGCACTCGGACGCTCGCGCCGTGCTCCGGCGCGGCACGATTGGCGAAGGTGAGCGCGGCTCCGGTGCGCTCGAGCAGGGTCTTGGCGATGAACACGCCGAGTCCGAGGCCGCTGATTTCGCCTTCGCCGCCCGGCGGCCGGCCGCGACTGGTCAGATAAGGCTCGCCGATGCGGTCGAGAATCTCCGGGGCGAAGCCGGGCCCGTCGTCGGCAATGGCGATCACCACCTCGCCGTCGCTCCAGCGCGCCGCGACCTCGACCCGCTCGCGCGCGAAATCGACGGCGTTCTCCACGAGATTGCCGAGCCCGTAGATGATCGCCGGATTGTGCTCGCCGACCGGCTCGGCGGCGCGGTCGGCGGGCAGCGCCACGTCGATCGCGACGCCGAAATTGCGGTGGGGGGCGACCACCTCCTCGATCAGCGCCGAAAGCTTGGAGCGGTCGAACGGCTCGCTGGAGGCGGAGAGCTGGGTCAATTTCGCGAGAATCTCGCGGCAGCGCTGGGCCTGCTCGCGCAGCAGCTTGACGTCTTCGCTGTGCGGCGAGGTCGGCTCGAGCGCGCGCTCGAGCTCGCGCACCACGACCGCGATGGTGGAGAGCGGGGTGCCGAGCTCGTGCGCAGCCGCCGCCGCGAGCCCGTCGAGCTGCGAGAGATGCTGCTCGCGCGCCAGCACCAGCTCGGTGGCGGCGAGCGCGTCGGTCAGGAGCCGCGCCTCCTCGGCGATCTGCCAGGAATAGGCGCCGATCACCCCGAGCGCGACCAGGAGCGAGAACCACACGCCGAGCAGATAGATCGGCGGCAGCTCCAGCGGCTCGTCGCTCACCCACGGCAGCGGCAGGTGGAAGAACACGAGCGCGGTTGCGCACAGCGCCGCCAAAGCGCCGAGCATCAGCGTCATGCGCGGCGGCAGCGCCGTCGCCGAAATCAGCACCGGGCCGAGAAAGAGGAACACGAAGGGGTTCTCGACCCCGCCGGTCAGGAACAGCAACAGCGCGAGCTGGATGATATCGAATGCAAGCAGCCAGGCCGCGCGGTCGGGCTCGAGCCGCTGAATCGGCCGGAACCGCAGCCGCAGGACGAGGTTGAGCGCCGCGCTGCAGGCGATCACCAGCAGGCATGCGGTCAGCGGCAGGTTGAAATCGAAGACGTAGTGGACGACCAGCACCGCCACGGTCTGGCCGATCGCGGCGAGCCAGCGCAGGCGCACCAGCGTGTCGAGACGCACGTTGCGCCGCGGATGCAGCGGATGCTGGGCTTCCATCGGCGCACTCTATCGGCTCTCCGGCCGCGCTCAATGCTCGGGGCGCGCGCGGATCGGGCGGGCTTGCGCCCTGCGCACGCAGAGGCCAATTGTGCGGGATCGTGCCAATCCCGTCTCCCCAGGCCGCGGAACCCGCCATCGCCGTCGAGCGCCTCGCCAAGATCTACAAGAGCGGGGTTGCGGTCGACGGCATCTCGTTTGCGCTGGCGCAGGGCTCGATCACCGGCCTGCTCGGCGGCAACGGCGCCGGCAAGACCACCACGATCGCCATGATCATGGGGTTGATCATCCCGACCTCGGGCCGAGCGCGCGTGCTCGGCGCCGAGATGCCGCGCCAGCGCTATCGCGTGCTCGGCCGCATGAATTTCGAGAGCCCCTATGTCGACATGCCGGCGCGGCTCACCACGCGCCAGAACCTCACCGTGTTCGCCAAGCTGTACGGGGTGGAGGACGCGGCCGCGCGGGTCAAAGCGCTCGCCGAGCAGCTCGATCTCGTCGAACTGCTGGATCGGCCGACCGGCAAGCTTTCCGCCGGCCAGAAGACGCGCGTGTCGCTCGCCAAGGCCCTGGTCAACCGCCCGGAGATCCTGCTGCTCGACGAGCCGACCGCTTCCCTCGACCCCGACACCGCGGACTGGGTGCGCGCGCGCATCGCGGCCTACCGCCGCGAGCGCGGCGCCACCATCCTGCTCGCCTCCCACAACATGGCCGAAGTCGAGCGGCTGTGCGAGCGCGTCATCATCATGAAGAAGGGCCGCATCGAGGACGACGACGCGCCGGAAGCGCTGCTCGCACGCTACGGCCGGCACACGCTCGAGGAAGTGTTCCTCGACGTCGCCCGCGGCCGCGCGCAAACCAGCCAGGCCGCGCAATGAGCCAATATTCCGAGCCGCTCGCGGTCTCGCCGCGCCGCATCGCCGCGATGGTGCTGCGCTATTGCTACCTGCTGCGCTCGTCGTGGCCGCGGCTGCTCGAGCTGATCTATTGGCCCGCGGTGCAGATGCTGATGTGGGGCTTCCTGCAGCTCTATATCGCGGGCAACGCCGGCTTTTTCGCCCGCGCCGGCGGCACCTTCATCGGCGCGGTGCTGCTGTGGGACATCCTGTTCCGCGGCCAGCTCGGATTCTCCATCTCGTTCCTCGAGGAGATGTGGGCGCGCAATCTCGCCAACCTGATGATCAGCCCGCTGCGACCGATCGAGTTCGTCAGCGCGCTGATGATCATGAGCGTGATCCGGCTGGCAATCGGAATGATCCCGGTGTCGTTGCTCGCCATGGCGTTCTTCGGCTTCAATCTTTACGGGCTCGGCCTGGCGCTCGCCGCCTTCTTCGTCAATCTGATCCTGACGAGCTGGGCGATCGGCATCCTGGTCTCGGGCCTCGTGCTGCGGAACGGGCTGGGAGCCGAGAGCCTCGCCTGGACCGTCATGTTCCTGCTGCTGCCGCTCACCTGCGTGTATTATCCGGTGACGATTCTGCCGCACTGGCTGCAGGTCGTGGCCTGGGCGCTGCCGCCGACCTATGTGTTCGAAGGCATGCGCGAATTGCTGATCAACCATGCCTTTCGCGCCGACCTCATGGTGCGCGCGCTCGCCATCAACGCGGTGCTCTTCGTCGCGGCCGTCGTGGGCTTCATCGCGTTGCTCGACAGCGCACGGCGGCAGGGCTCGCTGATGCAAACCGGCGAATAGGGAACCGAACCGAGCGCCCGTTCGTAGTGCGCAGGGGATCGTCGATCTCGCGCATGCGAAATGGAGTATTTAGATGTACATTGAAGATGAGATTCGTCGTGTGGAGGGAATTGCGGAGAACACTGTTTCCTCGGTTGACGCAATGAAGAAAAAAGAACAGGGTGCTGCGCTGCAGCAAAAGGGGCGGGGGCCTCAGCACATGCCCATCGGTGAATTCGGCGGCGCACCGGCGCTGCCGGTCCAGGCCGGCCCGATTCTGTCGACGCCGATGTATTGGTTCTACGAGATGAGCCACGCCGCGCTCAATCCGTCGCGCGCGTTCGCGGATGCGACAAAGCTCTATTTCAAGAGCCCGATCAATCCGCTGTCCTACACCACGTTCGGCAAGTCGGTGGCGGCGGCGTGCGAATTGTTCGAGCGCTCGACGCGTCGCTACGGCCAGCCGGAATGGGCCATCGATACGGCCGCGGTCGGCGGCGAGCGGATTCCCGTTCACATCAAGACGATCTGGGAGCGTCCGTTCTGCCGGCTGTTGCATTTCGAGCGGATCTTCACGCGACCGCCGCGACGCCCGCAGCCGCGCGTGCTGCTGGTGGCGCCGATGTCGGGGCATTATCCCACGCTGTTGCGCGGTACGGTCGAGGCCTTCCTGCCCACCCACGACGTCTACATCACCGAATGGGTCGACGCGCGCATGGTGCCGCTGACCGAGGGCCCCTTCGATCTCGACGATTACATCGATTACATCATTTCCATCCTGCATGTGCTGCGCGGCGACGTGCACGTGATCGGCGTGTGCCAGCCTTCGGTGCCCGTGCTCGCGGCGGTCGCGCGCATGGAGGCGGAAGCCGACCCTTACGTGCCGCATTCCATGGTGCTCATGGGCGGCCCGATCGATACCCGCGCCAATCCCACCGCGGTCAACCGCCTCGCCCAGCAGCGCGGGATCGATTGGTTCCGGCGCAACGTCATCACCAAGGTTCCGTTCCCGCATCCGGGCTTGATGCGCGACGTCTATCCGGGGTTCCTGCAGCTCAACGGCTTCATGACCATGAACCTCGACCGGCACATCGAGGCGCACAAGGACCTGTTCATGCACCTGGTGCGCGGCGACGGTGATTCCGCGCAGAAGCACCGCGAGTTCTACGATGAATATCTGGCGGTGATGGATCTCGCCGCGGAGTTCTACCTGCAGACGGTGGATTCCGTGTTCGTCCGTCACGCGCTGCCGAAGGGCGAGTTCACCCATCGCGGCGTACGCGTCGATCCGGGTGAGATCCGGCGCGTCGCCTTGATGACGGTCGAGGGCGAGAACGACGATATTTCCGGAGTCGGCCAGACCGAGGCGGCGCACCGCCTATGCGTCAATCTCCCGGCCGATCACAAGGCGCATTATCTCCAGCCCGGCGTCGGCCATTACGGCGTGTTCAACGGATCGCGATTCCGTGCCGAAATCGCGCCCCGCATCGCGGATTTCATCCTCTCGCACGACGGCGCCGCCGTGCGCCGGATGTGGCGCAAGGTTGCCGCGCGTGCCTGATTTCGTCGACCCGCCTCCGGCCCAGCCCCAACGCCCGCCCTGCCCCTGATTCGTGGTGCCCGGCGGTGCGCGCACCTCGCGCAAGCAAGTAGTGAATCGATATTCTGGCTTTGAAGGCCCAAGGCCTTGTAGCGCTCCGGGTCCGCCGGCCCATGGCGTTGCGGTCCTAAGGATTTGACTACAAAGGGGCTGTACGGCGGCACGGATGTGGCACTATGGCGCGTCCCTTCCGCCTGGACCTCGACCGCAATGCCGCTCCGCGCCCTGCTCTACCGCCGGCCGACCGAACCGCAGGCGATCGAAGTCGTCTTCGATCGAGCGATCTATCTCATTCGGCTGCGGCGGCATCGGCAAGCGCGCCGCTATACGCTGCGCATCCAGGCGGCGACGCGCGAAGTCATTCTCACCATGCCGCCGCGCGGCAGCCTCAAGGAAGCGCGCGCGTTCGCCGACAAGCACGGCGGCTGGATCGCGGCGCGGCTCAAACGGCTTCCGGAAGCCGCGCCGTTCGCGCACGGCTCCGAAGTGCCGCTGCGCGGTCTTCGCCATCGCATCGTGCACCGCCCGCACACGCGCGGCACGGCGTGGACGGAACGGGACGGCAACGGCGGCCGCCTGATCTGCGTGGCAGGCGAGGGGCCGCACCTCGCGCGCCGCGTCGGCGATTTCCTCAAGCGCGAGGCCAAGCGCGATCTCGAGGTCGCCAGCCGGGATTATGCGGGCCAGATCGGCGTGGCGATCAAGCGCATTTCGGTGCGCGACCAGAACAGCCGGTGGGGCTCGTGCTCGACCACCGGCGTGCTGTCGTTCTCCTGGCGGCTGATCCTGGCGCCGCCGTTCGTGCTGCAATATCTCGCCGCCCACGAGGTCGCGCACCTGGTCGAGATGAACCATTCCCGCCGCTTCTGGCGGCTGCTGAAACGGCTCTGCCCCGACATGCACCGCGCCAAGGTCTGGCTCGACGTGCACGGCACCGACCTGCATCGCTACGGCGAGACGGAAAACGGCGCGCATCTGCCGCGCAGCCTGCGGAGCCGGGTGTTCAACAATCGCGATTTCTAAAGCCGGACACCGGAAACACAGACGAGGGACGACAGACGGCGGACGACGGATCAAGACGCAACTGCCCTCCTCCAATCCGTCCTCTGCCGTCTGTTCTCCGTCGTCTGGTCAGCGCCCGAACAGGCGGTCGAGCAGCCAGCCGTCCATGGTCGAAGGCGGCGGACGACCCTGCTGGCGGGCGAGCGCCTGCGGGCCCCATGGAATCCCGCCCGGCGGCACCGGCGCCGGCTCGAGCGCGGATCCGGATGCACCCGGCAGATCGACGACCGCCACGCCCTGATGCGCGGTTCGCATGAACCGGTTCCAGATCTCGACCGGCAGGCTGCCTCCCGTCGTGTGGTGCGTCGGCGAATTGTCGTCGTTGCCGAGCCACACGCCGGCAACGAGATGCCCGGTGTAGCCGATGAACCAGGCGTCGCGAAAATCCTGGCTGGTGCCGGTCTTGCCCGCCGCCGGCCAGCCGGGGAGCTGGCCGCGGCGCGCCGTGCCGCTGACGAGCGTCTCCGCCATCATGGCGTTCATCATGCCGACGTAGCGCTCCTCGACCACGCGCCCGAGGCTGACGTCGGCGCTCTCGTAGAGCGGCCTGCCCTCGCGCGTGCGCACGCGCTCGACGACATGCGGAACGACGGCGACGCCGCCGTTCGCGAACGGCGCAAACGCGGCCACCATCTCGATGAGCGAGACCTCGGAGGTGCCGAGCGCGATCGACGGATTGGGATCGAGCTTCGAGGCGATGCCGAGGCGGTGCGCGGTGCGCACCACGGATTGCGGGCCGAGTTCGAGGGTGAGCCGGACCGCCACCGTATTGAGCGATTGCGCCAGCGCCCGCGTCAGCGTCACCGGACCGAAATATTCGTGATTGTAGTTCTCCGGCCGCCAGCCTTTGACGTCGAGCGGGCGGTCCTCGCGCACACTATCGGGGGTGAGCCCGCGCTCGAGCGCGGTCAGATACACGAACGGCTTGAAGGCCGAGCCCGGCTGGCGCTTGGCCGCCACGGCGCGGTTGAACTGGCTCTCGGTGTAATTGCGGCCGCCGACCAGCGCGCGCACCGCGCCGTCCGGCGTCATCGCCAGCACCGCGCCCTGGCCGACCGCGAATTTCTCGCCCTTTTGCGCGAGCTCGTCGACCAGCGCCTTTTCGGCCGCGCCCTGCAGCCGGGAGTCGATCGTGGTCTCGACCACGATGTCCTCGTCGACCCGGCCGACGAGGTCGTTGAGCACGTCCATGATCCAGTCGGCGACGTAGTTGCCGGAGCCGCCGGGCGTCTGCTTGACGATGCGCGGCGAGTGCGAGATCGCGAGCTGCGCCATGCGCTCGGTGATGAAGCCCGCGTCCGCCATCGCGACGAGCACGACCTGGGCGCGGCGCTCGGCGCCGTCGGGATTGCGCGTGGGCGCGAGGCGCGACGGCGACTTGACGAGGCCGGCGAGCAGCGCCGCCTCCGCGACCGTCACCTGCCGGGCCGACTTGCCGAAATAACGCTGCGCCGCGGCCTCGACGCCATACGCGCCGGCGCCGAAATAGACCCGGTTGAGGTAGAGCTCGAGGATCTGCTGCTTGGAAAACTTGCGCTCGAGCCAGAACGCCAGCACGACTTCCTGGAGCTTGCGCGTGATGGTGCGCTCCTGGGTGAGGAACAGGTTTTTCGCAAGCTGCTGGGTCAGCGTCGAGCCGCCCTGCGACACCCCGCGGTGCAGCAGGTTCATGCCGAGCGCGCGGACGATGCCGAGGGGATCGACCCCGTAGTGGGAAAGGAAGCGGCGATCCTCGATGGCGATGAAGGCTTGCGGCAGGTAGGCCGGCAATTCCTTGAGCGGCAGCGGCGGGCCGCTGGTGTCGCCGCGGGTCGCGAGCACGCGGCCCGCAAGGTCGACGATCTCGATCGCGGGCGGGCGTTTGGGCACTTCGAGCGACTGGATCGGCGGCAGATGCGCGCCCACCCAGGCGATCGCCGCAATCGCGGCGATGAAGGCCCACAGCGCGAGCACGACGGCCCAATAGAGGAGGCGCGTGAAACCGCGCCGACGCCCGCCCCGGCTGCCGCCGCGCTGCCATTGCGTAGCCTCGCGGACGCTGTCTTCGCCGCGGCCGCGCGCGCGTTTGCGCTCGCTCTTGCCGGCCGACCGGCGCTCGCCGCGCACGCGCGGGGCACGGGTCGGCTCGGCGGCCTCGCCCGCCGCCGCGGCGATGCGCTGGGGATCGGGCTTGCGGCGCGCTCGCTCTCGACGTCCCGGCGCCATTACCCCTGCCGCGTTTCGCCCCGCAACGCGGGGCTTCTCGCAGACGCTAAGGCGCGCGGTTTAAAGCGGGGTTAACCAAGCCGGACGGCGGAGGACGGGCACGATCGGGCCCAATTACTCCATCTCTTACAGGGGGAATTTTGTGGCCCAAATCATCGCCATTCCCCAGATGACCCACAAAGGGGGAAGGTGGACGACGGCATAGACGAAATATGCAAGCCTTGCTGTCTCCACCGCGAATAGGGCTGCGTGCCAGATCACGCCGGCGAAATACGCGGCCAACAACGGGTAGATTTGCCACCAATCCTCGCGCTCGCCAGGGATCACCAGATTGCATATTTCAACCCATCCGAGAATTACAGGGATGAGCAGTACCGGGCCAATGCGAAAAATCTTTCGCAAGGGAAAACTGATTGGGCTCTGAAGGGTCACGGGACGGAGTACTCGCTCTCCTTTCGTTTCCAGACGATTCGCCTGCACGTCGAATCTACATCTGGCATCCGGACGCGCCCACAGCCTTTAGGTATGCGCTGAACACTGGTTTGAGGTATGCGCTGAACACTGGTTTGGAACGGCTCAACAAAACGGTGCCCATATTAGCCCACACGCTGGTCGTAATAAAAGTCATGCAATCGGCAAAAACAGAAAGCCCGGTGCCATTACATACAGGCCACATCCAAGCGCAGCGATCGCGAGCGACCCAATAATCCGCACGAGCACGTTTCTCGTATCCGATCTCATTGGAGCCTGGAACGCGCCTTTCTCGCATTCGCGGTGAAGGTATCTTACAACCACCGGCTGAAACAGGCGAGATGCTATTGACGATTGGCCGTCCCCGAGGCACTGAATCGGAATTTGGCGGTGGTCTCAGTCTGGCGCCATATGCCGGCTTGCATCAAAATGGGGGGATGAAATGATGGCTTCATACGGAGTCGCCGCTTTGATCATTTCGCTGGGCTTGGCGGGCTGCCAATCCACAGCGGCGCCGGGTCCCGAGGGCACAGCCGCATCGGGCGTAGAACCTGCGCCGTCAAATTATCGTCAGCTAATCATTCAAGAGATGAAGAGCTTGCCGGATTTCGCGAGGGGCATTCGAGAACCGGAGATTTCCAATCCAGGCGTCGGCTGGGGCGGCCTGTGGAATGGTAGCACAACGGCTACGGTCTGCATTCGTTACAAGACGCAAGGCGCACTGCTGCTCGGCTACAGTCGGGTGGATAGAGCATTCTTTTTCGCGAACGGCAAAGTGGCCAACAACGGGCCGGTGAATGCGCCCGTTCAGTATATGGTTGCCTGTGGTGGAGAACGCAGGTACACACCATTCCCCGAAATTGAACATAACGTATAACGGCAGAGTATATCTTACGCCGAATCTGCTTCGCTGGTTCGATTACTTCGGTGTCAGCGCAAGTCCTCTCAACCACTGTTCTCTCTCAGCAGGATAATCCGGATAGAACTTGACGACCACCTGAACGGTCTTGAGGCTGTTCTTTTGCATACCGATCCAAGATTTGTTTGGTACGGTGATTTGCAATTTATCGGAGTAAACCCATTCCATAATCGGCAATTGATTGACGCCCGCGTCAAAAGCAAGCACAGCGTTTCCTAATTCCGGCTTCTCGCCCGCCTCTAGAAGTGAGACTACGTTCGTCACCGACGTTGAGGCAATTCCCACTCCACTGCAGACCTCTTGGTCTATCACGGCTGTCCAGGCCGTGTCCGGGGAGCGCAAGACAGAGAGTGTCGATTGATGACATCCAGGGTCCGATGGCGATGGAATCCACCCGAATCTTAATCCCACTTGCATAGAGACTGCTAGAGGCCAGACCAGGAGCGAGCCAACGAAGCTCTCAATGCTCATGGTCGTAAATTGATAGGTGGTATATCCTTCTTCTTCCCAACGGCGATATTCATTAACCGTATCTACGGTCCAGATCAGTGCCGTACAGAGTAGCCATACGATACCTACCCTTCGAAGCCATTGCCCCCTCTCCCGCGTGCGTTTATGGGGCCGTGTAGTGACCGCAATGACTGCTACGATGAGCGCGGCGCCTAGGAAAGTAATCATCATTTTGTTTGCAGTCCACTATCCTCCGCTACCCCGCGGCCCGCACCGCGCGCGGGAGCTCCGGCGCCGGCCGCAACAGCTGGATCAGCGCGCGCTTGATCGCCGCCTGGCGCGGCGGCGAATCGATCTTGGCGCCGATCAGGTCGGTGACGTAGAACACGTCGACCACCCGCTCGCCGAACGTCGCCACGTGGGCGGAGGCGATGTTGAGCCCGAGCCGGGAGATGGTCGAGGTCAGCTCGTAGAGCAGGCCCGGGCGGTCGAGCCCGATCACCTCGAGCACGGTGTAGCGGTTCGACCATTGATTGTTGATCTGGACTTCCGGCTCGATCGCGAACGCCTTGATGCGTCCCTTCGGCGGCGCGCGCTTGGCGATCACGTCGGGCAGCCTGACCTCGCCGTGCAGCGCCTTCTCGATGCCCTGGGCGACGCGGCCCGCGCGACGGATCTCGTCCTCGTCGCGATCGAACTCGCGCGAGAGCGAGATGGTGTCGAGCGCAAGCCCGTCGGTGGTGGTGTAGATCTGCGCGTCGACGATGTTGGCGCCGGCATTGGCGCAGGCGCCGGCGATGATCGAGAGCAGCCGCGGATGATCGGGCGCGAGCACGGTGAGCTCGGTCACGCCGCGGCTCGCATCGAACTGCACTTCGGTCGCCAGCGTCTTGCCGGCGCGCTCGGCGGCTTCGACGAAGCGCGCGTGCGCGAGCTTGTGCGCGAGATCGACTTTGAGCCAATAGGCCGGATAGTGCCGCGCCACATAGACGTCGATCCGCGCCGGCGGCCAGTCCGCGAGCTGGGCCTTGAATTCCGCCTGGGCGACGGCGACGCGCTGCGCGCGGTTGACCTCCGAGAACCCGCCGGTGAGCACCGGCTCGGTCTCGTAATAGAGCGTGCGCAGCAATTGCGCCTTCCAGCCGTTCCAGACCCCGGGACCGACCGCGCGAATGTCGGCGGTGGTCAGCACCATCAGCAGCTTGAGCCGTTCGAGCGACTGCGCCACGCCGGCGAAATTCTCGATGGTTCGGCGATCGGAGAGATCGCGCGACTGGGCGATGATCGACATCGTCAGATGCTGCTCGACCAGCCAGGCGACCGTCTCGGTCTCGGCCGGCGAGAGCCCCAGGCGCGGGCCGAAGCGCCGCGCGATCCGCGCGCCGGCCACCGAATGGTCCTCGACCCTGCCCTTGGCGATGTCGTGGAGGAACAAGGCGACGTAGAGCACCGCCCGATGCGCCGGCTGGATGGTGCGCATCAATTCGCCGGCGAGCGCGAATTCCTCGTTGCCGCCGCGCTCGATCTCGGCCAACACCCCGATGCAGCGCAGCAGATGCTCGTCGACGGTGTAATGGTGGTACATGTTGAACTGCATCATCGCCACGATGCGGCCGAAGTCGGGAACGAAATGGCCGAGCACGCCGGTTTCGTTCATGCGGCGGAGCACGGTCTCGGCATGATTTCGCGAAGTGAGAATCTCGAAGAACAGCCGGTTGGCCTCGGGATTCTTGCGCAGCTCGGCATCGACCAGCTTGAGCGAGCGCGAGGCGGCCCGCATCGCGTCGGGATGGAACGCGAGCGCGTGGCGATCGGCGAGATGGAAAATGCGGATCAGATTGACCGGGTCGCGGCGAAACACGTCGGGGTCGCTGAGGTTGATGCGGTTGTTGTCGACGATGAAGTCCTCGGTCTCGCTCAACGTTCGCCGGCCGCGCGGCCGCAGCCGCGCCATCACCCGGCTGAGCACCGGGGCGGGCTTGGCCTGGCGGGCCTCGAGGCCCGCGCAGAGAATCGCGGTGAGATCGCCGACGTCCTTGGCGACGAGAAAATAATGCTTCATGAACCGTTCGACGTCTTTGAGGCCCGGATGCTCGGTGTAGCCCAGCCGAACCGCGATCTCGCGCTGGATGTCGAAGGAGAGCCGCTCCTCGGCGCGGCCGGTCACGAAATGCATGTGACAGCGCACCGACCACAGGAAATTCCCGCAGCGGCGGAACAGCCGGTATTCCTGCTCGTCGAACACGCCGTGCTGGAGCAGCTCCTGGGGCTCGCGCACGCGATAGACGTATTTGGCGATCCAGAACAGCGTGTGCAGATCGCGCAAGCCGCCCTTACCGTCCTTGACGTTCGGCTCGACCAGGTAGCGCGACTGTCCGGCGCGGCGGTGACGCTCCTCGCGCTCGGCAAGCTTGGCGGCGACGAACTCGGCGGCGCTGTGCTGCACGATGTCCTTGTCGAAGCGGGCGACGAGCTCGTCGTGGAGCCTGCGGTCGCCGACGAGGTATCGCGATTCCAGCACCGCGGTGCGGATCGTCATGTCGGCCTTGGCCTGGCGAATGCACTCGTCGACCGAGCGCGTGGCGTGGCCGACTTTCAGCCCCATGTCCCACAGGCAATAGAGAATCGCCTCGGCGACCGATTCGCCCCAGGCGGTCTGTTTGTACGGGAGCAGGAACAAGAGATCGATGTCGGAGCCCGGCGCCAACAGCCCGCGGCCGTAGCCGCCGGTGGCGATCACCGCCATGCGCTCGGCCTCGGAGGGATTGTCGGATCGATAAAGGTGCTTGCCCGCGAACTCGAACAGGAGCCGGATCAGCTCGTCCTGCATGAAGCACAGGCGCTCCGCGCAGAGCCGGCCGTGGCGGTCCTCGAGCAGCATGGCTTCCGCCGCCGCCATGCCCGCCGCCTGCACGCCCTTGAGATATTGCGCCACCGCCGAGCGCAGCTCGCGCTCGCGGCCGGCGTGAAGCTCGCCGAGGCGCTTGAGTTCCGCGGCAACCCCGCGCGCATCGAAAATCGCCGCGGCGCCGCGCGGGGGATGAACCGCAGGATCGGAAAGGTCGGACATCGTCGCATCCGGATATCCGAGCCGAGCCGTCATGTCACGGCGGGAGTTCGCGGCGTGTTTTCTCCTGGTCGCGAGGCTCGATCGGAGGAGACGCAATCGAGCCGGCGCCGGGCTATGATGGCGAGCGTCGACGACAAGGAGAGACCCGGATGGATGCCGCCGAACTGCGCTCCCTGCAAGCGCCCCTCAAGGAGAGCTACAAACGCGAGCCCAAATCGGCGCGGATCACCTTGAAGGCGCGGGGCACGCTCGACGATCGCAATATCGCCTGCAAGGTCGAGACCGGGCGGGCGCTGGCGGCCGCCGGCCTGCATCCGGCGACCGGGGGATCCGGGCTCGAGCTCTGCTCCGGGGACATGCTGCTCGAGGCGCTCGTCGCTTGCGCCGGCGTGACCTTGAAGGCGGTCGCCACGGCGCTCGAAATCCCGTTGCGATCCGGCACGGTCCTCGCCGAGGGCGACCTCGATTTCCGCGGCACGCTCGGGGTGGCCAAGGATGCGCCGGTCGGGTTCGCCGAAATCCGGCTGCAATTCCGGCTCGACACCGACGCGCCGCAAGAGAAGCTCGATCAGCTCCTGAAACTCACGGAACGCTATTGCGTGGTCTACCAGACCATCCGCAACGGGCCGCCGATCGCAATCACCCTCGACCGCGGCTGATCCGCAAGTCGCGCAGCCCCGTGCCGGCGGCCGCCGCGCGCCGCTGCCGGCGGCCGCCGCGCGCCGCTGCCGGGCGATGTTGACCTCGCCGCCGGCTTCGGCCTCTGTCGGGCGGCCATGTCGCCCGATGTGATGTTCTGGCTCGAGCTTGCGATCAGGATGGCGGTGACGGCGGGGTTCCTGGTCGCCGCCACGGCGGTCGCGGAACGCGCCGGGCCGTTCGTCGGCGGGCTCGTGGCGACGCTGCCGATTTCCGCCGGACCCGTCTATCTGTTCCTGGCGCTCGATCACGATGCGAGCTTCATCGCCGCGAGCGCGATGGCGAGCCTCGCCGCCAATGCGGTCACCGGGCAGTTCGCGCTCGTCTATATCCTGGTCGCGCAGGTCCGCGGGCCGCTCGCAAGCCTCGCCATTGCGCTGGGGTTCTGGCTGCTGGCGATCTTCCTGGTGCGCAGTGTGGAGTGGACACTGGCCGGGGCGCTGGCGCTCAATGCGGCGAGCTATGTGGTGGCGGTGCCGGCGGCGCGCCGGTTCCGCAGCGCCTCGTTCCGCCCGCCGCGGCGGCGCTGGTACGACGTGCCGCTGCGCGCCGGACTGGTCGCCACGCTGGTGGCGATCGTGGTGGGGCTGAGCACGCGGGTGGGGCCGACGCTGACCGGAATGCTCGCGGTGTTTCCCGTGGTGCTGACCAGCCTGATCCTGATCTTTCATCCGCGCATCGGCGGACCGGCGACCGCGGCGATCCTCGCCAACACGCTGCCGGGCCTCGTCGGCTTTGCGGTCGCGGTGCTGGCGCTGCATGTCGCCGCGGTGCCGTTGGGCAAGGCGGCGGCGCTCATGCTGGCGCTCGCGGTCTCGATCGGCTGGACTCTGACGCTGTGGGCCAACCGCCACCGCGGCTGGTAATCGCGATCATTCGCGCTTCGCCGCCGTGCGCTTGAGCTCATAGAGCGCTTCGAGCGCCGCGCGCGGGGAAAGCTCGTCGGGATCGAGCGCGGCGATCTCGGCCAGCAAGGTCTCGGCGGCGCTCGCGCGCGGGGCAGGGGTCGCGGCACCGGCGCGCCGCGCCGATGCGAACAGCGGCAAGTCGTCGACGAGCTTGCGCGCCGGCGAGATGCGGTCCTGGGCCTCGAGCTCCGCGAGCACGAGCTTTGCGCGCTCGATCACGGCCGACGGCAGTCCGGCGAGCTTGGCCACCTGGATGCCGTAGGAGCGGTCCGCCGCGCCGGGCATCACTTCGTGCAGGAACACCACCTCGCCGTGCCATTCCTTGACCCGGACCGTGGCGTTGAAGAGCCGCGGCAGCTTCGCGGCGAGCCCGGTCAGCTCGTGGAAATGCGTGGCGAACAGCGCGCGGCAGCGGTTCTCCTCGTGCAGGTGCTCGATCGTCGCCCAGGCGATCGAGAGCCCGTCGAAGGTCGCGGTGCCGCGGCCGATCTCATCGAGAATGACCAGCGAACGCGGGCTCGCCTGATTGAGGATCGCGGCGGTCTCGACCATTTCCACCATGAAGGTCGAACGGCCGCGGGCGAGATCGTCGGCGGCGCCGACCCGCGAGAACAGCCGGTCGATGATGCCGATGCGCGCGCGGCGCGCCGGCACGAAGCTTCCCATCTGCGCCAGCACGGCAATCAATGCGTTCTGGCGCAGGAAGGTGGACTTGCCGGCCATGTTGGGCCCGGTCACGAGCCAGATGCGTCCCGCGCCGGCGCCTGCGTCCGGCGGCGGCGAGAGATCGCAATCGTTGGCAACGAATGGACCACCGTCGCGCACCAGCGCCTGCTCGACCACCGGATGGCGCCCGCCTTCGATGACGAACTCGAGATCGGTCAGGATTTCGGGCCGCACGTAATCCTGCTCGACCGCGAGGCGCGCCAGACCGGCGACGACGTCGATGACGGCAAGGGCCTGCGCGGCCGCCTGGATCGCGGCGCCCGCGGCGACCACGTTCTGCGTGAGCTGATCGAAGATCTCGAGTTCGAGCGCCAGCGCCCGGTCCGCCGCGCTCGCGATCCTGGATTCGAGATCGCCAAGCTCGGTGGTGGTGAAGCGGATCTGGCCCGCGAGCGTCTGGCGATGGATGAACGTACCCTTGAACGGCGCGGCGAGCAGCTTCTCGCCGTGCTGCGCGCTCGTCTCGATGAAATAGCCGAGCACGTGGTTGTGACGGATCTTCAGCGTGCGAATGCCGGTGTCCTCGGCATAGCGGGCCTGGAGCACGGCGAGGACGCGGCGGGACTCGTCGCGCAACGCCCGCGTCTCGTCGAGCGCGGCCCGGTAGCCCAAGCGCACGAACCCGCCGTCGCGCCTGGAGGCCGGCAGCTCCTCGGCAAGCGCCGCGGCGAGATCGGCGGCGATGGCCGGATCGGGCTGTTGCAGCGCATCCGCGGCGGCGGCGATCTCCGCCGGACAGGGATCGAGCGCCCGGCACGCTCCCGCGAGTTCCGCCGCCGCTGTCAGGCCGTCGCGGACCGCCGCCAGATCCCGCGGGCCGCCGCGCCCGACCACCAGGCGAGCGAGCGAGCGCGCGAGATCCGGCGCCGCCTTGAGGCGCGCGAGGAGGTCGGATCGCGCGGCTGCCGCCGCGACCAGTGTCGCGACGGAATCCAGCCGCTCGCCGATCGCGGCAGGCGCGGTGAGCGGCGCGGCGAGACGTTGCGCCAACAGCCGCGAGCCGGCGGCGGTGACCGTGCGATCGATGGCGGAGAGCAGCGAGCCGCGGCGCTCGCCGCTCAAAGTGCGGGCAAGCTCGAGATTGGCGCGGGTCGCCGCGTCGATCAGCAGCGTCGCGCCGCTCGATTCCCGGGCCGGCGGCGAGAGCAGCGGCTTGCCCGCGCGCTGGGTGCGATCGAGATAGGTGACGCATGCGGCCGCCGCAGTCAGCTCGAGCCGAGAAAACGTGCCGAACGCCTGCGTGGTCGACACCGCGAAATACGCCGCGAGCCGCCGCTCGGCGCTCGCGCCGTCGAAGGCGTCGCGGGTCAGCGGCGTCACGGCGGCGAGCGAGCGCCACAACGATGCCAATTCGGCGTCCTCATAGAGCGCGTCCGAGACGAGGATCTCGCCGGGCTCGAGCCGCGCGATCTCGGCGGCGAGACTCTCCCGCCCGCACTCGGTCACGCGAAACTCGCCGGTCGATATGTCGAGGAACGCGATGGCAAATCGGCTTTCCGCCTCCGCCGAGGAGCTGCGGGCGCGCGCAACCGCCGCCAAATAATTGTTGCGGCGAGCGTCGAGCAGAGAATCCTCGGTCAGCGTGCCCGGCGTGACCAGCCGCACGACGTCGCGGCGCACCACGCTCTTGCCGCCGCGCCGCCGCGCTTCGGCCGGATCCTCGAGCTGCTCGCAAACGGCGACGCGATGCCCGAGCGCGATGAGCCGGTGCAGATATTCCTCGGCCCGCTCGACCGGGACGCCGCACATCGGGATGTCGCGATCGAGATGCTTGCCGCGCTTGGTCAGCACGATGCCGAGCGCGCGGCTGGCGATCTCGGCGTCCTGGAAAAACAATTCGTAGAAATCCCCCATTCGGTAGAACAGCAGGCCATCGGGGTGGCCCGCCTTGATCTCGAGGTACTGCGCCATCATCGGGGTGACGCGATCCTCGCTCCCGGCGCGGAAGCCGCGGGCGGCGTCCTCGCCCGGCTCGGCGGCGGTCGGCGGCGGGGGCGGCAATTTGAGCTCCATGCGCGACGACGCTAGCAGATGCCGCACGGCATTTCATGGCCGCAGCCCGGGCGCCCACAGCGGCAAGTGAACTTGCGCACCCGGCGCGGCGTCCTTGAGTCGGAGCCCTCGCTTCCGCTAACGTCGCGCCATCTCTCGAGGGAACGCGCCCAGGAGGGCACCAAATGGACACGTTCGCCAAGTCCGGCGGCCGCAAAGCGCGGCAGACCTTCACCGAGCAGGAGGCGCTGCAATTCCATCAGCAGGGCCGCCCCGGCAAGATCGAGGTCATGGCGACCAAGCCGATGGCGACCCAGCGCGATCTGTCGCTGGCGTATTCGCCGGGCGTGGCGGTCCCGGTCAAGGCGATCGCGGAGAATCCCGATCGCGCCTACGATTACACCGCCAAAGGCAATTTCGTCGCGGTGATCACCAACGGCACCGCCATTCTCGGCCTCGGCAATCTCGGCGCGCTCGCCGCCAAGCCGGTCATGGAAGGCAAGGCGGTGCTGTTCAAGCGCTTCGCGGACGTGGATTCGATCGATCTCGAAGTGTCGACCGAGGATCCCGACGCCTTCGTCAATTGCGTGCGCTACCTCGGAAAAACCTTCGGCGGCATCAATCTCGAGGACATCAAGGCGCCGGAATGTTTCCTGATCGAGCAGCGGCTGCGCGAGCTGCTCGATATTCCGGTGTTCCACGACGACCAGCACGGAACCGCCATCATCGCCGCGGCGGGCCTGCTCAATGCGCTCGACCTCACCGGTCGCGAGATCGGATCGACCAAGCTGGTGTGCAACGGCGCCGGCGCGGCCGGCATCGCGTGCCTCGAGCTGCTCAAGGCGATCGGATTCGCGCCGCAGAACGTGATCCTGTGCGACACCAAGGGCGTGATCTACCGCGGCCGCCAGCAGGGCATGAACCAGTGGAAGTCGGCGCATGCGGTCGAGACCGAGGCCCGCAGCCTCGCCGACGCGCTCGAGGGCGCCGACGTTTTCTTCGGCCTCTCGGCCAAGGGCGCGGTCACCCCGGAGATGGTGAAGGTCATGGGGCCGAAGCCGATCATCTTCGCGATGGCAAATCCCGATCCGGAGATCACGCCGGAGGAAGTCGCCGCGGTGCGCGACGACGTCATCATGGCAACCGGCCGCTCCGACTACCCGAACCAAATCAACAATGTGCTGGGCTTCCCCTATATCTTCCGCGGCGCGCTCGACGTGCAGGCGACCAGCATCAATATGGAGATGAAAATCGCGGCCGCGCGCGCGCTCGCGCAGCTGGCGCGCGAGGACGTGCCCGACGAAGTGGCCGCCGCCTATGGCGCGCGCCCGAAATACGGACCCGAATACATCATCCCGGTGCCGTTCGACCCGCGCCTGATCTCCTCGGTGCCGCCGGCGGTCGCCCGCGCCGCGATGGACACCGGCGTCGCGCGCAAGCCGCTCGTCGACATGGAGGGGTATCGTCAGCAGCTGCGAACGCGGCTCGATCCGGTCGCCGGCGTGCTCGCGCGGGTGTTCGAGCGGCTGCGGCGCCAGCCCAAGCGCGTCGTGTTCGCGGAGGGCGAGGAAGAGCAGGTCATCCGCGCGGCCGCCCTGTTCGTGCACCAGGCGCTCGGAACGGCGCAGCTCGTCGGCCGCGAGGAACGCGTGCGCGAAACCGCGAAGACTGCCGGCATCGAGCTTGTCGACGGCATCGAGATCTTCAACGCCCGGCTTTCGCGGCGCAATTCCGCCTATGCCGCATTCTTGTACGAGCGGCTGCAGCGCCAAGGCTATTTGTTTCGCGATTGCCAACGGCTGATCAACCAGGATCGCAACCATTTCGCCGCCGCCATGGTGGCGCTCGGCGACGCCGACGCGATGGTCACCGGGGTGACCCGCAATTTCTCGGTCGCGCTCGAGGACGTGCGGCACTGCATCGACGTCAAGCCCGGGCATCGGGTGATGGGGGTTTCGCTGGTGCTCGCGCGCGGACGCACCGTCGTCGTCGCCGACACCGCGGTCACCGAAATGCCGGACGCCGAGGACCTCGCCGAGATCGCGGTCGAGGCCGCGGGCGTCGCGCGCAAGCTCGGCTACGAGCCGCGTCTCGCCTTGCTGGCGTTCTCCAATTTCGGCCAGCCGCCGGGCGAGCGCGCGGAACGCATTCAGAACGCGGTGCGCATTCTCGACCAGCGCCGCGTCGATTTCGAATACGACGGCGAGATGTCGCCCGACGTCGCGCTCAACCGCGACAAGATGGCGGCCTATCCGTTCTGCCGCCTGTCGGGGCCCGCCAACGTGCTGATCATGCCGGCGTTCCACTCCGCCTCGATCTCGACCAAGATGCTGCAAGAGCTCGGCGGCGCGACCGTGATCGGACCGTTGCTGGTCGGCCTCGACATGCCGGTGCAGATCGTGCAGCTCGCCACCACCGAGTCCGACCTCGTCAACATGGCGGCGCTCGCCGCCTACAACGTCAGCGGCTGATATCGCCCATGACCGAGGCCCGATTGTCCGGCATCATCGCCGCGATCGCCACCGCCGTCGAGGATGACGGCGAGCCCGATTGCACCCGCTCGACCGCGTTCGCGAAATTTTTGCTCGATCACGGCTGCGACGCGCTCAACGTGCTCGGCACCACCGGCGAGGCAACGTCGTTTTCGACCGAGCAGCGGCGCAAGCTCATGACCGCGTATCGCCAGGCGGTCCTGCCCATGGAACGCCTGATGGTCGGAACGGGAGCCGCGGCGGTTCGCGATGCGGTCGAATTGACCCGGCATGCGGCCGAGCTCGGGTTCGCGGCCGCGCTGGTGCTGCCGCCGTTCTATTACAAGGGAATCGCCGACGATGGGCTCGTGGCCTACCTCGAAGCGATCGTGGCCGCGACCCGGCACCGACCGATTCCGATCTATCTCTATCATTTCCCGGCGCTGTCGGGCATTCCCTGGCACGTCGGTCTGCTCGGCCGCATCGTTTCCACCTTCGGCAGCCGGATTGCCGGACTGAAGGATTCCTCGGGCGACCTCGGCTTTGCCCGCGCGGCGGCCGCGGTCGCGCCGGGCTTTGCCGTGTTTCCCTCGAACGAGGCGGCGCTGCTCGAAGCCCGCAACGGGCCGTTCGCGGGCTGCATTTCCGCGACCGTCAACCTCAACGCGGATCTTTGCGCGCGCGCCTATGCGAGCGGCGATGCGGTCGCGCTCGAGGCGGCGGTGAAGATCCGCAAGCTGTTCGACGGCAAGCCGCTGGTTGCCGGCGTCAAGGCGCTGATCGCGCATATTCACGCCGATGCGGCCTGGGCGCGGGTGATGCCGCCGCTGACGGCATTCTCGGCCGCCGACCGCGCCGGCGCGGTCGCGGGCTACGATGCGGTGCGGGCCCGGCGGGTGGCTTGAATTCGCCGGCGTTGACGCATTGCGCGGCCCTGACTATAAGCAGCGCGCCTCGGGACGCTTGCCGCCCGCGGGCTTTCTGAAAACGCGACAATGATGCCGGCAGCGGCGTCGATGCGGAATTCGATCGACCATGGCCAACACCAAGTCCGCCAAGAAAGCCGCGCGCAAGATCGCGCGGCGCGCCGTCGTCAACAAGTCGCGCCGCTCGCGCGTGCGCAATTACGTGCGCAGGGTCGAGGAGGCGATCACCGCCGGCGACCGCAATAACGCGCTTGCGGTGATGAAGGAGGCCGAGCCGCAGATCATGCGCGCGGCCCAGAAGGGCGTCCTGCACAAGAACAGCGCCAGCCGCAAAGTATCGCGTCTGGTCGCGCGGATCGCCAAGCTCGGCGCTGGACCGGCATCCCCTTAAGTCGCTTCTCCCAGAGCCGGATCACGATCGGAACATCGCCGCCAGCGCCGCGGCGGCGAGCAGGAGCCAGGCGGCGATCAGGACGGCGCCTCCGCTCGGCGCCGCCATCGCAAACAGGCGACGCCCGGCGAAGGCGCGCAAGGCGAGATCGCCGGCGAACAGCGTCGAGCCCAGCACGAAGCCCGCAAGCGCCAGGATGCCGAGCGGCCGCGAGATCAGTCCGCGGTCGAGCGCCGCGATGCCGGCCATGACCGCGGGCGCGTGCAGCAGCAGCTGATAGCCGGCATAATCCAGCCCGGCGCCGGGCTTGCCGTGCGCCGATGCGGCGGCGAGCGCGACGCCGCCAGCCCCCATCAATCCGGCGAGGATCATCAAGATGCTCAGCGATATGTCCATGGCTGCACCGTCCCGGTCGGACTCGAGCGCAATGTGGCGGCAAATATCGCAGGATTCCACCGGCTCACGGCTCGATCCGACCGGCAGCACGGTTTCGCTGCTTCTCCTCCCTCAGGACTGGTCCCATCCGGGGCTATTTTTTTGCTCACGCACGTGAGCTCGTCGATCGGCCGAGATTGCGGCGCAATCGTCTGCCATCCAGGCAGCCGCCGCGGATTGCGAGGTCGTAGCGGCCCGTTCGAAACCGCCGACACGCGCGTCGTCCCGCGCTTGTTGCGCGAATGTCACATGGGGGCGAAAAACGTCACCCGCGCGGGAACGGATGACGGTTCGGCGGCGGACGGCATCGTCTCTAGGTTTTCGGCCCAATTTCGCGCGGTCACGAAAACTCACTGATTCGCAAGGGCTTGTTTAGATAGTACCAAACATTCGTCGGAATCCCGCCCGGCGTGCCGCGCCGCCCGGCGGCGCGCCGCGCGCCGCGCATCGGGCGTGCGGCTCGGCATCCGGCCGCATAAGCCCAAGAATTTCGCGCGGCGATTCAAGCATTTGGATTGTCCCCGCGAAGGCAGCGCCCGGGCCGCGGGAGAGCCCGCCGCCGCGGTGTCGCAAAAGGTTCTTGCGGCCCTCAGAGCGCCTGTGTAATGTCCCATCACCTCCGCGGTTCCAGCGGCTTCAAACAAAGTTTCGGCGTTCACGCTCATCAATCGTGAGAACGGAAGTGTTTTGTCCGGAGATGCGCGCGTCCGTCAGTGATGCGTAAGACCCTGGGGACGTCGAGGACTTTGGTTGAACTTCGCGACTTCGTTGTTCTCATGCGTAGTGTCGCGAAGCGATCTTGAAGAAACTAAAAAACCCAAGGCGCTAGACATCGCGGTATGGCAGCCGTGGTGATCAGGGGGCATCATGAGAACGACGTTGCAAGGGTCGGTCGAACCGATCAGCTCGCTTTCCCGACATCCATTGAGCGTATTTCGCCGCACGGCGCGCGCGTTCAAGTTGCGCGCCCGATTTCGCAACGATGCTGCGCGTCACGGCGTCATGCCGTCGAGCGCGACGGCGCCGCCGGGCCGCTGAGCCCGCCGCTTCCCGCGTTCGTTTCACCGCTTTCCGTCCCAGTCCGGTCCACCGGGTCCGATCGATGTCGACCGAGGATCTGCGGAGCACATGAATGTTGAAGCCGCCCGAGCCGGCGCCCGTGGTCTTCCCTCTGCCTGGAACCCTGACGGCCCCGCCCAAACCCCTGCGAAAGACCCTCGAGATGACGAGCACGGACCTGGAGCAATGGTCGCGGGTCAAGCAGCGGCTCCGGGCCGAAGTCGGCGACGACATCTTCTCCAGCTGGTTCGCGCGGATGGATCTCGACGGTCTCGACGACGACGTGGTCCGGCTCTCGGTGCCGACCCGGTTCCTGAAGAGCTGGATTCAGGCGCATTACGCCGAACGGGTGCTGGCCTGCTGGAAATCCGAGCAGCCGCTGGTGCGCCGGATCGAGGTCAGCGTGCGTTCCGCGGTGCTGCGCAACAATTGCACCAAGCCGAAATCCGAGCGCAGTGAATCGACGCGCGACGGCCGGGAATATCCGATGGAATCCGCCAATCACCGCCCCTTCACGGTGCCGGCCGCGACCCAGCAGGAGGCGCTCGGCGGCTCGCCGCTCGATCCGCGCCTGAGCTTCGACCTGTTCGTCGTCGGCCGTTCCAACACGCTCGCTCATGCGGCCGCCAAACAAGTCGCCAATGGCCGTCGCGGCGAAGCGGTGATGTTCAATCCGCTCTACATTCACGCCGGCGTCGGGCTCGGCAAGACGCACCTGCTGCAGGCGATCGCCTGGGCCGGAAACGCCGGGAACGGCCGCAAGGTGCTCTACCTCACCGCCGAACGCTTCATGTATGGATTCGTGTCGGCGCTGAAGACCCAGACCGCGATCGCATTCAAGGAGGCGCTGCGCGCCATCGACGTGCTGGTGATCGACGATCTGCAGTTCCTGCAAGGCAAATCGACCCAGGCCGAGTTCTGTCACACCCTCAACGCCCTGATCGATGCCGGCCGGCAGGTGGTGGTCGCCGGCGACCGACCTCCCTCCGACCTCGAGAGCCTCGACGACCGCGTCCGCTCGCGGCTTGCCGGCGGTCTCGTCGTCGAGATGGGCTCGCACGAGGAGGAGCTGCGGCTGGAGATCCTCAAGGCCCGCGTGGCGATTGCGCGGTTGCACCATCCGGGCTTCGACGTGCCCGCCCCGGTGCTGGCGTTCGTGGCCAAGACCATCACCCACAACGGCCGCGATCTCGACGGCGCGCTCAACCGCCTGCTCGCCCACAA
>WNGQ01001726.1_pt1 | contig 24123 bp, 22 predicted proteins | sample 5407661 | NCBI WGS metagenome assembly WNGQ01 (sample SAMN13153382, study PRJNA577476) | soil metagenome | isolation source: 60 cm soil or saprolite under Garry oak tree replicate 2 | place: USA:California | collected 2016-06-15 | reverse complement strand
CCTCCCCACCTGCTCGAGACGAGCCTCCCAGGGGTGTTTGCGATCGGCGACGTCCGCGCCGGAAGCTTGAAGCGCGTCGCCTCGGCGGTGGGCGAGGGATCGATCGCGATCGCCGCGGTGCATCAGGTGCTGCACGAATAGGATTCCCGTGGCGCTGCTCACTCGCCCCGTCGGCCCGCGCGACCACGCCCTGGGAGCAGCGGATGCCCCGGTGACGCTCGTGGAGTACGGTGACTTCGAGTGCCCATTCTGCGGCCGCGCCTATCCGGAGCTGAAGCGGGTGCTACGGCGGCTCAAGGGCAAGATTCGGTTCGTGTTCCGGCATTTTCCCCTGAGTGCGGAGCACCCGCACGCCCAACACGCCGCGGAGGTCGCCGAGGCGGCCGCCGCACAAGGGAAGTTCTGGGAGATGCACGATCTCTTGTACCAGCGGCAGGCGGCGCTCGCCGACGAGGATCTGGTGCGGTACGCCCGCGAGCTGGGGCTCGACGCGGAGCGCGTGCGGCGCGAGCTGCTCGCGCACGTGCACGCGGCCCGGGTCCGGGAGGATGTCGTGAGCGGCACCGAGAGCGGCGTGAGCGGTACGCCCAGGTTCTTCATCAACGGTCGTCGCCACGAGGAGCCGGGCGACGTCAAGACGCTCGCCGCAGCCCTGCGGCGTGCCCTCTAGCCAGGAGTAACGACGATGGACCGGTACGACGAGGAAGCCAAGCAGCGCTCGGCGGCGGTGGCGGAAGTCGCGGCCCGGCTGCGCAGTCGCGGCATCACGGTGACCGGCGCCGAGGGGCCCGAAGAGCTGGCGGATCTGCTCTCGGCCGTGGAGCGCTTCGAAGCCACGGTCGAGGCCCACGGAGGCGACCTGATGGTCGACGACCTGAAGAGCGTCGAGCCCGACGATCGGCACTTCGTTGTGCCCCGGCGCGCGCACGCCGAGCCCGTGCGGACCTACATCGGCCGCATCGACGAGGCGACGGTGCAGCTGCGCCGCCATCCGCGGCAGCCCGACCGCTAGGCAAACGTGCCCGGTCAGGGCCTCCGCGGCACCGGGGGCGCCTGGTTCATGAGCAACCAGTACAGCCCGAGCTGCTTGGCCGCCTGAGTGAATTCTACGAAGTCGACCGGTTTCCGCACGTAGCTGTTGGCGCCGAGGCTGTAGCCCTCGATCACGTCGCGCTCCTCGTCGGAGGAGGTGAGGATGACGACCGGCAAGAGCCGGGTGCCCTCGTCCGCCCGAATGCGTTGCAGCACCTCCATCCCGTTGACCTTGGGCAGCTTGAGGTCGAGCAACACCACGGCCGGTAGGTCCTGCTCGGCGCGCCTCTCGCCCTCCGTGCCGAAGAGATAGGCGAGCGCTTGTGCCCCATCCTGCGCCACGACGACGTCATTGGTGATGTTGTGACTCTTGAGCGCGCGCAGCGTCAGGGCGACGTCATCAGGATTGTCTTCCACCAGCAGGATCTTTCCCGGGTTCACAAAAGCCTCCAGGCCCGCGGTGAGTGGGTCGTCACAGCGTGAAGTAGAACGTCGCTCCCTGATCGACGGCGCCTTCCGCCCAGATCCGTCCGCCGTGCCGGTTGATGATGCGCCGCACCGTGGCGAGGCCGACACCGGTGCCCTCGAATTCGGCGGCGGAATGCAGGCGCTGAAACACGCCGAACAGCTTGTCCGCGTACTTCATGTCGAAGCCGGCGCCGTTGTCCCGGACCATGAAGGCCTGCCCTCCGTTCTCCTCGACGGATCCGAACTCGATCCGGGGCCGCGCCTGTTTCGCGGTGTACTTCCAGCTGTTCCGAAGGAGATTGTCGAGGACGACGCGCAGCAGCCGCGGGTCGCCCCGCGCACTGAGCTGCGGGGCGATCTTGAATTCCACCAGCCGTTCCGGGGTCGCCCGTTGCAGCTCGGCCGCGATGTCCCGCGCCAGGTCGCTCAAGTCCACCGCCTCGGCCCGGATCTCCGCGCGGGTGACCCGCGCCAGCTTGAGCAGGTCGTCGATCAGGATGCCCATCCGCTGCGTCGCGGCGCGTACCCGCCGCAGCGAGTCCTGCCCCGCCTCGCCCAGCTGTACGGCGTAGTCTTCCAGCAATACTTGACTGAACCCGTCGATGCTGCGCAGCGGTGCGCGCAGGTCGTGCGACACGGAATAGGCGAACGCGTCCAGCTCCGTGTTGGCGGCGAGGAGCTGCGCGGAATTGTGCCGCAGCGCCTCGTTGCGCTCCTCGAGCTCATGCGTCCGCTCTGCGACCCGCTGCTCCAGGCCCTCCTTGCTCTCTCGGAGGGCGCGGTTCTGGTCCTCGATGCGGCCGAGCATCTGGTTGAAGGCGTCGGTCAGCACGCCCAATTCGTCCTCACCGACCTTGGGCGCCCGGACGGAGTAGTCCTGGCGAGTGGAAACAGCCTGAGCGGTCTCGGCCAGTGCCAGGATGGGCTGCGAGATCGTCCCCTGCAGCATCCGGGACAAGAGGTACGCCGCCAGCAACGCGACGGCCAGCACGGCCAAGCCGATGATGCCGGAGAGCCGAAACGTGTCGTAGATCGCCTTGAGATCGGACGCGAGGTACAACGTGCCCAGCCGCTGGCTGCCCGCTTCCTCCACCGGCTGGAACCCGATCAACAGCCCGCGCTCGAAGCGGTATCCATCGGCCCCCGGCGCCGCCGGGACGGCGTCGCCGGCCACGTTCGCCGGATACACGGCAAACACGTGACCGCGCTTGTCGTACAGGACCGCGGCCACCGTGTGCGGGTCGACTCGGAGGGCAGAAAGGAGCTCCCGCGCATCTGCCTCATTCGCAAAGGCCAGCGAGGCGGTGCTGTTCGCGGCGATGATCCGAGCGCGGAGCGACAGGGCGTCGAGCGTTCTCTGCCGTAATGACCAGTACTGGTATCCCGCGAATGCGGCGGCCGTGAGCAGTAGCACCAGCCCACTGATCAGCACCAGCATCGCCGTCAGCTTCTGCTGAATCGGCCAGTCGCGCAGCGCCATCTCAACGCCCGGTGGGAGTGATGACCTCGGCCACCCGCAACAGCTTGGAGCTTATCGTCAGGCGTGCCGCTTCCGCCGGCTCGGGGTTGATCTGGAGCCGGATCCTGCTTCGGTCCGTCACGAAGCGAATCATGCCTCCCCGTTCGGCGAATCGGTCGGCGTCACTCACCGTGAGGATCGGCCGGTTCTTGAGACGCGCGAGGATCTCCTCCGGCTGATCTCCCACCGGCCGGCTGATGAACAGGATGTCGCACCGCGTGATGTCGTCCACTCGCTGATAGCGACGGACGACGAAGGGCCGGGCTCCGCGACGCTCCCCGCGCACGGTGGCATCGAGGAAATCGCCGAACGGGTCGCCACCCAGAATCCCGATGACCAGCGGCGCCTGCGAGTCGGGCACGGCCTCAGGCGGCCAATCGACGAATTGCGCGAAGTTGAAGAGGAAAACGGCCTTCACCTGGGCTTCGGAGGCCTTCGCCGCCTGCGCCCCGAGGCGGGCGGCGCAAACCAGCAGCAACGCGGCGGTGAACCTCAAAAGTGCCACGCCAGCACCCCATATACGCCACGCTCGATCTCCCGACGCGTGGGCCCGGGTGCGCCGAACTCCACGTGACGATCGTGCAGGAGATTCTGCCCCACCAGCGATAGATCGACGTTCGCCATCGGCTGCCAGCTCAGCCTGGCATTCAGCTCGGCGTACCCGGGGACCTGCTGATTGCTGATATCATCGATCGCACGCAAACCGGCGTCGAGTCTCAGGTCGGCGGGGAAATCGACCGACGACCACACGAAGAACTGCCGATCGGGCGTGTGGGACTCCGAAGCGCCCCGGGACCTGTCCGTGCTGCCGGGGTTCGGCCAGATGTGGACTCGCAGCTCCGTGTACCCGGCGCGCAGGCGCCAGCGATCGGTGACTCGATAATCAGCGGTCAGCTCCGCTCCGTAGGATTCGCCGTCCTGCCCGTTGCCGATGACGATGGGGGTCGCTGCGGGCGGGTTCGTCTGCTCCAGGCTGCGGAGCCCGTGGTAGCGGCTGTAGAACGTCGCCACCGACAGGGCGAGGGATCCCTCCTGGTGGCGGTATCCCAGCTCATACGCAAGCTCTTCCTCCGAATGGAAGCCCGGACCGCCGGCGAGGAAGTAGGGCGGCTGGGCCGGGGCAAAGAGCTCCCGGTCGATTCGTGACGGCGAGCGCAGCGCCCGCGAAACCGCCGCCCAGACCGTCCCGGACGCGCTGAGCCTCCAGTTCACCCGGCCGCTGGGCTGGACCTCGAAGCCGACATAGTCGTTGTGCTCGATCTTGGTGCCGAGGGCCACGGACAGCCGGCTGGGGACGAGCGCGATCTCGTCCTGGACGAACCCGGTGAACCACTGTCGCGCGACGCCCGGCGGCAGGAAGGCCAGCATGGAGCTGTTGGCGACACGATCGTTGATCAGGCGGTAGCCGAGTCCCCACACGATGTCGTGACGTGCGCCCAAGCGGGTAGCGTGTTGCAGATCGACGTCGTAGGTGTCCAGATCTTCCCCGAACGTCCCCGGAATGTCGCGGTGGGTGCGGTCATAGTAGAGCTGGGCTCCGAGACTCGACGTTTCGGAGATCGTGTGCGACCACTTCGCCATGACGTTGCCGCCGCTGACCGCGATGTCGGCAGCTGTGGGCTGGCCGATGCGGCCATCGTACAGATCGCCTTGCAGGGTGGCGCGGTTCACGTTTGACGCGTCCCAATCCATGCGGAACCCGCCCTGCCAGAGGTGCCAGTCATCGAAGGCATCCCCGCCACCGGGCAAGGCCGTCGCATCGCGACCAAACCCCCTACCATAGATCCGAGCGCGAACCTTGGAGCCCAGCGCCCCTCCGTACCGCACGGTGCCGAAAGCGCGCTGTTTGGTGCCGCCGCCGCCCGACACGAGCATTCCCATCGTGTCTTTAGTGTCTTTCGTGATGACGTTGATCACGCCGTTCACCGCGTTGGCCCCCCACAGCGTGGCCCCGGGGCCGCTGATGACCTCGATCCGGTCGATGTCCGCGAGCGGCACCTCCTGCACATCCCAGAATACGCCGGAGAAGAGCGGTGTGTAAACCGTGCGTCCATCGATCAGCACGAGGAGCTTGTTGGCGGTGGTGCTAGTGAAGCCGCGCGCACTGATGGCCCATTGCCGGGAATCGACCTGCGCGACCTGCAAGTTGGTAGCGAGTCGCAGTGCCTCGGCGAGACTGGACGCGCCGGAACGGCGAATGTCCTCCTGCGTGATCACTTGGATGGCCGAAGCGGTCTGGGACAGTCGCTCGGGACGCTTCGAGACCGAGGTGACCTGCAGGTTCATCAGTTGCTCGATACTGAGCTTCTTCAAGGCCTCGGCGGAGAGCGTGGAATCCGGTTGCTGAGCGAGCCCGGGCCCCGCAACGCAGACCAGACCCATCATGAGGACCAGCGATGTCGCGGCCGCAACGGTCCTCATGTCAGCCATCGGTCGGCACCCCCGGTCTAGCGAGACTTGGACGAGTCGAGCACGTCGCGCACCTTTCGCGCGAGACTCTCGGGCGTAAATGGTTTTTGGAGATACGGCGTTCCCTCCTCGAGCACCCCGTGTCGGACGACCGAGTCGTCGGTGTAGCCTGATGCATACAGTACCTTCATGTCCGGTCGGGCAAGGGCGAGTCGGTCCGCCAGTTGCCGCCCGCTCATCCCCGGCATGACCACGTCGGTCAGGAGCAGGTGAATCGGGCCGGCATGTCGCTGCGCCAGGTGGAGCGCCAGCTCGCCGTCGGGCGCCTCGAGCACCGTGTACCCCAGCCGCTCGAGGACCTGCCTGGCGACCGCCCGGACGGCGGCGGCGTCTTCGGCGAGGAGCACGGTCTCAGTTCCGCGAGCCACGGGGGCCACAGAGGCGGCGGCTACCCGCTCGGCGGGCGCATCCACCCGCGGCAGGTAGATCTTGAAAGTCGTGCCGTGGCCAGGCTCGGAATACACCCAGATGAAACCGCCCGACTGCTGCACGATGCCATACACGGTCGCGAGGCCGAGCCCGGTCCCTTTGCCGGGCGCTTTGGTCGTGAAGAACGGCTCGAAGACTCGCGCCTTGGTCGCCTCGTCCATGCCGACGCCGGTGTCGGTCACCGCGAGCATCACGAACTGACGGACCGCCGCGGCACCCTTCCCCCGCGCGAAGGCCGGATCGTGCTCGACGTTGCCGGTCTCGATCGTGAGTTTGCCCCCGGTCGGCATCGCATCGCGCGCGTTCACCGCCAGATTCATGAGCACTTGCTCGAGCTGCCCGACGTCCGCCCGCACCGCGCCCAGATCGGACCCCGGCGTCGTCGCCAGGTCCACGTCCTCGCCAAGGACCCGGCGGAGGATCTTCTGGAGACTCTCGACGACGGCGTTCAGGCTCACGACGCGCGGCTCGACCACCTGCTGCCGGCTGAAGGCGAGCAGCTGACGAGTCAGCGCCGCGGCACCATCAGCGGCCTTGCGGACCTGCTCGACATCGCTCCGCTTGGGATCGTCGGTCCCGAGGTCCTCCAGCAGCAGATCGCTGTAGCTCGTGATCACCGTGAGCAGATTGTTGAAGTCGTGCGCGATCCCGCCCGCCAGTCGCCCCACGGCCTCCATCTTCTGAGACTGCAGGAGCTGCTGCTGGAGCCGCCGCTGGTCGGTCACGTCGCGGACGAATGTTTCGTAATACTCCACGTGGCCCGTGCCGTTGCGCACCGCGCGCACGCTCAGCTGCACGGTCAGGAGATGCCCGTCTTTGCGCTTCCAGGTCGCTTCCACGTCGTCGTATTGGCGATCGGTGTAGGTATCCCGGTCGACGAGCCGTTGGCGCTCGGCGGGATCGGCGTACACATCCCGCGCCATGTCGAGCCGCAGGACCTCGGCGGCGGAGTCGTACCCGAGCATGCGGACCACTGCGGCATTCACCGACAGGACCTTGCCCTGTGGGGTCGAGCGGTAGATGCCGACGGGGGCGTGCTCGACCAGCGTCCCATAGCTGGCCTGCGATGCGCGCAGCGCCGCCCGGGCCTTCGCCTCGCGCAGCTCACGCTCGATCGCGGGCAGGAGCCGCTTCAGCTGCCCCTTGGCGAAGTAGTCGCTCGCGCCCGCCTTCATGGTCGCCACGGCCTGGTCTTCGCTGATCGTGCCCGATACACAAATGAAGGGAACGTCCAGATCTCGCTCCCGCAGGAGAGCCAGCGCCGCTGTGCTGCTGAACGCCGGCATGCTGTGATCGCCGACGACCAGATCCCAGCGCTCGCGCTCGAGGGCGGCCAGCATGGCCGGGGCGTTGTCGACCCGCTCGAACGTCGGCTCGTACCCCCCGCGCTTGAGCTCGCGCACGAGCAACAGCGCGTCCTCCTCGGAGTCTTCGACAAGCAGCACGCGGAGCGACAGGCTCACGGTCGTTGAGCCTTCAGAGGTTGCATCTTGTGTCTCATTCCCGAACAACTTGCCGTTCTCGTCGCGAGCCGTGAGTGAGCCATGTCACGCGCTCCGATTGCGGTTAATTGTCGATGGGAGAAAGCGTTGCGCGGACGCAACATACGGCGATCGCGTGAATGCGCTAGGGTGTTTTTGCGGCACCGACGGGTGATTTCGCGACACGGGCCCGTCCCTTCATGACGGTGCACCCTCGCCCAACACTTCCCGGATCGCCGTGAGCAGCTCCCGCGGTTGGAACGGCTTGAGCAGCGTGCGCGACGCACCGAAGGCGGCCGCAGCCCGCAGCACCTCGATCTGTCCCGTCTTCCCCCCACCGGACACGGCGATAATCTTCGGTCGAGGAGTCTCGGCCTGGAGTGCCTTGATGACCTCCAGCCCGTCCCGCTCGGGCATGAAGATGTCCACCAGTACCACATCGGCCGCTTGCTCGCGCTGCAGCTGAAGGCCGGCGTTCCCGTCGCCGGCTTCGATCACCTCGTAGCCGGCCCCCTCGAGTACGACCCGGAGCGCGCCCCGAAGCAGCTCGTCATCATCCATCACGAGAATCCTTGCCACGTCGCCTCTACGAGGCTGGCGATGAATCCAGCACCTGCCGCACGCTTCGCCCCAGTGTCTCCGGAGTGAAAGGCTTCTGCAGGTACGCGATGCCGGACTCGAGGACGCCGCGCTGGACGATGGCATGGACCGCATAGCCCGACGCGTACAGCACCTTCATGTCGGGTCGCAGCTGCACCAGCTGCTCGGCCAGCTGCCGCCCGCTGAGCCCCGGCATCACGACGTCTGTCAGCAACAGGTGAATGGGACCGTGGTGCTTGGCCGCGAGCCGCAGCGCCGTGTCGCCGTTCGGCGCTTCCAGAACCGCGTATCCATAGCGCTCGAGCACCTGCCGGGCCACCATGCGCACCGAGGCCTCATCCTCGACCACCAGCACCGTTTCCCTGCCGCGGAGCGGCTCCACGGTCGACGCGGGGGCGGCGGCGGGCTCGGCGGGCTCTTCGACCCTTGGGAGGTAAACTTTGAAGCTCGTCCCCTGCCCGGGCTCTGAATACACCCAGATGAACCCGCCCGACTGCTTCACGATTCCGTACACCGTGGCCAGGCCCAACCCGGTGCCCTTGCCCGGTTCCTTCGTCGTAAAGAACGGCTCGAAGATGCGGGCCCTGGTTTGCTCGTCCATTCCGATTCCGGTGTCGGAAAGCGCGAGCATGACGTAGCGGCCGGGCGGGGCGGGCGCATGGCCGCGCACGTAGGCCGCGTCCATGTCCACATTGGCCGCCTCGATGGTCAGCCGGCCCCCGTTTGGCATCGCATCACGGGCGTTGACCGCGAGGTTGATGATGATCTGCTCGATCTGGCCGGGATCGGCTTTGACCACGCCCAGATCGGGTGCAAGGAACGTGGTCAGCCGAACGTCTTCGCCGATCAGGCGCTTGAGCAGCTTCTCGGTGCCGGCAACGGTCGTCTTCAGGTCCAGGGCCTTGGGCTGGAGCACCTGCTGGCGGCTGAACGCCAGCAGCTGGCGCGTCAGGGCGGCGGCGCCTTCGGCCGCCTTGCGGATCTGCTCGATATCATCGCGCTTGGGATCATCCGAGCCGAGATCTTCGAGCAAGAGATCGCTGTAACTGGTGATGACGGTGAGGAGGTTGTTGAAATCGTGGGCGACCCCGCCGGCCAGTCGGCCGACCGCCTCCATCTTCTGCGCCTGGCGCAGCCGCTCCTCGGACTGCCGGAGCGCTTCCTCGGCACGCTTGCGCTCCATCCCGACCGCCAGGGCGCTCGCGACCGACACCAACGCCTTGGGCACGAACTCGGAAAGGGGGTGGCGGGCGAACATGGCCATGACGCCGAGGACCCGGTCTTGCGCCACCAAGGGGTAGCCGGCGAACGCCACCATCCCCTCGCGTATTGCCCACTCCTGGTCGTGGACCAGCGGATCGCCAACGACCTGGTTGGTCAGGTGGGGACGGCGCTGCTGGGCGATCAAGCCGATCTTGTACTGTCCCAGGGGCACCCGGCCGTGTGGCCCGTCGACATGCGTGTACATCCCGGCGCTCGCCTGTAGCTCGAGCATGCTCGTGGCGTCGTCCAGGGTCCAGATACGGGCGAACGCTACGTCGAGGTGACGCACCAACGCCTCGACGCACAGCTGCAGTGTCTCGCGCAGGCCCGCGCCTCGTGTCAGCGCGATACCGACGTCGGACGTCAACTCCGCCAGGCGGGCCCGCTCGAGCAGGGCCGTCTGCGCCCGGCGACGCTCGCGGCGCACCTCGCTGTCACGTAACTCTCGCTGGATGGCCGGGATCAGCCGCCTGAGATTCCCCTTGGTGAGAAAATCCTGCGCGCCCGCTTTCATCGCTTCGACCGCGACGTCCTCGCCGATCGTGCCCGAGACGAAGATGAAGGGCGTATCGAGATCGCGCGCCCGCAAGAGCGCGAGCGCCGCGGGCCCGCTGAACACCGGCATGCTGTAGTCGCCGATCACGAGATCCCACGCATGACGATCGAGCGCGGCCGTCATGGCAGCCGGGTTATCGACCCGCTCGTGGGTCGGCTCGTAGCCCGCGCGCTGAAGCTCCCGGAGCAGCAAGCGGACGTCGTCCTCGGAATCCTCCGCGATCAGTACCCGCAGCGGGACATGCATCTACGCTCCGTGGTGGCATGCACGTTTCGCTTAGACACATGCGACCCCGAGGCAACCGCCGTCCAATACTTCCTTGTTAGGGGAGATAGCGCTCCGAGCGATACCTCCCCGGTTGACACGGTGGTGCGAGGCCGGCAGGTTATATCAGACTATGCGTTCTTGAATGGGGAGGACGCGTGTCACGGACCAAGGCATTCGAGCCCGCAGAGGCTCTCGACCACGCGATGGAGCTGTTTTGGCGTCAGGGCTACACCGCGACGCCGCTCGACCAGCTGGTGCGCCATACCGGGGCCAGCCGCTACGGCCTGTACGCCACGTTCGGCGGCAAGCGGGACTTGTTCCTCACGAGCCTCGAGCGGTACTCCCAGGCCGTCATGGACCCCATGCTCCAGCCGCTCGAGGACGCGCGGGCCTCCACGGCCGAGATCCGGAGGTTCTTCGATCGTGTGCTCGACGTGATTCGCCGCGCCGGCGATGGCCGGGGGTGCTTCATCTGCAATACGGCGTTCGAGCGTGGTGCGCGCGACCCGATCGCCGCGGGGCGCGTGCGGCAACACTTCGATCGGGTGCGTCGGCTGCTGAACCGGGCGCTCAGGAACGCACGACGGGACGGAAGCGTGTCGCGTGACCTGGCCACGCCGGCCTGCGCAGACCACCTCCTGGGCACCGCGGCCGGGGCGTTTCTGCTGGCCCGCTCCGGGATGACGATCGGCTTCACCCGGCGGTTCGTCGAGACCGCCCTGCGGGGATTGACCTGAGTGGAATTACGGCACTTGAGATACTTCGTCGCGGTCGCCGAAGAAGGCAGCTTCCTCCGGGCGGCCAATCGTCTCCGGGTCGCGCAACCAGCGCTCTCGAAGCAGATCCGCGACCTCGAGCGGGAAGTCGGCGTCAAGCTGTTCGAGCGGCTGCCGCGTGGGGCCAGGATGACGCGGGCCGGCGAGCAATTTCTCATTAACGCACGCCATGCGTTGGAAAGCGCGGCGCGCGCCGTCGCCACGGCCCGGCAGACCGACTCCGCGACGGGGCTCAAGTTCGCGCATAGCGATCTGTACGTCTACACGCCCGCCTTGCTCAAGCTCCTGGCCGCGTTCCGGGCGGCGTGTCCGCAGACGCCGCTGCGCATCGTGCGCGTGGATGAGGTCGATCAGCACGCCGCCCTCCGCGAGCAGCGCATTGACGTGGCCGCGACGTTCGTCGGCACCTGGCCGGTGCCCGGGCTCGAGGCGGTTCGGCTCGTCGACTGCGCCGCCACCGGAGTCCTGCTTCCGGCGACCCATCCGCTCGCCGCCGAACCGCGGGTTCGCCTGCAAGACCTGTCCGACCTGACCTGGCTACATCCCTCACAGCACAGCCGACCCGAGCTGTATCGCGTCTTGCGCACGGCGCTGGAGAGCCGCGGGCTCGTGCCCACCCGCCACCGCGGGCGCCGCGGCGACATCGGGGCCAACGTGGCGATCGCCGCGGGAGACGCCTGGGCGCTCGCGAACCCCGCCGTCGCCGCGTTGTACGCCGACATGGAGGAATCGATCGTGCACCGGCCGTTCGTCGACGCCCCGATCCCGATGTGGTTTGCCCTCGTGTGGCGCAGTGCCCCTCCCTCGCCCTTGGTCGAGGCGCTGGTCGAAGTCGCTCGTCGCACGGTTGCGCCCGGGCCCCCCACGAGCTAACCCCGCCGCTCGCGCGGGATCCGATCCTGGGCGAACATTACGCCCGTCATGCTCAACGTCGGCCTCGTCGGCTTCGGCTTCGCAGGCCAGACCTTTCACGCACCCGTCATTCGCGTGGTTCCAGGTCTCCGCCTCACGACCATCGTGCAGCGCCACGGCCCGCCCGATCCGCGCTATCCGGACGTGGAATTCGTGCGCAGCGTCGACGAGCTGTTCACCCGGGCGATCGACCTGGTCGTGATCGCGACACCCAACCCGTCGCATCATCCGATCGCCAAGCAGTGCCTGCTGGCCGGACGCCATGTCGTCATCGATAAGCCGTTTACCATCACCGTTGCGGAAGCCGAAGAGCTCGTCCACCTGGGCGAGGCGAAGCGACGGATCCTGTCGGCGTACCAGAACCGTCGCTACGTGGGAGATTTCGTCACACTGCGACAACTGCTCTCGGAAGGTGTGCTCGGCCGGGTGGTGGTCTATGAATCCCATTTCGATCGCTTCCGTCGCGAGCTGCGGCCGGCCGCCTGGCGGGAACAACCACAGCCCGGCTCCGGCATCTGGTTCGATTTGGGCGCGCACCTGCTCGATCAGGCCTTGGTCCTGTTCGGCACTCCCGCCGCCATCTCGGCCGATATCCGGGTCGAGCGCGAGGGTGCCGCTACAGACGACGCGTTCGACGTCACGCTTCACTACCCGCGCATGCGGGCGCTGCTGCGAGCGTCCATGCTGGCGGCCTCGCCGGGGCCGACCTTCGCCGTGCACGGCACGCAGGGCTCGTTCATCAAGTACGGGCTCGATCCGCAGGAAGCGGCCCTGAAGTCCGGTCGCACGCCCGACGAGCCGAACTGGGATGCGGAGCCACCCGATCGGTACGGCACGCTGACCACGCCGGCAGGAATCCGAACGATTCCGACCATCCCCTCGAGCTTCACGCACTACTACGAGAATGTGCGCGACGCCATCCAGGGGACGGCGCAGCTGGCGGTCACGCCTGAACAGGTCCTCGACGTCATGCGCGGACTGGAACTGGCGCTCGCCGGGAGCCGGCAGCGCTGCGTCTTGCCGTGGCCCACGCCCGAAAGTCCTGGTACTGTTCGCGCATGAGAACCACCTGTGTCAGTCTCATCGCTGTTCTGGCGTCGAGCGAAATCGACACTGCGAGTACGGCGCAGTAGCTTCGCCGGATGGAGCTACGCGACAGGCTCACCGTCCGTCCGGACAAGCCGCTCACGCTCGCCGATTGGGACCCCGACGAAACGCTCGGGTTCGAGAAAGAGTCGGCGGTCGAGAAAACCGAGAAGGCCATCGCGCGCCTCGACGAGCTGCAGTCTCTGATGTACGCCGGGCACCGGCGCGCGTTGCTCGTGGTGCTTCAGGGGATGGACGGCGCGGGCAAGGACGGCACGATTCGCCACGTCATGCGCGGTCTCAATCCCCAGGGCTCTCGGGTCACGTCGTTCAAGGCCCCGTCCGCGGAGGAAGCGGACCACGACTTCCTGTGGCGGGTGCACCGCGCGGTGCCGCCGTTGGGGGACGTGGCCATCTTCAACCGGTCGCACTACGAGGACGTGCTGGCGGCGCGCGTGCGCAAGCTCGTGTCCAAGGACGTCTGGTCCCGCCGCTACGACCACATCAACGGGTTCGAGCGGCTTCTGACCGACAGTGGCGTCGTGGTCGCCAAGTTCTTCTTGCATATCAGCAAGGACGAGCAGCGGCGACGCTTCGAGGAGCGGCTGCGCGATCCCACGAAGCAGTGGAAGCTGTCGCCAGGCGACTTCGAGGACCGGAAGCACTGGGACGAGTACGTCACCGCGTACGAAGAGGCGCTCACGCGCTGCAACACCCCCGACGCGCCCTGGTTCATTGTGCCGGCCGACAAGAAGTGGTTCCGCAACCTTGCCGTATCGCACATTCTGGTCGAGACGCTGGAGGCGCTCGACATGCGCTTCCCCCAGCCGTCGTTCGACGTGTCGCGGATCAAGCTGGCGTAGCGGTGGTCCGGCACTTGACGGTCACCCCGTCGTTGCTTATATAACCTATCAGTTATGCACTCAACCCATGGCCTCGATGCGACGTTCGCGGCACTCGCCGATCCGACGCGGCGCGCCATCCTCGCCCGGCTCGCGTCGGGGGAGGCGTCGGTGACGGAGCTGGCCCAGCCGTTCGCGATGAGCCAGCCCGCGATCTCCAAGCACCTCAAGGTGCTGGAGCGAGCCGGCCTGGTGTCCCACGGCCGCGACGCCCAGCGACGGCCCCGCCGGCTCGAGCCCAAGCCGCTCGGGGAAGCCACCGCGTGGCTGGAGCGCTACCGCCGTTTCTGGGAGCGCCGCTTCCAGCGCCTCGATGCCCTGCTGGATGAGCTCAAAACCCGAACAAAAAAGCCTGGAGATCGCCGATGAAAAGCGCCGGAACGTTGCAGCTCACCGCGCCCGGGGAGCGGGACATCGTGATGACGCGCGTGTTCGACGCGCCGGGCCAGCTGGTGTTCGACGCCCACACCCAGCCCGAGCTGGTCAAGCGGTGGCTGCTGGGACCGCCCGGCTGGTCGCTGCCGGTGTGCGAGATCGACCTGCAGGTGGGCGGCAAGTACCGCTACGTGTGGCGGCACGATCGCAACGGGACCGAGATGGGGATGGGGGGCGTGTACCGGGAGATCAAGGCGCCCGAGCGAATCGTCAGCACCGAGAAGTTCGACGAGGCGTGGTACCCGGGCGAGGCCGTGGGTACGCTCGTCCTCGTCGAGCAGGGCGGAAGGACCACCCTCACCAATACCATGCGCTACGAGTCGCGCGCGGCGCGCGATGCGGTCCTCAAGTCCGGTATGGAGAGCGGCGTGAAAGCGAGCTACGACCGGCTGGCTAGTCTGTTGACGTCGACGCCGGCCCGGGGGCGCGCATGAACGGCGCGAGTATGCCTCCGGTGCCGCGCCGCCGCTGGCGTAGCGTCGGTGCCGTCGTCGCGGGATTCGTTGCGATCGTCGCCCTGTCGCTTGGCACCGACCAGGTGCTGCATGTCCTCAAGGTTTACCCGCCCTGGGGTGAGCCGATGGCCGGCGCGCTGTTCGTGGTGGCCACGGCCTATCGCATCGTGTACAGCGTCCTGGGCGGCTACATCACGGCCCGGCTCGCCCCCCACGCCCCAGCGCGTCACGCCCTGATCCTCGGCCTCATCGGGCTCGTGCCGGGCATCGCCGGGGTGATCGCCAACATCGCCAAGCCCGAGCTCGGTCCGCTCTGGTACAGTGTCGCCGTCGCGGTCACCGGCCCGCCCTGTGCCTGGCTGGGCGGCGCCCTGTACCCGAGCAAGCAATCCTAAGGAGGGTCACATGCAGAAGATCATCCCGTTCTTGTGGTTCGACGGCAAGGCGGAAGAGGCGATGAATTTCTACGTTTCGATCTTCAAACATTCGAAGGTCGTGCGGGTCACCCGCTATGGCGACGCCGGGCCGGGACCGAAGGGGACGGTCATGTCCGCGACGTTCCAGCTCGAGGGACAGGACTTCTACGCCCTGAACGGCGGCCCGCAATTCAAATTCACGCCGGCCATATCGCTCTTCGTGAACTGCGAGACGCAGCAGGAAGTGGACGAGCTATGGGAGAAGCTGTCTGCCGGCGGCAGAAAAGACCAATGCGGCTGGCTCCAGGACAAGTACGGCCTGTCGTGGCAGATCGTCCCCACGACCTTGGGAAAGTTGCTGGGAGACAAAGATCCCGCGAAGGCAAACCGCGTCATGCAGGCGATGATGCAAATGAAAAAGATCGACATCAAGGGCTTGCAACAGGCGTATGACCGAGGCTAACGCCTCGCCGCGAATCCGCGGTACAGCAACAGGTCGTAGATGACCTTCAGCGTTCCGGCGATGAAGAAAGGCACGCTCATGAGGGAGGGGCGCGCATAGAGGAATCCCGCAAATACGGGAGCGAGAGCAGCGCCGAGCGTTCGTGCCACGCCCGTAATGCCGCCGGCCGCGGAGCGTTCTTCCGGCCCAACCACGGCCATGACGTATGACTGTCGGGTCGGCACGTCCATTTGACTGATACTGAAGCGCACCAGCAGCACCAGGATGGCGAGCGGAAGGTTCGGCATCAGCGGCACGAGAATCAGCAGGATGTTCGACGGGAGGTGTGTGAACACCATCGTCCTGACCAGGCCGAAGCGCGAGGCAAGCCGGGACGCCAGCAGCGCCGAAACCCCGGCGAGCACATTCGCCCAAAAGAAGATCACGCCGAGTGTTCCCGGGTCTACGCCGAAGCGGAGATAGAACCAGTAAGCGGCAAAGCCCTGCACGACGAAGCCGCCGGCAAACGAGTCGAGGGCGAAGAGGCCCGACAGTTTGAGAACGACATCACGTGAGCGCCCGATGCCGAAGGACCCTGCTCCAGGCACGATCACTTCGGCGGCAGGCGACAGGCCGACGAACAGCAACGCCAGCAGAACGCCCAGCACGGCGTAGAGCAGAACCACAACGCGGTAGCTCGCGACGGGCGCCATCGCCGTCTGCTGCAGCAGGTGCGACAACGTGCCTCCAGCGAGTGAGCCGGTAGCCGTGGCAATCGAGCCGGCCAGCGTGTACCATGCGAACACCGCCGTCCGGGTCCGATCGGGAACGACATGCGCCAGCGCGGCCTGCTCGATCGAAAGAAACGGCCCTACCTCGTTGCCGCTTGGGCTGATGACGCCGATCGTCCCGGCCGCGACCAGGAACACGAAGTTGCGGGTGGAGGCAAAGGCCAGGCCTGCGGCAGCCATGAGGAGGGCGCCGATGATCAGCATACGCCGCCGCCCGATCCGATCGGCTCGGGTTGTGAGGTAGAGGGAAACGACCGTATCCCCCACCAGCGTGAGGGTCAAGAGCAGGCCGGTTTGGGACGTACTCAACCCCAGGCTGGTCAGGTAGAACACCAGGACCACCGATAGCGCGCCGTAGGCGAACAGGCGGGTCGACCGCGTCAGAAAAAGCAGCCATCCATCGCGCGTCAGCACGCGCAGCAGCGAATCTGTTTGGATGCGCAGAGGATGAGCGTCAAGAAACCGGACTGAAGCAGGTGATCGGATTGTGTTTCGATGGTGACACTTGGCTCAGGGAGACTGGTCCTCTACCTCCATTGGCCGGACGGGGAGGCCGATTTCTCCCGCCCACCCGTCGGTCAGCTCGAACGTCTCGCCCATGTCGAACTGCAGGACCCGGAGCCGCCGCGCCAGATCCTTCAAGGCCCAAATGACCGTGTGCTGCACCTCCGCCGAGGACCACTGTCCGAACTCGTTGTGACTCAGGTCCGCTTGCAGGGCTCGGGCAATGCGCGCGGCGAATTGGCCATGTGGCTCCTGGGACGTCGGCGCCGCCGGCGGCTCGGTAGCTTGCCCCTCGCGTGGTCCCTTCTGGGGCCCTGCCCCGTCGCCCCAGAGCACCCACTCTAGCGTGGCGCCTACCAGGCCCCGCTCCCGCGCTCTGGCCACGATCAACCGCGCCACATCCGCCGGAAATTTCTTGCGCTGAGGCCACTTCTTGATGGCGGCTTCCGTCACCGGGGGACCGAGTTCGGCTGCGAACTGGCGGTAGGTCAAGGAGATGCCAGCCCAGGGGCTGAAGGCGTCCAAGAGGCGAGCCAATCGCTCCGAGATTGGGCCCTGTTTAGCTCCTTTTACGGACTTGACAGATGACAATTTGGTCCTAGTTTGGTGACGTAATGGGCGCCATATCAGCGTCGGTAGCGAGCCTCAATGAGGACAAGCTGTCACGCCTGCAGGCTGCCGTCAAGAGGCCCAAACAACCACGCGGGCGCGTCCATTAAAGGAGCGATGACAGGTGCTCGGACTAGGGATGATCATCGGAGTACGGAATGCCCCGCAGGTGACATGGGACCGATCAGCGACGTCTCAGGAGGACGACATGGTACGGAAGGTAGAGATGTTGGCAGCGAAAGCGGGTGCCGTCGAGGGTGAGGGTGCGCTCGAGCGTGAGGGCTTGAAGTTGGCGCAGGACATGCCTTTGAAGGAGCAGGTGATCTTCACCGGCTCCTCCGACTGGACCCCGGAACAGGCGGAGCACTACATCGATTGGCGGATCCAGTCCGTGGATTCGGAAATCGCCAGGCTGCGCACGCAGCTCGACGACCTGATCGCCTCCCGTAAGCGCTGGCTGGCCGTCACGGGCGGGCGTTCCAAGGTGTTCGGGATCGCCAACGGCAACGGGCACGGGGCCAGCGCTACCGCGTAGCGGGGTTCGGCACGTCATCGCGCCGTCTTTCACTGGGTGAGGTACCGCCCCGCAGCGGATTCCGTTGCGGGGCGGTGTCTTTAGGCCTGGCGCCGCTGGCGCGGGGTCCGCTGCGCCGGGATCGGGAGGGTGATCTCGAACGTAGTGCCGCGACCCACGGCGGAATCCACCCTGACCGCTCCGCTGAACATGTCTTGTGTGATCTGACGCACCACCGTCAGTCCGGTCCCCGAGCCCGAGCCGAACTCGCTGGTGGTGAAACCCGGCTCGAAGATCCGCTCGAGATGCTCCGCTGCGATTCCCACGCCTTGGTCCTTGACTGCCAGGCGGAGCGCCTCTCCCACCTGCACCAGGGTGACTACGACCGGTGAGTTCTGTGCCCGCGATGCCGCGACCGCGTTGCGGATGAGGTTCGTGAGCACCTGATACAGCGCGTTGGGATCACCCTGGAGAAAGACGCCGCTCGCTGAGACCTCGCCCTGGAGCGCTACGCTGCGCCTGCTGGCGAGCGGCCGTTCCAGGGCGACGCACGACCGGACCACCTGCGCGGCGTCGAACCGCTCCGAGCGGGCGAGCCCGCCCCGGGCGCGGTCCTGAATCGAGCGCAGGAACTGGATGGCCTGCTCCATACCTTCTCCCACGCCCGCGAGCTCCTGGAGCAGGTCCGCCCGGAAGCCGGGGGTGAGCGATTCCGTCGTGCGGATCAGGTCGAGGGAGAGATCCAGGCTCGCCAGGGCGGCGGTCAGTGGATTGGCGACCTCGTGGGCAATCACGCTGGGCTGCCGGGCCAATTCGGCCAGGGCGTCCGGCTCCGGCAAGCGGGGCCGGCTGACCACGGGTGGCTGGTCCACGAGACCGAGGCACAGTCCCGCGAGCTCGAGGGTGACCCGCTCCCGGCTACGACGCTCCACCCCGTCGGGCGGCGGGGCAGCGGGCTGCTTCCGCACCGGGGCGACGCACCAGGCTCCGGCGTCGTCCAGCCGGCAGCCGACCCAGCGGCTGCCCTGGATGATCGGGGCGCCCCAGCGATGCAGCGTGCTGTCGAGGTCGAGCCGGGTGTCCCCGGATTGGGACGTCGGGGCGGTGGTCATGACCGGGATCACTTCGGCGCGCGACGAGACCTCCCACAGGGTGACGACCCGTCCCTGGAGAGCTATGCTCGCCTCGCGCAACACTTCGCGACGGTGCTCTTGCATCCTTTATCAAGCTTGGGGAGGCGACTGGCCCGGTCCTAGGGCGTTTTTGCGGCACGGAGGGGTGCGAATGCGGCAGGGGGTGTCTGGCCGTCAGCCCTCCCCCTTGCGGCGCCGCTTGCCCTCCTTCTCGAGGTCCGCTCTGCGGCTGGCGACCATCACGCGATCGCGACCCTCGCCCTTCGCCTGGTACATCGCCGCGTCGGCGCTCGCGATGAGCTCCTCCGGCGTGTCACCGTGCGTGGGATACTCGGCGGCGCCGACGCTCACGGTCATCGTCCCGCCGCCAAACTCTTCGGACGCCACGCGGGCCCGGATCCGCTCACCTACCGCAGCCGCCGTCGCGATCGGGGCCTCGATGAGCATCACCAAGAACTCTTCGCCGCCGTAGCGTGCCACGCTGTCCACGCCGCGCGTCATTTTCCGCAGGATCTCCGCGACCTTGACGAGCGCGGCGTCCCCCCCGAGGTGCCCATGCGTGTCGTTGTACTGCTTGAAGTGATCCACGTCGGCCAGCAGCACCGAGAAAGTGCGCCGCAGGCGTCGCGACCGCTGGACCTCGTTGGCGAGCGTCCCCATGAGATGTCGCCGGTTATACAGTCCGGTGAGCGCGTCGGTGACCGAGAGACGCTCCAGCTCGCCCTGACCCTCGCGCTCCCGCAGGCGGGTCACGAGGTTCTTGAACACCTGCGTCAACGTGCCCACCTCGCCGCGTCCGGCCGAGGGAATCTCGACCGAGAGATCGCCCGCGGCGACTTTCGCCGCGGCGCCCGCCAGGCGCTCGATCGGGCGAACAAGGAGTAGGCCGACGTAGGCCACCAAGCCCGCTCCGGCCAGGAGCAAGACGAGCGTCACGCCGATGCCGCTGCCGGACCCACCGGCACGGCGGAGCGCCTCTGCCCGAGGCATCTCGACCACCGCCGCCCAGCGCAGCGCCGGGACGCGCCGCAGGCTCCCGACGACATCTCGCCCGTCCGTGCGTTTGTACTCCACGATCGTGCCTTCCCGATCGATGAGCGCCTGCGCCGTCGCGGGCGGGACCTTCGTCCGCATCACCTCCGCGGAGGTGCTCCGCGACCGCAGGATCAACCGGCCCTGATCGTTCATCAGGTAGACGTCGCCCGAGTCGGCGGGCGCCAGGCGCTGCAAGATGTCCGCGACCGAACGCAGATTGACTTTCGCGAGGAGGGCGCCCACGGAGCGACCGTCCGCCTGGCGGATCGGGACGGCGAGCGCGAGCGCCGCCTTCCCCAGTCCCGCGTCCCAGTAGGCGTCGCCCACGAGCGCATCGCCCGTCCGGAGCGCGGTCAACCGGTCCTGCGTGAACTGCACGCCGCTCATCCGACCGCCGCTGCTCGTCACGAACCGGCCGCGCGCGTCGAGCACCAGCAGCGCGTCGCAGTCGGGGCAGCGCTCGCGCACCGAGTTGAGGTAGTCGCGCAGCCGGCCCAGCGCCTCCGCGTTGCCCTGGATCCGGGTGAGGTTCTCCGACACCGCGTACGCGGTCGCCGCCACGCGCAGATCGCGCAGCCGATCGCTGAGCCACTGATCGATTTCCCACGCCGCGTCGGCGCTGGCACCGCGTAGCTCGGGCGCGACCTGGTCGCCGATCGACGGCCGGTTCTGCCGGCGAGACGCGACCGTTACGGCGAGCGCGGGAACGAGCGTCGCCACCACCGCGAACACCACCATCTGGTTCCGGATGGTGTCGAGATGCAACGCGCGCAGCCGGCGCGCGATGGTTTCTTGCCAGACGGTCACCGTTCGGTCGTCCTCCCGGGGTACAGCAAAATTCACCTTCCGGCAGGCCACGCAAGGTGAGCCCGCTCACCGGTTTGGAACGCGACCCGGGCGGGCTCCTCCTTGCAACGGCATGAATAGTAGCCTATAAGGCTCCGATGAACATCCTCTTCCCCGAGCTGCTGCGATTCAGCGACGTCGGGCTCCTGCTCCTGCGACTGATGGTCGCCGTGGTGTTCCTCCCCAGCGGCCTGAATCACCTCAAACACTCCGCCGAGCGTGCCAAGAGCATCGGCGTCAGTCGCGGCTTCACGATCGTGCTCGGCTCCGGTGAGGTGCTCGGAAGCCTGGGGGTCGCGCTCGGCGCCCTCATTCAACTCGCCGCGATCGGATTGATCCTGATCATGCTCGGGGCGATCCAGAAGAAGATCTTCGTCTGGAAGACCGGTTTTTGGGGGAAGGGAGGATACGGCTGGCACTACGACCTGATGCTCCTGGTGATGAACCTCGTGATTCTCGTGACGGGGGGCGGCAGCCTCGTCGTGCTTTCCAGCTAGGTCGGGCCGGAGTACTGAGCCGTTCAGCGCTCGCGTGACGAGCATCACGCCGCCGTGGGTCGTACGTCATCACCGGATTCTGCAACGGATCACGCGGTAGACGAGACGGGTGACCGCCCGGCTCGCCGTCTCTCGATCCGTAACCCGCCACTGCACTTGGAGTAACGGCGTAAGCCACAGCCGGGCATACCCCTTGCTTCAACTCTCATGCCCCTCGACACCACCGCCCTCCTTTCTCTGCAGAGGACTGCAATGGCCTGGAAGCTGTTCGGACGCGAGACCACTCCCGCGCAGCTCCCCGCGGAGCTTCGTTCGATCCTTGCCCAAATGCAGCGCGAGCGGGTCGCGTTCGAGGCGCTCACCACCGGGGCGCGTGACTCGACTCAGCAGCTCACACGGCTTTCCCAGCCCATCGCCGAGGCCCAGAAGGTCGTGGCGGAGCTGCAGGGGCGCGTCAAGGCGCTCGAGCGGCTCGTCCCCGTGCTGGCGACCCTCGACGAGCAGACCGAAGGGGTGTCGCGGACGCAGCGCCGCACCGAGACGCAGGTCGAGCACACCGCGGAAGAGGTCAAGAACCTTCGCACCGCGATCGAGCAGTTGCGCGCCACGTTCGACGCGGCGCTCGCGCTCAAGGGCGATCTCACCAGCCTGCTCCAGTCGGCCGACGGGCTCAAGTCGCTCTCCGCCGACGCCGACACGCTGACGGGCCAGGTGCGCGACCTCTCCAACACGTTCGACCGTGCGCGGCAACGACGGCTGCACGCGCTCGAGGAGCGACAGCAGCAGGTGCAAGGAAGCGTCGGAGCAGCGCAGACCCGCGTGACCGGGCTCGAGGAGGGGTTCGCCCATCTCACGCAGGCCGCGGCCGACGCGGCCGACACCAAGCGACAGCTGGGCACGCTCAAGTCCCTCGCCGATTACGTCACGCAGAAGGTCGCCGTGCTGGAGCAGCAGCGCGAAGTGGTGGATCGCGCCGTCGGGCAGGCGACGCAGCTCGACGACGTCCTGCGGGACATCGACGCCAAGATTCGCACACACGAAGCCAACGCCAAGAGTCTGGGCGCGCTCGAGACCCGGGTCACCGAGCTCCACGCGCTCCACGGCGACCTGCTGGCGCAGTCGCGAGACGTCAGCACACGTCACGAGCAGATCTCCCAAACCGATCGGGAGCTCCAGGGACGGCTGAACGAGCTGCGGGACGAGGTCCAGCGGACGGTCCAGCGCTTCGAGCTCGAGAACCAGGGGCTCGACGCGGTCGGGCAGCGCATCGCGGAGCTGGGCGGAACGCTCACGGACATGGAGACGCGCTGCCGCTCGCTGGACGAATCGGCCCGCACCATCGGGGACGTCCGGTCGCAGGCCGACGGGCTGGCGACGCAGCTGGGCGGCATTTCCGAAACCGTGACACACATCGAAACCCAGGTCGAGCGGCTCGGCGCCGTGCAGGGGGACGCCGAGCGGCTCTCCCACACCGTCGAGCAAATGACGCAGCGCGTGGCACGGCTCGACAAGGCGCAGCCGGCCGTGGAAGCGGCGTTGCAGGACTTCGCGAGCCTCAAGGGGACGCACGAAGAGGTGAAGGACGCATTGGAGCGCATGCGGGTGGCCGAGGGCGAGATTGCGCGGGTGCGCGAGGCGCAGGCCGGCACGAAGACCTGGCTCGGCGACGTCACCGAATCGGTGGCGGCCCTGCGCGGCGAGCTCGCGGCGGTGGAGGGCATGAAGCCGGCGGTCGAGTCGGTCCGCCGCGACGCCGGCCGCCTGTCGCACGCCATGGCCCAGATCGAGGGCCGGATGACGCAGACGGACGCCGCTGTCACGGCGCTCGAGGCCCGCGCCCGGAGCTTCGACGCGCTCGCCGAACAGACCCGGGCGTTGGGACGGGAGCTCGAGCGGCAGCAGGTCGTGCTCGATTCCGCCACGGAGCATCTCGAGCGGGCAACGCAGCTGCGGGCGGAGGCGGCGAGCATCGCCCAGCGATTGGAAGAGCGCGCCGGCCAGCTCAACGGAGCCCTCAAGGGCGCCAGCGACCGCACCGCTGCGCTCACGACGACCCTCGACGATCTCGAGACTCGGGCCGGCGACCTGCGGTTCGTGCAGAGGCGCATGGCGCAGTTCGAGGAGCGGCTCGCCAAGTGGCATGCCACCGAAGAGCAGCTCATGCGGGCGCTCGCGCAGACCGCGCAACGGCAGGCCACGGTCGACGCGCTCCAGGCGGACTTATACCGACTGTTCGAGGTGGCCGAGCGGACCGTCGACCACGTCCGCTCGATCGCCGGCGCCCAGGGGCGCCAAGCGAGAAGCGCTTAGGCTGCTAGGCGCCCTGCCCAGTAGTCCTTCATCTTTATCGCCGCCCCCGGTCCGGAAGCTTCGGGTGCTGACCCAGCGCTCCCACGTGCATCCGGAGTCGGGCGCTTGAACTCCTTGTTGGTCGGCATCCTCGATGCCGATCCGGGAAGTCTGCCCTACTGGCCGGTTATCGCTGGCGGGTGAACACCGCACGCCAGGCACGGTCCTGCGCGGTCCACGTAAAGTGATCGTGGTCGACCACGGCGAGCGTGGAGGCCGGCGGCGGAGGAGGCTCGCCGGCAGCGGGCGAAATGGAGATGGCGTAGAACGTGATGCTCGGCTGGGCATCGTCTGGGATCCCCGTCAAGAGCTCCGGCGCCGACCCGACGTTGTAGAC
>WNGQ01004552.1_pt1 | contig 24125 bp, 19 predicted proteins | sample 5407661 | NCBI WGS metagenome assembly WNGQ01 (sample SAMN13153382, study PRJNA577476) | soil metagenome | isolation source: 60 cm soil or saprolite under Garry oak tree replicate 2 | place: USA:California | collected 2016-06-15 | reverse complement strand
CGCGACGGGCGCCACGCGCGAGGACCGCACGGACGGCGCCACCCCGGCGACGAGCGTGGCAGCCAGCCCGGCGCCCACCGCGAGCACGATGCTCGACGCCCTGAACACGAGCCCGCCCGCAGGCAACGCGAAACCGAAGCCGTCGAAGACCCCCTTCAGCCCGGCCGCGATGCCGATGCCCGCGCCCCATCCGGCCACCGACCCGACGAGTCCGACGCCGAGCGCCTCGAGCATGCCTGAGCCGATCACCTGCCGGCGGGTGGCCCCGAGTGCGCGCAGCAACGCCGACGTGCAGTTGCGCTGTGCGGCGATGATCGAGAACGTGTTGTAGATGCTGAAGACGGCGACGAGCAGCGCTACGACGGCGAACGCGGTGAGCGCCGTGCGCAAGAAGCCCAGGAAGCCGCTGTCGATCGCGGCGATGTCCTCGCTGGCCAGCTGCTGGCCGGTGACGGCCTCGACGCCGGCCGGCAATTGCTGCCTCAGCGCCGCGATGACCCGGTCCGGTGCCACGCCGGGTGCCGCCTTGACCAGCACCTCGCTGACCCGGCCGGGATCCTGCGCCAGATAGCGCTGAGCGGCGGGCTGCGTCATGCCGGTGAACGTGACCGACCCGAACCCGTCGGCCGTCCCGAACGTCGATAGCCCGACTACGCGGACGGTCACCGGCTTCGGCGTCAGCAAGGTCGTGGTGTCGCCGAGGTGCAGCTTGCCGGCCTTGGCGGCTCCCCGGTTGATCACGACCTCGTCGTCGGCGGCCGGCGCGTGCCCCTGCGCGAGCCGGTACGGATTGAGCGAGGCGTCGCTGACCCAGTTCGCGGCCTGGGTCGGTGGCCCGTTGCCCGCGACCCGCTTGCCGTCGTGGCCGAGCAACTGACCGAAACCCTCGACGTAGGGCTGCGCGTCCGCCACTCCCGGGACGCCGCGCACCTGCTGCACCAGCGAGGCGTCAATGGCCAGCCGCCGGTCCTGCCCTCCGGTGGATCCGATCTTGGTCACGCCACGCACGACGACGTCGGTGCCCGCGTTTGCTTGCGTGAACAGGTTGTCGAAGTTCGCCTTGAGGGTGTCGCCGAGCAGCAGCGTCCCGGACAGGAACGCGACGCCGAGCACCACGGTGAGCGTGCTGCCGATCAGTCGCCGCTTGTACGCCCACATGCCGTTCAACGCGATCGCGAACATGCCTAGACCTCCAGCCGCTTCATGTGGTCGAGGACGCGCTGCGGCGTCGGGTGGTCGAGGACGCCCACGATGTGGCCGTCAGCGAGGAAGAGCGCGCTGTCGGCGTAGCTCGCGGCCACTGGGTCGTGGGTGACCATGACGATCGTCTGGCCGAGGTCTTGCCTCGCTCGGCGCAGGAACTCCAGCAGGTCGGCGCCGCTTCGCGAGTCGAGGTTCCCGGTCGGCTCGTCGGCGAACACGATGGCCGGCTTGCTGACCAGCGCTCGGGCGACGGCGACGCGCTGCTGCTGCCCGCCGGACAGCTCCGACGGACGGTGCGCCAGCCGATCGGCCAGGCCGACCGTCTCGATGACGGCCTCGTACCAGTCCGGGTCCGGCTTGTCACCGGCGAGCGCCAGGGGCAGGCGAATGTTCTCCGCCGCCGACAGCGTGGGGACGAGATTGAACGACTGGAACACGAAGCCGACCCGCTCGCGGCGCAGCAGCGTCAGCTGCTTGTCGCTGAGCGAACTCAGGTCGACGTCGCCGAGCAGGATCTGCCCGCCCGTCAGGGCGTCCAGGCCGGCCAGGCAGTGCAGCAGCGTCGACTTGCCCGAGCCGGACGGGCCCATGATCGCCGTGAACTGCCCGTCCGGGAACTCGGCGGTGACGTCGTCGAGGGCGACGACGGCCGTGTCGCCGAGGCCGTACGTCTTGGTCGCGTGCACGGCGCGAGCCGCGGTCTTGGTGATGAGGGCATTTGTCATGGCTTCGATCGTGGTGATTCGTGCCGCTCAGGTCGTCCGCCCCACGTCGGCTCTGCGACTACCGCGGCCGCGGTACGCCCGATCACGCCCAGCCGGGACGCACCACTCCGGCCTCGTAGGCGAGCACGACGAGCTGGGCCCGGTCGCGCACGTCGAGCTTGGTCATCGCCCGGTTGACGTGTGTCTTGACAGTCGCCGGGCTGAGGAACAGCCGCTCGGCGATCTCGTCGTTCGACATTGCCTGCGCCACGAGCGCGACGATCTCGCGTTCCCGCGCGGTGATCGAGTCCAGGCGCGAGGACGCCGGTGGCTCCTTGGCCCGTCCGGCGAACTCGGCGATGAGCCGGCGAGTGACGCCCGGCGAGAGCAGCGCCTCGCCCGCGGCCACCGTGCGCAACGCGCGGATCAGCTCGACGGGCTCGGTGTGTTTGACCAGGAAGCCGGTCGCGCCTGCGCGCAACGCCTCGAAGACGTACTCGTCGAGCTCGAACGTCGTCAGGACGATCACCCGGACGTCCACCAGCCGCTCGTCGGCGGCAATGGCGCGGGTGGCCGCGAGGCCGTCCGTGCCCGGCATCCGGATATCCATCAGCACGACGTCGGGACGTAGCTCGCCGACCAGCCGGACCGCCTCGGCGCCGTCGCCGGCCTGGCCGACCACTGCCATGTCCTCCTGGGCGTCGATCAGCGCGGCGAAGCCGGCACGCACCAGCGCCTGGTCGTCGGCGAGCAGCACCCGGATCATGCGGCGCCCCCGGGCAACGGCAGACGCGCACGTACCCGGAAGCCGCCGCCGAGCCTGCGCCCGGCGTCCAGTTCGCCGCCGAGCGCGATCGCCCGTTCCCGCATGCCGGCGATCCCGCTGCCGTTCCCGTTGGGCGAGCTGGATTTCCCGTCGTCGACGACCTCGACGGTCAGCTCGTGCGCCCCGTACGTCACCGCGACGGTCACCGCCGATGCGTCGGCGTGCCGGACGACGTTCGTCAGCGACTCCTGCAGGATCCGGTATGCCGCGAGATCGACGCCGACCGGCAGCACTCGCGGCTCACCCATGACCCGATCCTGCACCTGCAGGCCGGCCGAGCGCGCGCCGCTCAGCAGCCGGTCGAGGTTCGCGATGCTCGGCGTCGGCGCCGTGGCGGCTGGCTCGCCGGACTGCCGCAACGCTCCCAGCACGGCCTGCACCTCGACCAGCGCGTCCTTGCTCGCCTGCTTGATCGTCGCCAGCGCGGTACGTGCCTGCTCGGGCTGCTCGTCCATCAGCTCCAGCGCAACGCCAGCCTGGACGTTGATCATGGAGATGCCGTGCGCGAGCACGTCATGCAGCTCGCGGGCGATGTCGAGCCGCTCCTCGCTCGCGCGGCGCCGCGTTGCCTCCAACTCGCCGCGGCGCATTTCGATTGCCTGCCTGCGTGCCGCCTCGCGCAATTGCCGGCGGTACCGCACAACCTCGCTGGCTGCCGCCAACGCGAGCAACCACGCGGCGAGGCCCAGCGCCTGGACGAGGCTCGGGCCGGGCTTGTCGTGGGCCACCGGCTCGAGCCACACGCCCAGCACGTACCCGGCGGCCAGTGCGGTGTACGCGGCCACCCGGCGTCCGGACGCGACGACCGTGAACAACGCGACGATCAGCGATATCCAGACCGGGCCGCCGGGATAGCCCAGCCACTCGTAGCCGAACGTCGCCGCGAACGCCGCTGCCAGGACGAGCACGGGCCAGCGCTGCCGGACCACCAGGCAGGCTGAACTCGCGGCCAGCAGGGCGTACGCGGCAGCGTCGAGCGGCTCGGCGTCGGGTTGGTGGCGCGCCGCGAAGACCGTCCCGACGATCTGGACGACGCCGGCGCCGAGCGCGATCAGGACATCGCCCGGCACCCGGAGGTCCCGGGGCCTGATCGCAAGTGAGCCCACGACGGCACGGTAGGCCACTGCGCGGCGCGACGGCATCCGCGCTGCGCGGCAGGCCGGCCTACCGCGCTCGCCGTACGAGCTAGCTGACTGCGGCCAGCGCGTTAGGCCCCGTGGTACGCCGCCAAGAGCGTCAGGCCACGAGCTGATCGGCAACCAGGATCAGCGCTACCTGCGCATGATCGATGCGCTGCAGCAGGGCGTCGAAGCCGTCGGCTCGGCGACGCCGACTGGTCGGCGCCTGGACGAGACGGCTGGGTTTTTCGACTTCATCCGAGTGGAGATGACCACGCTGATGCAGCGTTGGCGCGACCAACCGCAACCGCGCCGCAGCCGCTGATCAGTGCGCCGCCTCGTGCCAGTTGGGGCCGACGCCGACCGAGACGTCGAGCGGCACGTCGAGCTGGTACGCGGCGCCCATCTCGCGACGCACGACCTCCTCGACGGCGTCGCGCTCGCCCGGGGCGATTTCGAGGACGAGCTCGTCGTGCACCTGCAGCAGCAGGCGCGACTTCAGGTCCGACGAAGCCAGCGAGCGGTGCACGCCGAGCATCGCGACCTTGATGATGTCGGCCGCGCTGCCCTGGATCGGCGCGTTCAGGGCCATCCGCTCGGCCATCTCGCGGCGCTGACGGTTGTCGCTCGTCAGGTCCGGCAGGTAACGCCGCCGGCCCATGATCGTCTCGGTGTAACCGGACTGCCGCGCGCTGTCGACAACCGACCGTAGGTAGTCGCGCACGCCGCCGAAGCGCGCGAAGTAGGCGTCCATCTGCCCCCGCGCCTCTTCGGGCGTGATCTTGAGCTGCTGGGCCAGCCCGAACGCCGACAAGCCGTAGGCCAGGCCGTACGACATCGCCTTGACCCGCCGGCGCAGCTCCGGGTCGATCTGCTCGGGCGGCAGGTCGAAAGCGCGCGACGCGACGAACGTGTGCAGATCCTCGCCGGTCAGGAACGCGTCGCGCAGGCCCTCGTCACGCGACAGGTAGGCCATGATGCGCATCTCGATCTGGCTGTAGTCGGCCGTCATCAGTGACTCGAAACCGGCGCCGACCGTGAACGCCTCGCGGATGCGCCGGCCTTCCGCCGTGCGTACCGGGATGTTCTGCAGGTTCGGGTCGGTGGACGACAGCCGCCCCGTCGCCGCGATCGTCTGGTTGAACGTCGTGTGGATGCGCCCGGCGTCGTCGATCAGCGGCAGCAGCGAGTCGACGACCGTCTTGAGCCGGGCTACCTCGCGGTGGCGCAGCAGGTGCTCGAGCACCGGATGCTGCGTCTGCTCGTACAGATGCGCCAGCGCGTCGGCGTCGGTGGTGTAGCCGGTCTTGATCCGCTTCGTCTTCGGCAGCCCGAACTGGTCGAACAGGATCTCCTGCAGCTGCTTGGGCGAACCCAGATTGAACTGACGGCCGACCACCGAGTAGGCGTCCTGCTCGACGTTCTTGACGGCGCCGCCGAGCTCGGACTGCAACTCGAGCAGCTTGTCGGTGTCGGTGGCTATGCCGACGGACTCCATGTCGGCGAGCACGAACGTCAGCGGCAGCTCCATCTCGGCGAGCAGGCGGGCCGCCCCGCGCTCCTCGAGGTCACCGTCGAGCGCGTCGGCGAGATCGCGGATCGCCGAGGCCCGGACGGTCTCGACCTCGGCTAGAGCGTCGTCCGCCTCGTCGACCCCGCCGTCCAGGGTGAGTTGCCCGGACTCCTCGACGTTGGCCCGCAGCTCGCGGTGCAGGTAACGCAGGGCGAGGTCGGCCAGGTCGAACGAGCGCTGGCCGGGCAGCGCGAGGTATGCGGCGAGCTGCGCGAGTTGATCAGGCTCGAGGAAACCGGCTGCGCCGTCTGCGGCGGCCAGTGCCACGCCGGTCAATGACCCGGTGCCCCTGCCCCAAGTCCCGCGGAACGCGACACCGACCCGGCTACCGTCGCGCGCGTGCTCGTCGAGCCACGCCGCCACGTCGTCGAGGCCAAGGCGCGTCGTGGCGATGTCGAAGCCCTCTTCGGCTTCCGGCTCGGTTGCCGTCAACGCGAACAGCCGCTCGCGCAGCACCCGGAACTGCAGGTTGTCGAACAGGGTGTGCACCCGCTCGCGATCCCACGGCTGCCGCTGCAGCGAGGCGAGGTCGAGGTCGAGTGGGACCTCGCGCACCAGCTCGGTGAGCTGCCGGTTGCGGATGACGTTCGCCAGGTGCTCGCGCAGCGCGTCGCCGACCTTGCCCTTGACGGTGTCAACGCGCTCGACCAGGGCGTCCAGCGATCCGTACTCGCGGATCCACTTGGCTGCCGTCTTCTCCCCCACGCTCGGGATGCCCGGCAGGTTGTCGCTCGGGTCGCCGCGCAGTGCCGCGAAGTCCGGGTACTGAGCCGGCGACAGGTCGTACTTGGTCTTGACCTCTTCGGGCGTGAACCGGGTCAGGTCGCTGACGCCCCGGCGCGGGTAGAGCACGGTCACGTGATCGTTGACGAGCTGCAGGCAGTCGCGATCGCCGGTGCAGATCAGCGTGTCCCAACCCTCCGCGCTGGCCTGCGTGGTGATCGTCGCGATGACGTCGTCCGCCTCGTACCCCTCGACCTCGAGCGTGCGGATGTGCAGCGCTTCGAGGACCTCGCGGATCAGCGACAGCTGCGCGGCGAAATCCGGTGGTGTCTCGGCCCGGCCCGCCTTGTACTCGGCGTACGTGTCGGTGCGGAACGTCTTGCGCGAGACGTCGAAGGCCACCGCGATGTGCGTCGGCTCCTCGTCGCGCAGCAGGTTGACGAGCATCGACGTGAAGCCGAACACGCCGCTCGTCGGCTGGCCCGTGGTCGTCGACATCTCGACTTCGCGTAACGCGTAGAACGCGCGGTAGGCCAGCGAGTGACCGTCGAGAAGGAGCAGCCGGGAACCCGTCACGGGGCCTGAGTCTAGGTCCAGCCGCCGACAGCGGGCGGGGCGCTACGCGCCGCGGCTGATCGCGCGGGCAGCGAGGCTGCGCCCCCCGCGACGGGCTCGGCGCAGCAGCGCGAGCCGGTCGGCGCCGTCTGCGATCCCGAGCGAGCGGCGCAGCGTCGACGTGGCCGCGATACGGCGCACGACGAGTGGCGCAAAGCCGAGCCGGGCCAGGTAGCGGTTGGCATCGCGCGAGCCGGTGACCGCGGTCGCGACGACGTGCTCGATGCCGCGCTGATCGGCCAGGTGCACGGTCGCGGCGAGCAGCGCGCGCCCGACCCCTCGGCGCCGGTGACGCTGCGCCACGATCAGGTGGCTGATGTGCAGCACCGGCGTCGGAGTCACCGGGCCGACCTCGTCCTCGGCCACCACGACGAGCCCGACGACGGCCGCCATCTCGTCGGTTGCCACCAGCACGGAACGGTCGTCAGCGGACACGAGCGTGGCGAACCGCTCGGTCAGGTGCGCGAGCGTGTCGGCATGGAACTGCCGCGCACCCAGCGCGCCGAGCGGCAGATCGGTCGACTCGAAGAGCGTGACCAGGTGCGGCACGTCGGCCATCTCTGCCGGCCGCACACGAACGTGACTTCGCGACACCGCTCTCTCCCTGCGGATTCGGGCCCCGTTGGTGCACCGAGTTCGATCACCGCCCGGCCGCGTCATGATGACCGGCGGGCAGCCAAACACTAGCCGCCATGGCAAGTCGAGCGGGAGAGCAGGCACCCCAGTGTGGCAGCTACCTGAACACGGACTTGACGCGACACCACGATCAGTAGTACGCGGCTCAACTACCTCCGCCGCCGCTGAGCACCAGTTCGGCCACTGCGCGCATGGATGTCCGGTTGTCCATCGCGGCGCGCTGGATCCATCGGAATGCCTCGGGTTCGCTCATCCGGTGCTCGGACATCAGCACGCCCTTGGCCCGCTCGATCAGCTTGCGCGCCTCGAGCCGCTCGCGCAGGTTGGTCACCTCGGACTCCAGCGCGCGGATCTCGGCGAACCGCGATGTCGCCATCTCGATCGCGGGAAACAGATCGCGCTTCTGGAAAGGTTTGACGAGGTAGGCCATCGCACCGGCGTCGCGGGCCCGCTCGATGAGGTCGCGCTGGCTGAATGCCGTGAGGATGACGACCGGCGCAATTCGTTTGCTTGCGATCTGCGCGGCGGCGGTGATGCCGTCCATCTTGGGCATCTTCACGTCGCAGATGACCAGGTCCGGGATCAGGTCCGCAGCCAGGGTCACCGCCTGCTCGCCGTCCGCGGCCTCGCCGACGACCTCGTAGCCCTCTTCCTGGAGCATCTCGCGCAGGTCGAGCCGGATCAGCGCCTCGTCCTCGGCGATCAGTACCCGCTTCGGCGAGGGATCGGCAACCGGCTGGCTTGCCACGGGCGCTGCCTCCTGTGCCATAGACGGCGATGTCTGGCAGGTAGCCTACGGTGTCGACGGCCAGCAGTGCTGGCCGCTTACGCCCCCGTATCCCAACTGGAAGAGGACGCGGATTCAAAACCCGTACAGTGTGGGTTCGACTCCCACCGGGGGCACCAGAAACTGTCGTACTCGAACCGTAGAAATGCGACGTGTACGGCGACAAGACTCGCGCGCTGGCGTTCGAATTGCGCGCACAGGGCCTGTCTGTCGCGGCAATTCATCGGCGGCTGAACGTCTCGCGGGCCGCGATCGCGCAGTGGCTACGCAAGCCGTCTCCAGCGCGCCGCGTCCACGACCGGTGCTTCGTCTGACACGGCTCTCGGTGCCCCGAAGGCGCCGTGTACGGCTACCTGTTCGGCCATTACCTGGGCGACGGATACCTCGTTACGACGCTGCGCGCCCCGAGACTCCGAATCGCCTGCGCGGACGCGTACCCGGCCATCGCCGCCGAGGTCGACCACGCGCTGACCACGCTGAGCGGCAATCGGGTCTGCGTCACCAGGAGCGTCGGCTGCAGCGATCACGCATCGCACTGGACGCATTGGCCGTGCTTGTTGCCGCAGCACGGTCTGGGCAAGAAGCACGAGCGGCCGATCGTGCTGGCGGACTGGCAGCGCACAATCGTCGAAGAACATCCGTGGTCGCTGATTCGCGGACTGATCCACTCCGACGGCTGCCGGGTGATCAACTGTGTCGTCGTCCACGGCAAGGCCTACCAGTACCCGCGCTACTTCTTCGGCAACGAATCCGCCGACATCCAGTCGGCGTGCCGTGGCGGAACAACCGCGGCAACAGCGTCTCGATCGCCCGGCGGGCGGGCGTAGCGCGGGTGGACGAGCACGTCGGCCCGAAGCGCTAGTGCGGCACCCGGCAGGATGCGTGTCATGAGCGCTCACATGACGCCTGAGCAGTTCCGGGTGCACGGCCACCAGGTCGTCGACTGGATCGCCGACTATTACGAGCGGATCGAGTCCTTGCCGGTGCTGTCACAGGCCGAGCCGGGCGCCGTTCGCGCGGCCCTGCCCGCCGAGCCGCCCGAGCAAGGCGAGCCGTTCGACGCCGTGCTGCGTGACCTGGACGAAGTGATCTTGCCGGGTATCACGCACTGGCAGCACCCTTCGTTCTTCGCGTACTTCCCGGCGAACGCCAGCGGCCCGGCGATCCTGGGCGACCTGCTCGCCTCGGGACTCGGCGTGCAGGGCATGCTCTGGGCGACCTCCCCTGCCGCGACCGAGCTCGAGACGCACGTACTCGACTGGCTCGCCTCGCTGTTCGACCTTCCGGCCGCCTTCCGGGGCAACGGCGTCATCCAGCACACCGCGTCCGACGCCGCCCTGGTCGCGCTCGTCGCCGCGCTGCACCGGGTGAGCGGTGGCAGCACCGAACACAACGGCGTCCACAGTGGACAATTCGCCGTGTACACGTCTGCGCAGACGCATTCGTCGGTGGAGAAGGCGTGCCGGGTCGCGGGGCTCGGCGCCGACGCCCTGCGCAAGATCGACATCGACCCGGCCACCCAGGCGGCGCGATCCGAGCACCTGCGCGCGCTGGTCGAGGCTGACGTGGCGGCAGGCATTCACCCGGCGCTCGTCGTCGCGTCCGTCGGCGCCACAGGGACGGGCGCCGTCGACCCCACTCGCGAGCTGGCCGTGATCGCGCGCGAGCACGGCGCCTGGCTTCACGTCGACGCGGCCTGGGCCGGCGTGGCGACGATCTGCCCGGAACTGCGCTGGCTCAACTACGGCGTCGAGCTCGCCGACTCCTACTGCACCAACCCGCACAAGTGGCTGCTGACGAACTTCGACTGTGACGCGTTCTGGGTGGCCGACCGGGGCGCGCTGATCGGCGCGCTGTCGATCCTGCCCGAGTTCCTGCGCAACGCGGCCACCGACTCCGGCGAGGTGATCGACTACCGCGACTGGCACGTTCCGCTCGGCCGGCGCTTCCGCGCGCCGGCGCTTCCGCGCGCTCAAGCTGTGGACGGTCATCCGGTGGTACGGCGCCGAGGGGCTGCGCGAGCACATCCGCGGGCACGTCGCGCTGGCTCAGGAGTTCGCCTCTTGGGTCGCGGCCGACGACAGGTTCGAGCTGGTCGCGCCGCATCCGCTCGCGCTGGTGACGTTCCGGCTGCGCGAGGGTGACGACGCGACGCGGGCGCTGATGGATCGAGTGAACGCGTCCGGCGAGCTCTACCTGACGCACACCGTGGTGAACGGCGCAGTAGCGCTGCGCATGGCGATCGGCTCGCCGCAGACGCAACGCCGCCACGTCCAAGCCGCGTGGGCAGCACTGAGCGCGACCTAGGCGCTCGGCACGCGCATCATGCCTTCCTGCACCACGCTCGCGATGTGCCGGCCGTCCTTGGCGAAGAGCTGCCCCATCGCGAGGCCACGGCCGCCTGACGCCGAGGGCGAGCTCATGTCGTACAGGAACCACTCGTCGGCGCGGAACGGGCGGTGGAACCACATCGCGTGGTCGAGCGACGCGCTGATCACCGGATCGATCCCCCATGCCAGCCCGTGATGCACCAGCACCGACTCGAGCAGCGTGAGGTCGGAGGCGAAGGTCAGCGCGCAGACGTGCACCAGCGGGTCGTCGGGCAGGCGGCCGTCGGCGCGCAGCCACACCCGGTGCGGGCCAGCGTCGCGGGGACCGCGAGCGCGCTGCACCCATGCGGGGTCGTCGACGTAGCGCAGGTCGAACGGTCGCGGGAATCGCCGGTACATCGCGGCGATCTGGTCGTAGCCCTGGTATCGCTCGTCGATCGTCGGCAGGCTCTCCGGCGGCGGGACGTCGGGCATCGGCGTCTGGTGGTCGATGCCGCCCTGCGCGAGCTGGAATGACGCCGACAGCACGAAGATCGGCTGGCCGTGCTGCACTGCCGTCACCCGGCGGATCGAGAACGACCGGCCGTCACGCAGCCGGTCGACCGTGTAGACGATCGGCACGGCAGGGTCGCCGGGCCGGATGAAGTACGAGTGCAGCGAGTGCACGGATCGGTCCTGGCTCACTGTGCGTCCGGCCGCGACGAGGGCCTGCCCTGCGACCTGGCCACCGAACACCCGTTGCAGGGACACCTTGGGGCTCAGGCCGCGGAAGATGTTCTCCTCGATCGGCTCGAGGTCGAGCAGCCGGACGAGCCCGTCGACGACGGACTGTCCGGCGCCGTCGGTCGACTCGGCGCCCGGAACGGTGCGAGGCTCAGCGGTCACTCTGCAGGACGTCTCCGATGTGATGGACACGGATGGTGTTCGTCGCCCCGGGCGTCGCCGGCGGCGTGCCGGCAACCACGATGACGAGGTCGCCGCGACGGCACACCCCGCGCTGGACGAGCGCCGAGTCGACCTGGCGGACCATGTCGTCCGTCGTCTTCACCATCCAGACGAGATGCGGCTCGACGCCCCACAGCAGCGCCAACTGGCGCAGCACGTTCTCGTCCGGCGAGAACGCGAGCAGCCGCTGGCTCGGATGCAAGCGGGAGAGGCGACGCATCGTGTCGCCGGTCTGAGTGAACGCGACGAGCGCCACGGCGCCGAGCGCGTCGCCGATGTCCTTCGCCGCCTTGACGAGCGCGCCCGCCGAGGTACGGGGGCTGTGCAGCAGCGATGGCGCCTCGACGCCGGCGGACTCGACCGAGGTGATGATGCGCGACATCGTCGCGACCGACTGCACGGGATAGGTGCCGACACTGGTCTCGCCGGACAGCATCAGCGCGTCGGCGCCGTCGAGCACGGCGTTCGCGACGTCGGAGGCCTCGGCACGCGTGGGCCGCGAGTGGTTGATCATCGACTCGAGCATCTGCGTCGCGACGATCACCGGCTTGGCGTTGTCGCGGCAGATCTGGATGGCGCGCTTCTGCACCATCGGCACCTGCTCGAGCGGCAGCTCGACGCCGAGGTCGCCGCGAGCGACCATGATGCCGTCGAAGCTCAGCGCGATGTCCTCGAGCCGCTCGACCGCTTCGGGCTTCTCGATCTTGGCGATCACAGGGCGGCGCACGCCCAGGTCGTCCATGATCTGGTGCACGAGCTTGACGTCGTCCGCGGATCGCACGAACGACAGGGCGATGAAGTCGACGCCGAGCCGGAGGGCGAACTCGAGATCGTCGGCGTCCTTGTCCGACATCGCCGGCACGCTGACCACCACGCCCGGCAGCGACAGGCCCTTGTTGTTGCTGACCGGACCGCCCTCGGTCACGTCGCAGACGACGTCGGTGCCGTTCTCGATGTCGACCGCCACCAGGCCGACGTTGCCATCGTCGACGAGCAGGCGATCGCCCGCACGCACGTCCGCGGCGAGCTGCTTGTACGTCGTCGAGACCCGGTCGTGGCTGCCCTCGATGTCCTCGACGGTGATCCGTACCCGCTCGCCCGTGCGCCATTCGACCTTGCCCTCGGCGAAGCGGCCGAGACGGATCTTCGGGCCCTGCAGGTCGGCGAGCACCGCGAGATTGCGGCCGGCCGCCTCGGCCGCCTGCCGGACCTCGCGGAAGCGGCGACCGTGCTCGGAGTGCTCGCCATGACTGAAGTTCAGCCGGGCGACGTCCATGCCGGCCTCGACGAGCGCGCGGACGCGTTCGGGCGAGTCGGTGGACGGACCGAGTGTGCACACGATCTTCGCGCGGCGGGCCACGAGGATAACCCTACGATGCCGGGATGGTGGACGTCGCAGCCGTCGTCGCGGCGGCCGGCCAGAGGGCGGTCAGCGAGGTCTCGCCCATTCCGGGAGGCGACATCTGCCGTGCCTGGCGAGTCGCCCTCGACGACGGTCGCATCGCCTTTGCCAAGACGCTGGCCGGCGTGCATGACATCTTCGACGCGGAGGCGCGCAGCCTGGCTTGGCTCGCCGACGGCGGCGCGCCGGTGCCCGCCGTGCTGGGCGTTCGCGACGACGTGCTGGTGCTGGACTGGCTGCCGGCCGGCGCGCCCTCGGTCGCGGCGGCCGCCCGCCTCGGCCGCGAACTCGCTGCGGTGCACGCGTCCGGAGCCGACCGGTTCGGCGCGCCGTGGCCGGGGTTCGCGGGACGGCTGCGCCTGTCCAACGAGCCGGCGGCCGACTGGGCCGAGTTCTTCGCCGCGACGCGGCTGCTGCCACTCGTCCGGCAGGCAGCCGATCGTGGCGCGCTCGACTCGAGCCAGGCAGGCCTGCTCGACCGTCTCGCGCATCGGCTGGCCGATCTCGCCGGACCACCCGAGCCGCCGGCCCGGCTGCATGGCGACCTGTGGTCGGGCAACCTGCTGTGGACCGACGAGCGCGTCTGGTTGATCGACCCGGCGGCGTACGGTGGCCACCGGGAGACCGACCTCGCCATGCTCGATCTGTTCGGGACGCCGCACCTGGACCGGATCGTCGCCGCCTACGCCGAGGTCACGCCGCTCGCGGACGGCTGGCGCGACCGGGTCGGCCTGCATCAGCTGCACCCGCTGCTCGCGCACACGGTGATGTTCGGCGGCGGCTACGGGGCCAGGGCCGCAGCGGTGGCCCGGCGCTATGCCTGACCCACGTAGCGGATGCCCGTCGCCTGGATCTGCTGGGCGTCGATGGCCGCCTGCTCGTCGTCGCTCGTGATGCCGTCGAGGCTGGAGAAGAAGTAGGGCCCCTCGGTGAGCGACAGTGTGTCGAACCTGGCCCGCAGGCCGGCCATGATGTCGCGGCCGGGGTGCATCGGGTGCTCGCGCAGGGTGGCCTCGAGGTACGTGTCCCACGGCTGCCCGGATGCGCGCCAGCTCTCGCGGCGCTCGTGCAGCCAGGTCTGCTCGCCCCCGGGCGGTGCGAGCCGCTCGAAGCACCACAGTGCGGTCGGCTCGTCGAGGCGCTCGTGCGCCCACTCGAGCACGACGAGCGCCCCACCGGGTGCGAGCGCTGAGCGCATCCGGTCGAGCACATCGTTCAGGTCGGCCACGTGATGCAGCGACGTGGAAGCGACGATCGCGTCCATCGGCTCCTTGAGCTCGCACTGCTCGAACTCGGTTCGGTCGTAGTCAGGCCCGTCCGGCGCCTCCGGGTCCACGCCGATCGCGTCGTAACCCGCCGACCTCATCGCCGGCACGAATCCGCCGAGCGGCCCGCATCCGATCTCGAGTACCTGGGCCGGTGCGGGAGGCAGGTGCTCGCGGACGAACGGCCACGCCGCAGCCAGCCAGCGCTCGTCGTCTGTCAGGAGATGGCTGTGGGACATGGGCAGCTCCGCGAATCCGTTAATGCAACTGATTTGCAATAGCAGCGTAGCACCCAGACAGACATCGTCGGCGATCGCTCGTCATGGCCGTTCGAGGATCTGCTTGAGCACGTCGAGGTTCGCCGCGACGGCCGACTGGACCCGCCTGGTGGCCAGCGGGGCCATCGCGCTCAACGGACCGTGGGCACGCAGGTCGCAGGTATTCGTGAGGACCGTTGCATTCGCCGCCCCCTCCAGCAGGTAGGCGATGTCGCCGGAGAACGGGCCGATCTGGCCGCGGATCACCAGCCTGCGATCAGGCTCGAACTCGACGACCTCGAACGTCTCCTCGCTGCGGGTGGGAATGGTCCGCAATTGCAGGTAGCGCGCGCCCACCCCGACCGCGCCGTCGGTGACCTTCCGGGTCTCGGCGATCGCGTAGTTCCAGCGCGGCAGGTTCTCGAATTCGGCGAGGTAGGCGAACACGGCACTGGGCGCGCGGTCGATCATGATCGTGTTGACGAATCTCATGGTGTGTTCCTGAGCAGGCGTTGGGCGGCAGTCGGGTCATGCGCCGGCAGGACGACCAGACGCGGCATCCGTTCGGCGAGCGCGAGAACATGTTCAGGGTGGATCTCGACGCGTCCGGTACTGATAACCGACACCGCACGGACGGGGTCAGTCGGTGGCATGTGGACGTCCTCCGGTGCCGGCTCGCCCGAACGATCGGGCCTGACCGGACAAGGTTCGGCGGCCTGCCACGCGAGGTCAGTGACTTTGGTTGCAAGCTCCGGTAACGGAGGTCACGGGTGGTTCCAGCACTCGTCGTGCAGGCCCGCCGGATCGAGCACGCGGATGCTGTCCGTCGCGGTCGCCACCAGCCCGCTGATGCGGAATTCCCGCAGGACGCGAGCGACGACCTCACGGACCGACCCGGCGGCATCGGCGAGCTCCTGCTGAGACGCGCGCGCGACGAGCTGGCCACCGGGACGTTGCCGAGCCGAGGCGATATCGAGCAGGTGCGCGGCTACCCGCTGGCGAACCGTGCCGAACGCGTTGATCGCAGTCTGCTGCAAGGTGTCGTAGAGGCGCCGGTTGAGCTCCTCGGCCAGCGCCCAGGCCACGGCGGCGTCGCGCCGCGCGCGGGTCGTCAGGATCCGGGCGTCGATCCGGAACATGCGCGATTCGGCCAGCGTCTGCACCGCGACGTCGGCCGGCCCGCCGACGAGCACGGCGATGCCGAGCACGTCGTCGTCGCGTGCGTAGCGAACGGTCACCTGCCGCCCCTCGGGCGAGGTCATGTAGACGCGCAGCAGGCCACGCACGACGAGGAACGCCCTGGGAGAGTCCCCCTGCCGGTAGATCGTGGACGCCGCGGGAACGCTGATACAGTCACCCGCCGTAAGCAGCTCGTCGACGAGCCCGGATGGCAGACCGCCGAGAAAGCTGCGCGCCATCGCGGCCATGACTTCCTGGTCTGCCACGGCAACAGGATTCGGCACCTGGCCCCGCGCGTAAAGAGTCAGCCGCGAGCCGCCGCCATGACGGCCTCGTCGACGTCCTCGCCGGCCGCCTCGGCCCGCCGGGTGGCCTCGACCACGCGCCGGTAGTCGCGCGGCACGATCGCGGCGAACCGTTCGAGCGCGGCCGGCCACGAGCCGAGCAGCGCGGCCGCGACCGCCGAGCCGGTCAGCGCGGCGTGCTGTTCGAGCACCGCGCGCAGCGCCAGGGCGTCCTCACCGCGCAGCGCGGTCACGTCGACGAGCTCGCCGTTGACCAGCGAGCGGTCCAGGTCGAGCACGAACGCGACGCCGCCGGACATGCCAGCGCCCACGTTGCGACCGGTCGGCCCGAGGACCACGGCCAGCCCGCCCGTCATGTACTCCAGCGCGTGATCGCCGGTGCCTTCGGCGACGACGGTGGCGCCGGAATTGCGCACGCAGAAGCGCTCGCCCACGACGCCGCGCAGGTAGATCTCGCCGGATGTCGCGCCATACGCGATGACGTTGCCGGCGAGGACGTTCTGCTCGGCGACGAAGGGCGCCCGCTCGTCCGGACGCACCGCGAGCACGCCGCCCGACAGGCCCTTGCCGAGGTAGTCGTTCGCGTCGCCGACCAACCGCAGGGTCATGCCGTGCGGGACGAACGCCCCGAACGACTGCCCCGCCGAGCCTCGGAACGTGATGTCGATCGTGCCGTCCGGCAGCCCGTCCGCCCCGTACCGTCGCGTTACGTACGAGCCGAGCATCGTGCCGACCGTGCGGTTGACGTTGCGCACCGGCAGTTCGAGCGAGACCCGGTCGCCGTCGAGCAGCGCGCCCTCGCACAGCTGGATCAGCGTGTTGTCAAGCGCGGCGTCGAGGCCGTGGTCCTGGTCGCGGGTGCGCCGCAACGCCGAGTCGTACGGCGACGCCGGGCTAGCCAGGATCGGCGTCAGGTCCAGCCCGTCGGCCTTCCAGTGCTCGATCGCCTTGCTCGTGTCGAGCACCTCGACGTGCCCGATCGCCTCGTCCAGCGACCGGAATCCGAGCGAGGCCAGCAGCTGGCGCACCTGCTCGGCGATGTAGGTGAAGAACGTGACGACGAACTCCGGCCGACCGGTGAACCGCTCGCGCAGCAGGGGGTTCTGCGTCGCCACGCCCACCGGGCAGGTGTCGAGATGGCAGACGCGCATCATCACGCATCCGGAGACGATCAGCGGCGCCGTGGCGAAGCCGTACTCCTCGGCGCCGAGCAGCGCGGCCACGACGACATCGCGGCCGGTCTTCATGGCGCCGTCGACCTGGACCGTGATCCGGTCGCGCAACCCGTTGAGCAGCAGCGTCTGCTGCGTCTCGGCCAGCCCGAGCTCCCAGGGCAGGCCGGCATGCTTGAGCGAGGTCAGCGGCGCGGCGCCGGTGCCGCCGTCGTGGCCGGAGATCAGCACGACGTCGGCGTGCGCCTTCGCGACACCTGCCGCAACGGTGCCGACGCCGGACTCGGCCACCAGCTTCACGTGGATGCGGGCGTCGGGATTGGCGTTCTTCAGGTCGTGGATCAGCTGGGCGAGATCCTCGATCGAGTAGATGTCGTGGTGCGGCGGCGGCGAGATCAGCCCGACGCCCGGTGTGGAGTGCCGGGTGCGCGCAATCCACGGATACACCTTGAAGCCGGGCAGCTGGCCGCCCTCGCCGGGCTTCGCGCCCTGGGCCACCTTGATCTGGAGGTCGTCTGCGTTGACCAGGTAGTGCGACGTCACGCCGAAGCGCCCGGACGCGACCTGCTTGACCGCCGAGCGGCGCAGGTCGCCGTTGGCATCCGGCGTGTAGCGCCGCGCGTCCTCGCCGCCCTCGCCGCAGTTCGACCGGCCGCCGATGCGGTTCATGGCGATCGCGAGCGTCTCGTGCGCCTCGGCGGAGATCGAGCCGTAGGACATCGCGCCCGTGGCGAACCGCTTCACGATGGACGACGCCGGCTCCACCTCGTCCAGCGGCACCGGCGCGCGATCGGGCTTGAACTCGAACAGGCCGCGCAGGGCGCCGCCGGCGCGGTTGAGCTCCTCGACCTTCGACGCGTACTCGGCGAACACCTCGTAACGGCGCTCACGCGTCGCGTGCTGCAGCAGGAACACCGTCTCGGGGTTGAACAGGTGCACCTCGCCCTCGCGGCGCCACAGGTACTCACCGCCCACGTCCAACCGGCGATGCGCGCGCGCTGCCGGAACCATCGGGTATGCCGTGGCGTGCCGCGCCTCCGCCTCGGCGGCAAGCACGTCGAGCCCGACGCCGCCCAGCCGCGAGGGCGTCCCGGTGAAGTACTCGTCGACCACCTGCTGGGAGAGCCCGAACGCCTCGAACACCTGCGCTCCGAGGTAGGACGCGATCGTCGAGATGCCCATCTTCGACATCACCTTGAGCACGCCCTTGCTCAACGCCTTGACGTAGTTCTTGATTGCCTCCTGCGAGCTGATGCCGCTGATCGCCCGGCGCTCGACGAGATCCTCGATCGTCTCGAACGCGAGGTACGGGTTCACCGCGGCGGCGCCGTAGCCGACGAGCAACGCCAGGTGGTGCACCTCGCGGCAGTCGCCCGTCTCGACGACCAGTCCGACCTTGGTGCGCTGCCCGGTGCGGACGAGATGGTGGTGTACGGCGGAGACGAGCAGCAACGACGGGATCGGCGCGTGGTCAGGGTCGCACTCGCGGTCGGACAGGATGAGGATCCGCGCGCCCGCGTCGATGGCCTCCGAGCAAGTGCGGCGAACCCGCGCGATCGCCCCGGCGAGCGCCTCTCCCCCGCCGTGCACGCGGTAGCGTCCGTCGATGAGCTTGCACTGGAAGCCGGGAAGGTCGCCGTCGGCGTTGATGTGCCAGATCTTCGCGAGTTCGTCGTTGTCGATCACCGGATGCGGCACGACCACCTGCCGGCACGACGCCGCGCTCGGCGCCAGCAGGTTCTGCTCCGGACCGAGCATGCCCGACAGCGACGTCACCATCTCCTCGCGGATCGCGTCCAGCGGCGGGTTGGTGACCTGGGCGAACAACTCGGTGAAGTAGTCGTAGAGCAGTCGCGGACGCTGCGAGAGACCGGCCAGCGGGGTGTCGGTACCCATCGACCCGATCGGCTCGGTGCCGTTCGTGGCCATCGGGGTGATCAGGACGCGCAATTCCTCCTCGGTGTAGCCGAACACCTGCTGGCGACGGGTCACCGACTCGTGCGTGAACGTGACGTGCTCGCGCTCGGGCAGCGTGTCGAGGTTGAGCTGGCCGGCGTGCAGCCATTCGCCGTAGGGCAGCGCGGCTGCCAACTCGGCCTTGATCTCGTCGTCGTGGACGATCTGCCCGCGTGCCGTGTCGGCGAGAAACATGCGTCCCGGCTGCAGGCGACCCTTCTCGACCACCGTCGACGGGTCGAGGTCGAGCACGCCAGCCTCGCTGGCCAGCACGACGAAGTCGTCCGACGTGCGCCACCACCGCCCGGGACGCAGTCCATTGCGGTCGAGCACCGCGCCGATCACCGTGCCGTCGGTGAACGTGATGCTCGCCGGGCCGTCCCACGGCTCCATCAGCGAGGCGTGGAAGCGATAGAAGTCACGGCGGGCGGGGTCCATCGAGGTGGAGTTCTCCCACGCCTCGGGGATCATCATCAGCACCGCGTGCGGCAGGCTGCGCCCGGCCAGGTGCAGTAGCTCCAGTACCTCGTCGAAGGTCGCCGAGTCGCTCGCGTCCGGCGTGCACACCGGGAAGAGCCGGCCGATGCCGCCAGGCAGCAGGTCGCTGGCGAGCAGGGCCTCGCGGGTGCGCATCCAGTTCCGGTTGCCGCGGATCGTGTTGATCTCGCCGTTGTGCGCGATGTATCGGTACGGGTGCGCGAGCGGCCAGGACGGGAACGTGTTCGTCGAGAACCGGCTGTGCACCAGGGCAATCGCGCTGGCGAACCGGTCATCGCGCAGGTCCGGGAAGAACGTGCCGAGCTGGCTGGTGGTCAGCATGCCCTTGTAGACCAGGGTCCGCCCGGACAGCGACGGGAAGTACAGCCCCAGGCCCGCCTCGCGCGCCCGGTGCTCGGCGACCTTGCGTATACAGAACGCGCGCCGCTCAAGATCCATGCCGGACGCCCCGCCGACGAAGAGTTGCGCGAACGCCGGCATGACGCCGAGCGCGGTCGGGCCCAGCCCCTGCGGCTCGATCGGCAGGTTCCGCCAGCCGAGCAGGGTCAGCTGCTCGTCGGCCACCACCGTCTCGACGAGAGCAACCACCTTGTCGCGCACGGCCTCGTCCGTCGGCAGGAACGCGGTGCCCACGGCGTACTCGCCCTTCGCAGGCAGCGTGAACGGGACGGCGGCACGCAGGAACGCATCGGGCACCTGGACGGTCAGGCCCGCCCCGTCGCCCGACGACGGCTCGGCACCCGCCGCGCCCCGATGGTCGAGATTGCGCAGCGCGGTCAGCGCCTGGGCGACCATCGCGTGACTCGGCCGGCCCTTGAGATCTGCCAGGAAAGCAACCCCGCACGAATCGGACTCGAACCGGGGGTCGTACAGACCCTGTGCCGGCGGCATGGCGGAGAAGCTCACACGTGCCCCCTCTGGGCGGACGGCGGCTGATCGGACTGAAACTCAGACCGGGACGGCATCGGCCCGCGAGGCTTCGTCCAGATTACCGGCCGGTTACATGTGCACGGAATCAACTCGACGTGAGACATCTCAAGGCTCGCGAAGATCAGCCCCGCCACGTTCCAGTCGACCTCGGCGTGCTTAGACACCCGGCCATCAGCAGCTAGATCCTTTGCGCCGCGCTCGCCCCGGGCGGGCCACAGGAGGTGCCGTGTCGATCCGGTCCCGCTCAGTCGTCAGCCGGGTCGCCATCGCGCTGGGCGCGTGCGTCCTCGCGGCATGCAGCTCGTCGGGGTCCAAGTCCCCGGCCGGCGACACCACCAGCCAGGCGACCACGCAGGCGTCGCAGTCGGCGAGCACGACGCCGGCGACCAGCGGGCTGACGAAGTCGGAGTTCGTGTCGAAGGCGGACGCGCTGTGCCACACCATCGTGGTGAAGACCGACGCGCTGCCGCAGCCGAGTGGTGCCACCGACTGCGCGGCGATCATCGCCACCGGCGAGGAGGCGCTGGCCCTGTTCCCGCCGTGGCCGGCCAAGGAACAGGCGCTCGTCGCGCAGTCGTCGGACAAGGACGAGCTGACCGCGAAGTGGCTAGCCGTCGAGGAGTCCGACTTCAACGCGCAGCAGCCGCTGCTGGCGCAATTGGTCGCCGCGGCGAAGGCGAAGCAGACCGACAAGGTCGGCAGCATCGCCGATCAGCTGAACAAGGCGCCAACCCACAGCGACAGCATTGCCGCGTACCTGACGGGCTACGGCCTTACCGAGTGCGCGAAGCTCGAATCTGGGTGACCGCCGCGTTGGCGTCACCGCGCATCATGCCGATGTCAGCTCGGCCTCGATGCTGATCCGCATGTCCGACGGAATCGGCTTGCCGTCCGCGGTGGTGACGTAGAACGCGTCCACGACCGAACCGCCGAGCGACGAGACGCGCGCCGTGCGGATGTCGACGCCGCACCGTTCCAACGCCGCAGTGACGCGGTGCAGCAGGCCGATCGCGTCGTCGGTACGGAGCTCCAGGACGGTCGCGTCGGTGGCCTCCTCGTCGAACCAGTGCACGCTCGCCGGGCGATGCGGCCGCGCCGGCGTCCCACGTTCGTAGGAGCGCTCCTTGGCGGCCAGGCGGTCGTCGATCGCCAGCGAGCCGTCGATCGCGCGGCTGAGGTCGCCTCGGACGACGGCGGGATCGGGCAGCGATCCGAACCGGGGCTCGACGACGAACGCGTTCACCGCCATGCCCGCGTGCGTGCGGATCGACGCCGACCGGACGTCGAGCGAGTGCAGCGCCAGCACGCCGGCCGCCTTGGACAGCACGCCGATCGAGTCCGGCGCGGCGACGAGCACCTCGTCGCCGTCGACCTCGACGGCCAGCACGCCGCCGTCGGCGAGGCGGCGCTGCCGCTCGTCGAGCGGAGGCAGCGCCGGAGGCAACGCGGCGCCGCCCAGGACGGCACGGGTGCGCCGGACGAGCTCGTCGATCAGCCGTTCCTTCCAGGCACTCCACACCGTCGGCCCGGTCGCGAGGGCGTCGGCGACGGTCAGCGCATGCAGCAGTTCGAGCAGCTCGACCGAGCCGCCCACGGCCGAGGTCACGATCTTGATCGTCACCGGGTCGTCGAGGTCGCGCCGGGTGGCCGTGTCGGGGAGCAGCAGGTGATGGCGGACGAGCGCGGTGACCGTTGCCGCGTCGCCGTAGGACAGGCCGATCCGGTTCGCGATCGGTTCAGCGACGCGCGCACCGGCTTCGCTGTGGTCCTCGGGGTCGAAGCCCTTGCCGATGTCGTGCAGCAGCGCGCCGAGCAGCAGCAGATCCGGGCGCGACACCTGACGGGTCAGCGCCGCTGCCTGCGCGGCCGCCTCGAGCAGGTGCCGGTCGACGGTGTAGCGGTGGACGGGATTGTGTTGGGCCCGAAAGCGCACCGCGTCCCACTCCGGCATCAGCCCGACGAGCAGGCCGGCCTGGTCGAGTGACTCCATGACCGGGATGCCGGCATCGCCCGCGCCGAGCACCGCGACGAAGTCGTCGAGTGCCGCCCGCGGCCAGGGCTGGCGCATCGGCGCGGACTCGGTGGCCAGCCGTTCGAGCGTGAACGGCGCCAGCGGCAGGTTGTGCTCGGCAGCTGCGCGGGCGGCGCGCAAGGTGAGGACGGGGTCGGCCCACGGGTCGGCGTCGCGGGCGAGAACCACCTCGCCGTCCTGGGCCACGACATCCTTGGCCAGCGGCACGCGGACCGGGCCTGCGGACCCGAGCGCGTTGCGCAGCATCCGTCTCGGCGAGAAGCCGCTCTGGCCGCCGATCGCGTCCACGCGCCGCCACGCGTTGTCGAGCGCGAGTCCGATTGTGCGGGCGGCCTCGTTGACCAGGCGCAGCACGGCATCCGCGTCGGCCAGGCCCAGCGCGTCCGCGACGGCGGGCTGTTCCTGCTGGCGCAGCACGTCCGCGTTGCGACTGGTGCGCCGGTGCAACTCGCCACGCACGTCCAGCAGCGCACGACTGGCCTCGCGCACCGGCACGGTGACGTCGATCAACTGCGCGAGCGCCAGGGCACGCAACGCCTGCACGTCGCGCAGGCCGCCGCGCGAGTCCTTGAGGTTCGGATCGAGCAGGAAAGCTGCGTCGCCGGCCAGCTTGGCGCGCTCGTCGACGATGTCGCGCAACTGCCCCGCACGCTTGACCGCTGTCGCTCGCCACATGTCCACGAGGCGTTCGCGCAACGGTTCGGACACGGACGCGTCGCCGGCGAGATGGCGCAATTCGAGCAGCCCGAGCAAGGCTTTGAGGTCGTCGCGAGCCACCGTGACAGCCTGCTCGGGCGTGCGAACCGAGTGGTCGAGCCCGACGCCGCTGTCCCAGATGGGGTACCAGATCGAGTCGGCGAGTGCCGTCAGCCCCCGACCACCGCGGCTGGTGTGCAGCAGCACGAGATCGAGGTCGCCGTAGGGCGCCGGCTCGCGCCGTCCCAGGCTGCCGACGGCGACCAGAGCGGTGCCGCGGTCGATCGGGAGGCTCGATGCCAGCTCGCGCAGCCACTCGTCGTAGGCGTCCGCGAGCGCGACGCGCAAAGACTCGCCGACGAGTCCGGGCTGGTGCAGGACGACACCAGCCCGGACCGCGGCGAGGTCAGGAGTGCGATCAGAGCGCGTCCGCGTCTCGCTCACCTGTCCGCACCCGCACCAGCGTGTCGACTCCGGTCACCCACACCTTGCCGTCGCCGATCTTGCCGGTGCGGGCGGCGACCGTGTACTCCGCGCCCCGATACACCTCGGTGTGGCCGCGCTGGCGACCGAAGCCCTGGACCTCACTCACGGTCAGGCCCTGCACACCGAGCACCTCGAGCGCCGCCTTGACGTCGTCGAGCTTGAACGGCTTGATGACGGCGGTTACGAGCTTCATACGTCCACCTTCTCCTTGTCCGCCACCGGTTGGGCGTCATTGGACGATGCCGCCGCCGAGCCGGTCAGCCCACCGCCGAGCACGCTCGAGAACGAGTATGCGGTCTCCGCGTGCTCCGACTCGTCGATACCGGTGATCTCGGCCTCGGTGGAGATCCGGAAACCGCCGAGCTTCTTGATCGCGGTGCCGATGATGTACGTCATGACGAACGAGTACCCGGCCACGGCGAGTACCGCGACCGCCTGCTTCTCGAGCAGCGAGAAGCCGCCGCCGTAGAGCAGGCCACGCTGCAGG
>WNGQ01001503.1_pt1 | contig 24130 bp, 25 predicted proteins | sample 5407661 | NCBI WGS metagenome assembly WNGQ01 (sample SAMN13153382, study PRJNA577476) | soil metagenome | isolation source: 60 cm soil or saprolite under Garry oak tree replicate 2 | place: USA:California | collected 2016-06-15 | reverse complement strand
TTGGCGGTGTACCAAGGTCCGGGTCCGATGCGGCCACGGGCGTTGACGGCCGGTTCGTTGCCCTGTTGCGACTGGGACAGATAGGCGTGCCAGGTGCGACCACCGGCCCCTGCCGCTGCCGCGAGCCTCTGGCAAGTGGCGTCGGCGCCCGCGAGGCCGCCGAGATTGCCGCTGCCTTCGGTCGTGCTGGTGATGAAGAACGACATCGGTTTCTGCGGGCCGGCCGGTTGGCCTTGCGCCAGAACGGCGGCAGAACCCAGCAGGGTGATGCCCAGGGCTGAAAGAATGATCTTTTTATTCATATGCGCGCTCCCTCGTTGATGGTCATGAATATTTTTGCGCTGTCTGCCGTGACCGGCCGAACACGCCGTCCAACTCCCACTCGGACTGCCGACACGATAGCACAGGAAGCATTCGGCCGCCTACGCATCGCTTCGCCGCCGTCGCAGGCGTGATTCCTGCAAACGGAAAAAAAGAAGGCCCGCGTTTGGCGCGGGCCTTCCCTCGAACGAGACGCGATAGCCGCGTCTCTTTAGTTGATGGCGAAGCAGTAGAAATGTCCCGCGCCGCCGGTGCGGATGAGGCCCGCCTTGGTGCAATCGGCGCTCATATGCGCCGAATTCCACGAGGTGTTGCCGCCGCCGCTGCGATCCGAATGGCCGAGCATCGCCTTGTGATCGGTGCCGTCGGAGGTCCAATTGTTGCAGGTCGTATCGAAGCCGCCCGGGAAGGCGCGGCCGTCGGAATCCGAACCCGTCAGCATGTCGTGCTCGTTCGGCATGTCGCCGAAGCCTTTGACCATTTGGCCCTTCTCATCCAAATCGTTGGCCTTCTGGATGTTGTTGCGGTCGCGCAGCTGGTCGCCATGCAGATCGGCGACGCTGGATGCGATCAGCACGCCCTTGGCATTGTACCAAGGTCCGGCTCCGATGCGACCGCGCGCATTCACGGCCGGCTCATTGCCCTGCTGCTGCTGGCTCAGATAGGCATGCCAGGTGTGATTTCCCGCGCCCACCGCCATAGCGAGGTTCTGGCAAATCCGGTCGGCGCCCGCGAGCCCGCCAAGATTGCCGGTGCCCGGAACCGCGCCAGCGATGAAAAATGTCATGGGTTTTGGTGGAGCTGCCGGTTGGCCTTGCGCCAGAACGGCGGCCGAGCCCAGCAGGGTTAGTCCAATGGCAGAAAGAATGATCTTCTTGTGCATGATCGCGCCTCCTCGTTGATTTTCACGAATTCAGGGACTGTCCGCGCCACGTTTGGCGAACAGCCTTTACCCCATACGCAAACGTGCTGGGACGTTAGCACAGGATCGGGTCTGCCGCCTATGGCGCTGGCCTGGTTCTGCGGAAGCGCGAAACCGAAGCGGCGGAGAGGAAGGCGATGATGCTCACGTCTAATTGATCGGTATAAGCGTCTAACCCCAGAGCTCCCTTGGTGCCGGATGCAGCAAGTCTGCTTCATAGGTCATGCCTGGCTCGCGATCCTGCGCGAGCAAGAGCGGCCCATCCAGATCGGTGAATTCCGCCATGCCCGCCAAGAGACTTGCGGGCGCCATGGCGAGAGAGGTGGATACCATGCACCCCACCATCAGGCGCAATCCGCGCGATCGCGCTTCACGGGCAAGAGCGAGTGCTTCGGTAAGACCACCCGCTTTGTCGAGCTTGATGTTGATATGGCTGTAGCGGCCCGCAAGGCGCGCAAGATCGGCGCGGGTATGACAGCTTTCATCCGCGCAGAGGGGCACCGGGCTTTTAAAATCGCCGAGGAACGCGTCCTCATCGGCCTTGAGCGGCTGCTCGATCAAGCCGACGCCAAGCCGGGCCAGTTGCGGCGTGAGCGTGATGAGGTCGTCCTGGGTCCAGGCCTCGTTGGCGTCCACGATCAGGCGGGCTGAGGGCGCGGCATCGCGCACCGCTTCGACACGGGCAAGGTCGCCCGCACCTGCGATCTTCAGTTTGAGCAGAGCAAAACCCTTCCCTGCGGCATTCGCTGCGGCCTGTCCCATGGCGGCCGGCGTATCGAGACTGAGCGTAAAGGCGGTTCGCACGGGAACGGGCTTGGCAAGGCCGAGCAGCTCGAAGGCTGGCCGTCCGCTCCTTTTCGCCTCCAAATCGACCAGCGCGCAATCGATCGCGTTGCGTGCGGCGCCGGCGGGAAGGCTGTGCTGGAGCGCGTCGCGCGTGAGGCCGTTTTCGAGCTCGACACGGAGCGCGCGGATCTCGTCGAGCACACTTTGGACACTCTCACCGTAGCGCGCATAGGGCACGCATTCGCCCCGGCCCAGTGTTTGGCCATCGCGAATCGCGGCCACGATCACCTCGGCGTGCGTCTTGCCGCCGCGGGCGATGCGGAACGTGCCTTGGATGGGCCAGGTCTCGGCCGTAACCGCCAGACGCCGGGCCATTTTAAGGATGCGCTGCCTCGAAGATGCCGTTCCAGTTCGCCGCCGGCGGGTGCTGCTGGTAATATTCGATGCGCTGCGAATAGAGGTCGTAGAGCACGGGATTGGCGCCCGAAAGTGTGCGGCATTGGGTGATCAGGCCCCGCGCCTTGTCCCATTGCCGGTTGCGATAGGCCTGGAAGATGTTTTCGTGAAACGCTTTCAGGGCGAGGAATTTGGGATTGGCGCGGGAAAGCGGGCTCCCCAGCAGGGCGAACAGGGGGGCAGGATCGGAGTTCCCTTCAGGAAGAACGTCCACCTCCAAAAAAGCAAAGCTCCGCTCGGCCAAAGCGCGCGTCGAGCGACCGACGAGGATGGCGGTGCCGTAATTGGTGGAGAGTTTTTCAATCTCGTCCGCCATTCTCGCGGCATGGCCGGTGGCAGCGTAATCGGGCTCGCTCTCGGTGCCGAAATTGCCGACGATGCCGGGTCCCGTATTCAGCCCGATGCCGATCCCGATCGAGTCGAAAGGCGTGCCGTCGGGATGGCGGCCCTGCTCAAGGATGCGATTCACCTTCTCCATGGAATTCAGAATGGAGAGCGCGCATTCGCAGCCATGGATGGCATGGTCCGGATCATCGAGCGGCGCGTTGAAGAACGCGGTGAGACCGCCGGGCACGATGCGGTCGATGGTGCCGCCCCGGTCGTGGACCGCCCGGACCATGGGCGTAAGGGCCCGGCGCACCAATCGGCTTAAGCCTTCCGGATCGCCGGCGAAGGAGTCGACAATGGCGGCGAACCCGCGGATGCGGCAGACCAGGAACGTCATGTCGCGTGACACGGCGCCCAGGTCCAGTAGCTTGGGCGTGTGTTTTACGCTCCGCAAGGCCTTCTGCGGTAAGCGTTTTTTGAGCAGATCGAGCTTCTTCGCCCGCTCGCGGGCCTCGCTTCCGAACAACACGCTGCCTCCCCACCGGCCTTCCGCCGGCGCCTCCCGAATCACTTCCATTGTGAAACGCGCGAGGCGCCCCTTCAAACCAAGATATCAGCGGGAAGATTAAGGCGCGCTTACGCTCTTCGCCGCCGCGACGCGCTCGAAGGGCGGACCCCAAGACATGGCGAATTACGGGCTCGCCATCTGAGCACATCTCACCCCCATGGCGAGGCAGGGTGCCGCAAGAGATTTTCCCCGTGATATAACGAGTGCATCGCACCTGGGAGGGCAATGACATGGACAACGCAAGGATTGGTCGCCAGCTTCGCCGCCAAATTCTATCCGCCTCGCTGTTGGGTTCGGCCGCCCTCATGGGCGCCGGCATGTTTCTGGCGAGTTCCCGGGCAGCCGATGCGCCCGCCATGACCGATTGGCCGAGCTACAACCGCACGCTGACTTCCGAGCGTTATGTGCCCTTCGACCAGATCAACAGGACCAATGTCGCGGGGCTGAGGCAGCTATGCGTTTATGATCTCGGCCTCGACACCAGCTTCCAGACCGGTCCGATTGTCATTGGCCGTACCCTCTACGGCACGACGGAGATGGATATTTTCGCCATCGATGCCGCCACTTGCCAGCAGAAATGGCGCGTCCATGAGGACGTCAAGGGCGCGCTCCCGGTGAACCGCGGCGCCGCCTATCTCGACGGGCAGCTGTTTCGCGGTACGCAGGACGGCCGGGTCTTATCCTATGACGCCGCCACCGGAAAGAAGCTTTGGGAAGCACGGATCGCCGATCCCAAGAAAGGTGAATCCGTGCCCGCGGCCCCGATCGCGTGGGACGGCATGGTCTTCATCGGCAATGCGGGCGGGGATCGCTACGAGGGCCGCGGCCGCATGTATGGGCTCGACGCCAAGACCGGTAAAATCGTCTGGGAAACCTACATGGTGCCAAATGACGGCCCGCCCGCTCCCAACAATGAGAGGATGCAGGCGCTCGCCCGCCCCACTTGGGGCAATGCACGCGGCATTCCGGTTTCGGGCGGTGCGACCTGGACGTCCTACAGCTTGGATCCGCAGAAGGGTCTGCTCTATATCCCCGGCGGCAATCCCAGCCCCGATTTCCTCAAGGAGACGCGCCCCGGCGCCAACCTCTTTTCCGATTCCATCGTCGTCTTGGAAGCAAAGACCGGCGTTTACCGCAACCATTTCTCGCTGGTTCCCGAAGACTTCCATGATTGGGATGTGGCCGGCGCGCCCACTCTGATCACCACCAAGGCTGGACACCACATCATGGCGGCGACCCCGAAGGACGGTCAGCTCTATGCCTATGACGTAGACAGCAACAAGAGACTCTATGCCACCGCGATAACACGCCGCGAAAATGTCGACGTCAAACTGTCGAGCAAGCCGGTGCATTTCTGTCCCGGCTCATCGGGAGGCGCGGAATGGAATGGCCCTGCCTATAGTCCCGACACCAATCTGATCTATGACGGCTCGGAAGATTGGTGCACCACCGTGGTGGTTGTCGATCCGACCAAGCCCGCGAGCGTCTCGCTTGGTCAGCAATGGACCGGAAGCGGTGACGGCAATCTCTTCGGCAAGAAAGATCCCAGTTGGGGTGGCTTCGTGATCGCCACCGACGCGGATACCGGGCAGGTGAAATGGCGTTTCCGCACCATGGCGCCGGCACTGGCGGGTGTCACCCCGACCAAAGGCGGGCTGGTATTCGCCGGCGATCTCGGCAACCACGCCTTTGCCTTCGATGCCGAAAACGGAAAAGTTCTGTGGCAGACGGAGCTCGAGGGCGCTGCCGGTGGAGGTCTCATCAGCTATTTGGTGGACGGCAAGCAGAAAATCGCCTTCGTGGCCGGCACACGCTCGCCAATTTTCCCGGTGGCGACGGCGAGCGCGAAGATCGTCGTCTTCGGCCTTCCCTGAAGAACGGATTAGTGACTGAGGCTGATCGCGGTCTGGGCCATCAACACGCGCGCGCCGGTCTGACCCATGACGCGGTCGGTGATGGCTTGCATGCGGGTGGCGATGTCCTCGACATTGGGCTGGCGCCAAGCCCGCACCGAGGTGGCGGCATAGGTCAGCAGGCTGCGCACATAGGCGTCGCGCAGCATCGGCAAGCTTTGATTAACTTTGTCCCGCAATTTGGCATCGGGAACATCGAGACCAAGCTCGACCATCAGCAGCCCATGCGATCTGGCGCCGTCGAGAATCGAAGCATATAAAGGATCGATGATGACATAGCTTTCGGACTGCGTGGTCTTGTGCTGAGCCGGGCCGGTTGCTTCGGCGGCACGAACCTCGGCCCCAAAGGGGGCGCACACGGCCATTGCGGCCACGAAAGACAATACCAGAAGGCGGGGGGTCATCGGCATAGTCTGATCTCTACCTGCCTGGGGTAAATTGAAGGTTACGGCGGTCGCAAGCGAGCCAGCGACCATTGAAGGAGACGGCAATGCGCAAAGCTTATGGATTAATGGGAATCTTGGCGGCCGGAGCCGCGATCTGGGCCGGTGGCGCCATCGCACAGAACAACCAAAATCACGAAAATATCGGGCAGCATTTCCAATTCATGGCGAGCAATCTGCCGCCGCCCTATGCGACGCCCGCTTCTGCGGAGCGGTCCACCAAGGCGCAGGATCCCGATTTGGGCAGACTGCAATTGCCCCCCGGCTTCAAGGCGAACCTCTTTGCCGATGGGCTCACCAATGCGCGTTGGCTCCAGATCGCGCCGAACGGCGATGTGATGCTCGCGGAAGCCGAGGCCGGCAAGATCACCCTGTTGCGCGACACGAAGGGCGACGGCAAAGCCGACATGCGCGTGACATTCGCCGACGGTTTCCAGCGGCCGCACGGCATGGCTTTCGCGAACGGCAAGTTCTATGTCGCCGACGCGCTGGGCGTCTACAGTTTCCCCTACAAGGATGGCGATACCAAGGCCTCAGGTCCGCGCACCCAGATCACCGAGCCGGGCGCGTTCGGCAAGCTCGGGGGCCATTGGACGCGCAATCTCGCGGTCGATTCCAAGGGCACGGTCTATGTCGCCATGGGCAGCAACGGCAACATCAACGACAGCGATGATCCGTGGCGCGCCGCGGTCTCCGTCGTCCAAGGCAACAAGCTGGTCCAATACGGGACCGGTTTGCGCAATCCGGTCGGTATCGCCTTTTATCCGGGTACGGATGATCTCTACGTCGCGGTCAACGAGCGCGACGGCGAAGGCGATGAGCTCGTTCCCGACTATATGACGCGGGTTCAAAAGGACGATTTCTTCGGCTGGCCCTGGGCCTATATCGGCAATCACGAAGAACCGTCCCTGAAAGGCAAACACCCCGAACTGGTCGCCAAGGCCAAGGTGCCCGATGTGTTGTTCCGCTCCCACTCGGCGCCCTTGGGGCTTCTGTTCTACACCGGCACCCAGTTCCCGGCACAATATCGCGGCGGCGCCTTCGTCGCCCATCACGGCTCGTGGAATGCGTCCAACCCGCGCGGCTACAAAATCGTCTATGTGCCGTTCAAGGATAAGCGTCCTGTCGGCGGCTACGACAATTTTGCCTTGGGCTTCTGGACGACCGGACAGGCTCCTGCCGGCGTGATGGGACGCCCGGTGGGGCTCGCCCAGGCCAAGGACGGAAGCCTGCTCGTGGCCGACGATGTCGGCAACGCGGTGTGGCGGGTCGCTTATAGCGGGAAGTAATTCGAAAACCCCGATTGCGAACGGCGCTCTATCTCGGGGGGCCGTTCGCTCTCCCAAAAATGGCTTGCCGAGCCGTAGCTCGCGGCGCAGAGGCCCGCCTTCGCCCTTTGGGCTCCGGCGCGGCAGCCTACGCTCGTTTCGCGGCGTAGGTTGGTGGAGCTGAGCGGGATCGAACCGCTGACCTCCTCATTGCGAACGAGGCGCTCTCCCAACTGAGCTACAGCCCCAAAGGGGTCCCGCGCGGTGTGCGCGCCGGAGGGAGTGGTATCTAGGGATTGGCTCCATCTTCTGTCAATGGCGGCGTAACGCCTGCTTCCCCATCCCTTTGCCGACCTTTACAAGGCAGCGATTACCTGCGCCGGAGGGGCTAGCCAATGATCACTGCGCTCAGATTGCTGCTGCTGACGATCCTGGATCTTTATTGGTGGGTTATCATCGTGGCAGTGATTGCCAGCTGGCTTGTCGGGTTCGGTATCATCAACGCGTATAATCCGATTGCGCGCAGCATTTTGCGAGTGCTCCACGCGCTCACGGAACCAGTGTTTGGGCCGGTACGCCGCGTCATCCCAGCGCTTGGCGGGCTCGATATCTCGCCATTGATCGTGCTCTTGCTTCTAACCTTCCTCAGAAATTGGTTGGCCATCGGTACCTTCTTCTAAAGGCGCGATGTCGAACGGCTCACGAAGATTGAGGTTTCCGGTGCGCCTGACCCCCAAAGGCGGACGCGATGCCATCGAGGGCTGGACCGAGGGGCCGGACGGGAAACGCTATTTGAAGGCGCGCGTGTCCGCGCCGCCTGAAGATGGCAAGGCCAACGAGGCCCTGGTCCGCCTGATTGCCAAGGCGCTCGGGGTCGGAAAGACTAAGGTGCGCATCGTTTCGGGGGTCGCATCGCGCATGAAGACCATCGAGGCCGAAACGGAATCGCTTCCCGCGTCGTGGGGAAAGCCGTCATGAGCGCGCGCATCATCGATGGAAAAGCGGCTGCGGCGCGATTGCGCGTCCTTATCGCCACTGAGTCGGCGAGGCTGAAAGCCGACCATGGCATCACGCCCGGACTAGCGGTCATTTTGGTCGGGAACGATTCGGCCAGCGCGATCTATGTCGGAGCCAAGAACAATGCTGCGCATGAAGTAGGGTTCCGCGCCTTCGACCTGCGCCATCCGGATAGTTTGTCCGAAGAGGCGTTGCTGGGAGAGGTCCGGGGCTTGAACGCCGATCCCACCGTACACGGAATATTGGTGCAGATGCCATTGCCGGCCGGGATCGATCCTGCGTCCATCATCGCCGCAATCAATCCCCGCAAGGACGTGGACGGCCTTACGCCCACCAATATCGGCCGCCTTGCCATCGGCGAGTACGACGCCGCTCGCGGGCTTATCGCCTGCACGCCGTCCGGCGCGCTGATGCTGATCAAGGACGTGCTGGGCCCGGCGGCGCTTTCGGGCAAGGACGCTCTTGTTCTGGGTCGTTCCAATCAGGTGGGTAAGCCGATGGCGCAGCTCTTGCTGCAGCAGAATTGCACCGTGACGGTCGCCCATTCGAAGACTCACGATCTTCCCACGCTGTGTCGCCGGGCCGACATCCTTATCGCCGCGGTGGGCCGGCCGGAAATGGTCCGCGGCGATTGGCTGAAGCCCGGCGCGGTGGTGATCGATGTCGGCGTCAACCGCATCAGTCTTGCAGACGGCAAGACCAAACTTGTCGGCGATGTTTGTTATGCCGAGGCGATGGAGGTGGCAGGAGCCATCACGCCCGTGCCGGGCGGCGTCGGTCCGATGACGATTGCCTGTCTGATGCGCAACACGCTCATCGCCGCCGCCATGCAGGCGGGGTTGAAGCAGCCCGATATCTGAGAAGTGTCAGTGCAGCGTCTTCTTCGCCAAATCTGCGGCCATCGTCTCCGGTGAGGTCTCCAGCGAATAATTCGCGATGAAGGCGCCGCCCGGATCCATCAAATAGACCACGCCAGAGTGATCGACGGTGTACTCGCCGCCATTCTCCGCCGCATGTTCGCGGTAATAGACGCGGTATTCCTTGGCCACGGCCGCGATATCTTTAGGGTCGCCCGTCAAGCCGATGAAGCGCGGGCCGAACGACGCGAGATAGGATTTCAATTTCTCCGGCGTGTCGCGTTTGGGATCGATGGTGATGAAGAGCGGAACGATTCTGTCGGCCTGCGCACCAAGCTTGTCGAGCGCGGCGGACATCACCGCCAAAGTCGTCGGGCAGACGTCGGGGCAATAGGTATAGCCGAAGAACACCAGCGTGTATTTGCCGCGATAATCCTTCTCCGTGCGGACGACGCCATTTTGATCGGTAAGCGCGAACGGCCCGCCAAGCGTAACGGTCTGGCCGGTGGGCACGCTCTCAACGCTGTTATGCGCGCGAAGGTCGCCCAGATGCCACAACGCGCCGGCCGCCACCAGAGCGGCAAGCAGCGCGAAGGGGATGAGGGCGAGCGGCCTGTTCATGGCGTTTTATCGGTCATTCCCCCAATTGCAGCAACATGCCGCGCTCGCGCGCCTGGGCATGGAAGATCAAAAAGCCGGCAACGCCTGCTGCCAACCAGACGACGTTCAATGCCGCCGCCGCGAGCAGATAATCGACCCGCACGACATGGTCGATCAGGACCGCGCGCATGCCGTTGAAGATATAAGACGCCGGTAGAGCTGCGCTCAGCGCCTGCACCCAAGGGGGCAGTATCGTGGTGGGATAATAGACGCCGCACAGGGGCGCGAGCGCGAAAATGAACGCCCAAGCGAAGCTCTCCGCGCCCAATCCATAACGCAGCACCAGGCCCGCGACAAAAAGTCCGATGCTCCAGCCAAACACGATCAGGCTGACGAAGAACGCGATGAGCGCGATCCCGAGCGAGTAGAGCGAGAAGCCGAAGAACCAAATGGCGAGCAGAGTCGCGGGGAACAGGCCGATGACCGTTCGTGCAAGGCTGACGAGCGTCAGCGCGGCGATGTACTCACCGATCCGCAAAGGCGTGGCGAAGAGATGACCGAGATTGCGCGAATAGACCTCTTCGAAGAAGGCGATGGCGAGTCCTATTTGACCACGGAACAGGACGTCCCACAGCATCACTGCGCCCAAAAGGATGCCGCCGGCCTGCGCAAAGAAACTCGACTGGCGCATCAGGAAGGTCTGGATGAAACCCCAAAGGATCATCTGCACGATGGGCCAGTAGCAGAGATCGACGAAACGCGGCCAGGAGCTGGCGATCAGGTACCAATGGCGCAGCAACACAGCGCCGATGCGCCTGGGCGTGCCGGCATCAATTCCACTCATGGCGCGCTCTCCGAAAGTGCACCGTGGCGCGCGACCTGGAGAAAAACATCCTCGAGCGTGGTGCGGCCATATTTGGCGATGAGCTCTTTGGGCGCCCCCGAATCGACGATTCTGCCGCCCTTCATCATCAGCACAGAATCGCAGAGCCGCTCCACTTCCAGCATGTTGTGCGAGGCAATGAAGAACGTGGCGCCCGCCTCGCGCGCGTAGCGGGCCAGAAAACTGCGGACCCAATCGGCCGTGTCGGGATCGAGCGAAGCGGTCGGCTCATCGAGCAGCACGAGTTCGGGCCGATTGATGAACGCTTTGGCGAGGCCGGCCCGCGTGCGCTGTCCCGCGGAAAGCTCGCCGAGCGGCCGATCGAGAAGCGCATCCAAGTCGAGGTCTCGCGCCAAGGACGCGATCTGAATTTTCGGATTTGCCACGCCGTAGAGCCGGGCATAGACGGTGAGGTTCTGTCTCACCGTCAGACGGCGCGGCAGATCGGCATAAGGGCTCTGGAAATTCATGCGCGCGAGAAGCGTCTTTGCATGGCGCGCAAAATCCTGGCCGAGGATTTCGACGCGCCCCGCGGTGGGACGAACGAGCCCGAGCAGGATGGCAATCGTCGTGGTCTTGCCGGCGCCATTGCCGCCGAGCAGCGCGGTGAAGGAACCGCGCGCCACGCTGAAGCTGATGCCGTCGACTGCACGGACTTGACCGTAGCGTTTGACCAAATCTTCTACGGCAATCGCGGGCGTTGCGGCGCGCACGCGGGAAGCGATGGTCACATCAGTTTTTAGAATTGCGTCCATGCACCTGCCCGCGAGCCCGGGGCACAGTAACGCAGCGGTGTGCCGCGATGCCAGAGTTCAAAGTGCGGCCTAAGCGTAGCCGCACATGGGATTTCTTTCGGAACGAATTGGCGACTCACGGGTTTCCGGGTCAAGAAGGAGGACAACCATGCATAGCAAGATCTTGCTCAGTACCGTGGCGACGGCTGGCCTGATGGTCCTTGCCGCGTGCAATCAAGAAACGGCATCCAACTCGGTTCCCAGCGCCAACACTCAGCCGGCTCAAACGGCGCAGAATGAACCCGCGCCCGGAACCAAGAATGAAACGGTCAGCGCGGTCAAAGATGCGGTGTCAGGAGCCGTCGGCACGATCTCCGCCGAGCTCACCACCTCGACCAAAGGCTTCGTCGATGAAGCCGCGCTCACCGATATGTATGAAGTACAGGCCGGTCAGCTCGCAACCATGCGTGCCAAGTCGGCCGATGTGAAGAATCTCGGACAGAAAATGGTCGACGAGCATACAAAATCGACCAGCGAGCTGAAGGGCATCCTGATCAAGGCGGCTCCCAATTTCATGCCTCCGATGCAGCTCGATGCCAGGCGCGAAGGACTGCTCAACGACCTTAAGGGCGCCAAGGACGAGGACTTCGAGGGCCGCTATATCGCGCAGCAGATCAACATCCATGACGAGGCGCTCATACTGATGCGCGGCTACGCCAAGGATGGCGACAATCCCGACATCAAGGATTTTGCCGCGAAGGTCCAGCCCGTCGTGCAGATGCATATAGACATGATCAATGACATCGACCGTGCCCATCGTGCGCGCGATGCGCAGGCCCGGAACAACGGCAACAACAGCACCAAGACCCGATGACAATAGCAGGCTAGCGCGATAGCCGCGCCCTCCCAGGCGAAAGGCGCTAGCCCCAAGAGCGCCCTCGGACTCAGTCCGGGGGCGCTTTGTTTTTGTCCGGTTGTGTAGGTGGCCTCGCAAGCTTGCGGAAACTGATATAACCCGCATCGGCCGCCATTCGGCCCAGTGTGGTGGATTTGAAGTTCCTAAGATTTGGATGGCATTCGCGTTTAGGAACTTCAAATCCGAAAACCACACTAGATTCAATAAAATGCTAGTGTGGCTTTGAATCCGAAATTCGTCCGGAGCATTGCCCAAGCACTTGCGAATTTCGGATTCGCCACACTAGGCAGGTTGGCCATGACAGCAATCAGCAAGGCGCCGGCGGCGTCTCAAATCGCAACGACGTTTCCTCGTTTGAACTCTCTTCGCCGCGCGCGAGGACATGTACGCCTCGGCACACTCAACAATCTGCGATGGCTTGCCGTGGTCGGCCAGGCCGTTGCCCTTCTCGTCGTGCGGGTGGTGCTGAATTTTGATTTTCCACTGCTCTTGGCGGCGTCCCCGATTGTGGGCAGTGCGGTGCTCAATGTCATTCTGGCGGTCGCCTATCCGTCGGCCCGGCGTTTGAACGCCCGCGAGGCGACCGGTTTTCTCGCCTATGACATTGTGCAGCTGGCGGCGCTGCTGTTTTTCACCGGCGGCATCGAGAATCCTTTTGCGCTGCTGTTCGTTGCGCCCGTGGTGATTTCGGCCGCAACATTGGATGTGTTCAGCACGCTGCTGCTTGGCGCCTTGTCCTTTGCCGCTATCTCGTTTCTCTGGCAGGCCCATCTTCCGCTCCCTTGGTCTCCGGTGAATGGGTTGCGGCTCCCTGCGCTCTACCAGTTCGGCATTTGGGTTTCGCTCATTCTGGGGATCGGCTTCACCTCGATCTATGCGTGGCGGATCGCGAGCGAAGCAACGCGCATGTCGGCGGCACTTTCGGCGACGCAGCTTGCACTGGCACGCGAACACAGGCTCGGCGCTTTGGGCGCGCTGGCCGCCGCCGCCGCGCATGAGTTGGGAACTCCGCTCGGCACGATCGCTGTCGTCGCGCATGAGCTCGAGCGGGAGCTCAAACATGATGCGCATGCAGACGATTTCCGGCTGTTGCGCGCAGAAGCCGAGCGCTGCCGCGCCATTCTCGCCCGTCTTGCCCAACCCGAAGAATCCGTGCTGGGGCAGACCGAACGTCTGCCTTTGGGAGCGCTCCTTGACGACATCGCGGCGCCGCATCGCGGTCTGGATGTGACGATCTCCCTCGACCTTCAGCCAGGTCCGCCGCCGAAGGTCTGGCGCGTGCCGGAAATCCTGCACGGCTTGGGAAATTTGATCGAGAACGCCGCGGATTTCGCCAGCAAGGAAGTGCGGCTGCGCGCGCGCTGGGACAATAACCTGCTCGTGATCGAGGTGATGGACGATGGACCGGGATTCGCGGCCGAGATTTTCGAGCAGATCGGCGAACCCTATATCACCTCGCGTCCTGCCCGGCGGAGTCCCACGGACGGGGAAGTGAACCCTGCGGACGGCAAGCAAGAGGGCATGGGCCTTGGGTTTTTCATCGCCAAGACGCTGATCGAGCAGACCGGCGGCGTGGTTGCCGCCCACAACCGCATGGGCGGCGGCGCGACCGTGACGGCGACCTGGCCGCGCGGCGCCATCGATGGCGATGCGCCGCCCCGCCAGGAGCTGGGGCTCTGATGGCGACGTTATCGTGTGGTCAAATGCAGGCCGGGAGGATATGTAGCCCCGATGCAGACGCGCGTGAAAGCATGATGAAATGAGTGAGCCCGCATTGCCCGAGGAGAAAAGCCTGCTCATCCTCGATGATGATCGGCCGTTTCGCGAGCGCCTCGCGCGCGCCATGCAGGCGCGTGGCTTCGACGTGAAGATCGCCGAAACCGTGCGCGAAGGCATCGCCATCGTGAAGGAAAGCCCGCCGGCTTTTGCGGTGGTCGATCTGAAGCTCGACGACGGCAACGGCCTGGACGTCGTGGAGAGCCTGCATGAGATGCGGCCGAGCGCGCGCGTCGTCGTGCTGACCGGCTTTGGCAATATCGCCACCGCGGTTGCGGCGGTGAAATTCGGCGCCATCGATTATCTGTCCAAGCCTGCCGACGCAGACGATATCCTGGGCGCGCTGTTGGCGCCTCCTGGGACCAAACCAAGTCCTCCGGAAAATCCGATGTCCGCCGACCGCGTGCGTTGGGAACATATCCAGCGCGTTTACGCATTGTGCGGGCACAATGTTTCCGAGACGGCGCGCCGCCTGAACATGCACCGGCGTACTTTGCAGCGTATCCTCGCCAAGCGGTCTCCGCGCTAAGCCGCGATTTCGTCCGGCGTTTGCCTTACCGCGCGGTTGCGGCGGGCCGCGTAGCCGAAATAAACCACGACACCGGCCGCGAGATAGGCTGCGAAACGGAGCAGCGTCACCAGCGGCAGAAAGCTCAGCAGCGCGCCGCAGGAGAGCACGCCGAGCACGGGGATGATCACACCGCCCGGCGCCTTGAAAGGTCGCGTCATCTCGGGCCTGGTCAGCCGCAGCACGATCACGCCGATGCACACCAGCATGAACTCGACCAGCGTTCCTGCGTTCACGAGTTCGGCCAGCGCGCCGAGAGGCGCGAGCCCGGCGACCAATGACATGGTGACGCCGCAAAGGACGATCGCGTTTGCCGGCGTGCGGGTAATGGGATCCAATGCGCTGAAGAACGGAGGCAGAAGCCCGTCCCGCGCCATGGCGAAGAGGATGCGCGTCAGCCCGTAATAAAGCACCAGCATGGTGGAGGTCAGGCCGACGATCACGCCGGCTGCCACCAGCGCCGAACCCCAATTGTATCCGAGGCGCAACAACGCAAAGGCGACGGGCGAAGACACGTTCAGCACATCATAGGGCGCGATCGCCGTCAAAAGTCCCGCCACAGCGAGATAGATGAGCGTGCAGGTGGCGAGCGAGGCGAGCACGCCGATGGGTATATCGCGCTGCGGATTCTGAGCTTCCTCGGTGGCGATGGAGACGCTCTGAAAGCCGCGATAGGCGAAGAAGACGAGCGAGGCTCCGGCAAGGATGCCGACCGTTGTCCCGTCGGCCCGATGGCTGAACCAGCCGAAGGGCATGAACGGATGCCACAGCGCCGGGTTGACGTGGAACGCCGCCACCCCGACGAAAATCGCGATCGCCAACAGCTTGGCGCAAACAATCGCCCTGTTCAGCCGGGCGCTTTGCTTCACGCCAGCGAACAACGCCAGCATCAAAGTCAGGATGATCGCCACCGCCGGCAGGTTGATGAGCCCGCCCGCAAAGGGGCCTTTGGTCAGGAAATCCGGTATGCCGAGGCCCATCGAAACCAGCGCATTGTTGAGATAGCCCGACCAGCCATTGGCCACCGCCGCGAGCGCGGTGGCGATTCCAAAGGCGAGATTCCACCCCATGGTCCAGGCCGGTAGTTCACCGAAGGCGGCATAGGCATAGCCATAGGCGGCGCCGGAACCGCCGACGCTGGATGCCAGTTCCGCATAGGCAAAAGCAACAAAGACGCAGGCGATGCCGGCAATGATAAAGGACAGGATGATCGCAGGCCCCGCCTGGGTTGCCGCGGCAACTCCGGTGAGCACGAAGATGCCGGTGCCGATCATCTGGCCGATCCCCATGAAAGTGAGATCCCAGGCGGTCAGGCACCGGCGCAGGCCATGGACCTCGTCCGCTGCCGGTAATTTTTTCGCGAACAGGTTCATGCTGAGGTCCTCTCAGCTGCAATGGGGATCGAAGGCACGCACCAGACGTTCGGCGGCAGCCATGGCAAAGCGCAAGGTGAGAGCGCGACGCCTGCTCGCATGCAGCATCTTGCGTTGGGATTCGCGGATGATCTGGCCGCCGAAACGGTCGGCGACGATGAGCCCCGTGGTCGAGGGAAGTGTGTCCAACGGGAATTCCGGCGGCACCGCGAAGAAGAACAGATCGCAGAACGACAGATAGTCCGGCCATTTGTCATCGGCGCGCAAATCGGCGACGCTGATTTTGATCTCGATTCCCGCAATCGTGCCGTCGGGCCCAAGCGCCGCCACGTCCAGGCGGCGATTGTTGGGAAGCGAAAATTCGACAATGGGGCTTAGCCCCTCGGCCAGCAGAAGCCGGCTCACCCCGCGCGCGACATCCATAGCGCTACTGGGCATCGCGCTATGGAGCATCGCGTTATTGGGCTCCAACGCAACGGCGCGGGCGAGCTCGGCCATTGTTAGGCGCCTATTTGTCCGAGAGGGTTTCCTTGGTGGACGGCACGGCGCCCTCCAGCCGCTCGTCGATTTCGATCGCCTGGCGCAGCGCCCGCGCAGTCCCCTTGAAGCAGGTCTCCACGATGTGGTGGCTGTTCTCGCCGTAAAGATTCTCGATGTGCAGGCAGATGCCGGCGTTTTGCGCCAACGCCTGAAACCATTCGCGGAACAGCTCGGTGTCCATCTCGCCGATCTTGGGGCGGGTGAATTGCACCTTCCAGATCAGATAGGGGCGGTTGGAGATATCGACGGCGACCTGCGTTAAGGTCTCATCCATCGGCATAAGAATCGAGCCGAACCGCCTGATGCCGGCGAAATCGCCGAGCGCGCGCCGGATCGCCTGCCCAATGGCGATGGCGGTGTCTTCGGTGGTGTGGTGGAAATCGACATGCAGATCGCCCTGGGCGCGAACCTTCAGGTCGATGGCCGAATGGCGCGAAAAACTCTCCAGCATGTGGTCGAGAAAGCCGATGCCGGTGTCCACGTCGTAAATGCCGGTGCCGTCCAGATCGACGGAGGCGAGAATCTCGGTCTCCCGGGTCTTGCGTTCGATGATGGCGGTGCGCATGGCTTCACGTCTTCCCGAAGGGTTGGTGCGGGTCTAGTATCGTATGCCAGTCAGGTAGTCGAAAGATTTAACTTTCGGGGGGGCCCATGAGATCTAGCCGTATTGCCTGCCTGCGCATGTTCGGGATGGCCGGCTTATTGCTCTGTTCCCTGGCTTCGAGTGCAGTGGCGTTGCCGGAACTGGCCCCTTCCGATCCGGCTGAAGCCGCTCGCGCCAAAAGCTTGGAGGAGGCTTGCGTGCGAGCGACCTGCCGAACCGAAAGCCGCGAATTGCAGTTCAAATTGAGCGGCGGCACGGTCTCGATGCAAACCGACCTCCTGCCCTACGCAGATGAAGGCAACATCATTCTTTATCCCGGAGATTCGTTCGAGGTGGATTTTGCCGCCGACGGCAAAGCAATGGAGTCACCACATTTCAGTAGGACCCTCGATCAGGTCGAACAAACAACATCTCAGTCCGGTTCGCGCGCGAAATTTTCTTTTGAATTCCGGCAGACTGACACCGGGATGATGCTACAGCTAAGGAACGACCTTGGGTATCGCGTGAAATACGATGCCACGATATTCGTTCCCGAGAAGGACGGACTGCATGAAGCAGATACATCGAGTTGTCCTGTAATCCCCCATGGGACGGGTTCCGAATCCTGGCCTCATCCGATCGCGATGATCGTGCTTAGCAGTTTTCGTATCGTGGCCGACGGCGATCTCAGCTGCCACTGACAGCCAAAGTGCATCCATGAGACGGGCCCGGTTGCGCCGGGTCGTTGACGGACCCATATAGGCATGCGTTCCAAGGATGGGCCAAGGGAATTGCCATGAGTGAGATTTGGCACGGCACGACCATCCTGTCCGTCCGCAAGGGCGGCCTGGTCGTGATCGCGGGCGACGGCCAGGTGTCGATGGGCAACACCATCGTCAAGGCCAATGCCAAGAAGGTGCGGCGGCTCGGCAAGGGCGATGTCATCGCCGGCTTCGCGGGAGCGACGGCCGATGCCTTCGCCCTGTTCGAGCGGCTTGAGGCAAAGCTGGAGACCCATCCGGGCAATCTTGCGCGCGCCTGCGTGGAGCTTGCCAAGGATTGGCGGACCGACCGCTACCTGCGCCGGCTCGAAGCCATGATGGCCGTGGCCGACCGGAACTCCTCGCTGGTTCTTTCGGGCACCGGCGATGTGCTGGAACCCGAGGACAGCCTGATTGGGATCGGCTCGGGCGGGCCTTATGCCTTGGCGGCCGCGCGCGCGCTCCTGTCGCTCGATTTCCCCGCCGACGAGATCGCCCGGCGCGCCATGAAGATCGCCGCCGGAATCTGTGTCTTCACCAACGAAAACGTGACCATCGAGACGCTCGCCGGCGCGTCGTCGCACTGACGGTTTGAGCAAAGGTTGCCGATGAGTGCTTTCTTCACGCCAAGAGAAATCGTTTCCGAGCTCGACCGCTATATCGTGGGCCAGCACGACGCCAAGCGTGCGGTCGCCATCGCGCTCCGCAACCGCTGGCGGCGCCAGCAATTGCCCGAAGCCCTGCGCGAAGAAGTGCTCCCCAAGAACATCCTGATGATCGGTCCGACGGGAGTCGGCAAAACCGAAATCTCGCGCCGGCTAGCCAAATTGGCTCAGGCGCCCTTCCTCAAGGTCGAAGCGACCAAATTCACCGAGGTCGGCTATGTCGGCCGCGATGTCGAGCAGATCGTGCGCGATCTCCTCGAAGTGGGGATCGCCCTCGTGCGCAGCGCCAAGCGCAAGGAAGTGGAAGCGCAAGCTGAAGCCAAGGCCGAAGAGCGGGTGCTCACCGCGCTTGTCGGCAATGCAAGCGCGCCCACTCGCGATTCATTTCGTAAGCGCCTGCGTGCCGGTGAGCTCGACGAAAAGGAGATCGAAATCGAAGTGCGCGACGCCGGCGCAATGCCTTCGCTGGAAATCCCCGGCATGCCCGGCGCGCAGATCGGCATGGTCAATCTCGCCGATATTTTCGGCAAGGCGATGGGGGGCCGCACCAAGACGCGGCGCATGACCGTCGCGGCCTCGCACGAGCTCCTCATTGCCGAAGAGGCCGACAAGCTGCTCGACAACGAGAGCATCATTCGCGACGCCGTCGACAATGTGCAGAACAATGGGATCGTGTTCCTGGACGAGATCGACAAGATTTCCGCGCGCGGCGAAACCCGTGGCGGGGCCGACATCTCGCGCGAAGGGGTTCAGCGCGATCTGTTGCCGCTGCTGGAAGGGACGACCGTTGCCACCAAGCATGGTCCGGTGCGGACTGACCATATTCTCTTCATTGCATCGGGCGCGTTCCATCTCGCAAAGCCGTCCGATCTTTTGCCGGAGCTGCAGGGGCGTCTGCCCATCCGGGTCGAGCTGAAAGCGCTGACGCGTGAGGATTTCAAGCGCATCCTGACGGAGCCGGAAGCGAGCCTCATCAAGCAATACGTGGCGCTCATGGCGACGGAGAGCGTCGCGCTCAGCTTCACCGAGGATGGCATCGAGGCGATTGCCCAGATCGCGGCGGACGTGAATGCGCGGGTCGAAAACATCGGTGCGCGGCGGCTGCAGACCATCATGGAACGCGTCCTGGACGAGATCAGCTTCACGGCAACCGACAGGCCGGAGGAAAAGCTCACTATCGATGGCGCCTATGTGCGCGCCCGCGTCGAAGACCTGGCCAAAGATCAGGATTTGTCGCGCTTTATCCTGTGAAGAGCGGGCCCCATTACGTTCCCGAAAGGAACGCTCAAGCAGCCCGATTGACCCCTATCGGATTCCCTGTAAGAAACCCCGTTTAGCGTGCGAGAGGGCGGCGATGCAGCGTTCAACCTATCTGTTTACCAGCGAATCCGTGGCCGAAGGCCATCCGGACAAGGTCTGCGACCGCATTTCCGATGAGGTGGTGGACGCCTTCTTCCGCTTGGGACCCAAATATGGCTGGGCGCCGAAAGATTTGCGCGTCGCCTGCGAGACGCTAGCCACCACCAACCGCGTGGTCATCGCCGGCGAGACGCGTGGGCCCGAAGAGATCAGCAAGGATATGCTGATCGACACCGCGCGCTTTGCCATTCGCGACATCGGCTATGAGCAGGAGGGTTTTCATTGGCAGCACGCCAACATCGAGGTCTTGCTGCACAAGCAATCGCCCCATATCGCGCAAGGCGTCGATGCCAAGGACAACAAGGATGAGGGCGCCGGCGATCAAGGCATCATGTTCGGCTATGCCTGCCGCGAGACCGATGTCCTCATGCCGGCGCCCATTCAGTACAGCCATGCCATTCTCAAGCTCATGGCCGAAGCGCGCAAATCCGGCAAGGAGCCGCAGCTCGGTCCCGACGCCAAGTCGCAAGTCACGGTGCGCTACGACAACGGCAAGCCCGTGGAAGTGCCGCAAATCGTGGTCTCGACCCAGCATCTCGATCCCAAGCTGGAATCCAAACATGTGCGCGACATCATTGAGCCCTATGTGAGGATGGCTCTTCCCGATGGCTGGCTGACGAAGAGCACGGTCTGGCACGTGAACCCCACGGGCGCCTTCGTCGTGGGCGGGCCGGACGGCGATTGTGGTCTGACGGGACGCAAGATCATCGTCGACACCTATGGCGGTGCCTCGCCCCACGGGGGCGGCGCGTTCTCCGGCAAGGATCCGACCAAAGTGGACCGCTCGGCGGCCTATGCCGCGCGCTACCTTGCCAAGAATGTCGTGGCGGCGGGCTTGGCGGATCGCTGCACGATCCAGATCGCCTACGCCATCGGCGTCTCCGACCCACTGTCGCTCTATGTCGATCTGCACGAGACCGGACATGTGAACGCCGCCAAGCTCGAGACCATCCTGCCTCAGCTGATGAGTCTGAAGCCGCGCGGCATTCGCGAGCATTTGGGCCTTAACAGACCGATCTATGCCCGCACCTCCTCCTATGGCCATTTTGGCCGTGCCCCCGATAGCGAAGGCGGGTTCTCCTGGGAGAAAACCGATCTCGCCGGTCAGCTCAGAGCCGCGTTCTGATTCCACGTTCCGGCGCAAGCATTACGGCCGTCGCAAGGGGCCGAAGCTGCGCGCGCGGCAGGCGGGCCTGCTCGAATCTCTCCTTCCGATATTGGCTCTGACGCCGCAACAGGGCCTGGATCCGCGCGAATATTTCGAACAAGGATCGGTTACCGATGTCTGGCTCGAAGTGGGATTCGGCGCCGGAGAGCATTTGGCCTGGCAGGCGCAAGCGCAGCCGGGGATCGGGATCATCGGCGCGGAACCCTATGTCGCGGGCATGGCCAAGCTGCTCTCCCGGATCGCCGACAAGGATCTTCGAAATATCCGTCTTTATACGGAGGATGTCCGCGACGTGATCGCAGCCGCGCCGGCCGCCTCGTTCGGTCGCCTATTCATCCTTTTCCCCGACCCGTGGCCCAAGACCCGTCATCACAAACGGCGCTTCATCCAAATGGAGATGCTGAACGAGCTTGCGCGCGTGATGAGAAAAGGCGCCGAGCTGCGCTTTGCCACCGACGATTCGGGCTACCTCGAATGGGCGCTGGAGCGTTTCTGTGCTCATCCCGCTTTCCGATGGATGGCCGAATCAAGCACCGATTGGCGTGCGCGCCCGCCCGATTGGCCGCAGACACGCTACGAAGCCAAGGCCTTAAAAGCGGGACGTCAATGCGGCTACTTGCGGTATACCCGCTTGTGATCCGATCACGAGCCCGCGAGGTTCGCGACTTCCACAAGCGCCATGCCGTTGACGGCGGCATGCAACACAATCGTGAGAATCGTCGAACCGCTGCGCCATCTGAGCCAGCCGAGCACCATGCCCAGCGCAAAGATCTCACCCACAAAGAACCATTGATATTGCACATGCGTGACCGCCCATGCCGCCGAGGTCAGGATGATCGTCGGCCAGACGCCCCACGCTGGAACGAAACCCCGAAAGAAGAACCCGCGGAACAGCAATTCTTCCTGCAATGGCCCCAGGAACACGAAAGAGACCATCAAGAGAGGCAGCAGGCCCGCCGCTTTCGCGGAATTGTAGGTATCTCCCATGAATTCCGGGGTTTCCTGGCCGGTCCATGCGGCCACCGCCCCGGTTGTGAGCAGCACGCCGAGAAGCGCCGCGGCGCCGATGCCGAAATCGCGCCAGCGCGGCCATTTCAGCGCGAGATATTCCCTCAAGGACACGCGCGAGGCGCGGACCACAATCGCAAGCAAGCCGATCACAATGGGCGCAGACACCACCAAGGCGAACGCCAGCAACGGACCGTTCGTGGCGATATCGTCCCGCGTGATGGGCTGGTCGGGATGGAGGAATCGCCACCACATCACAAAACCGAAAGCGCCTAGCGTCTGCGAAAGAATCGCGGTGGCCGCCAGAGGGATCCCCCAGCCGAGCGTCGCCCAGGGGCCCCACCGCAGCGGCTGTGGATTTTGCCGCAGCTCCCGGCTTTCGGCGTCTAGCGTTGTGGTGAGGTCCATGAATGCCCTGCGAAGGTAAGAGCTAATCTATGGGAATCAGTGGTCATTTCCATAGGGAAACGCTCTCATGGTGAACGCGTTTTCGCCCTATCCCTACCCTTGTATTCGGACCTGTCAGAGCGTAGATAGACGATATTCCGGACAACAGAAAAACTGTTGTGTGGCGATTGTAAGATCGCCGCGTCGGAAAAGCTTTCGCCCAATGGCCTTAAATGGTTTGGCGTCGATGAGGAATGAACTGAGCGGTCAAAGCGCCCTGGATTCACTGCTTGCCCCTGCCGTCGAAGCGGCGGGTTATCGGCTCGTGCGTTTGCGGATTAAGGGCGCGGCCAGAAAAACTCTGCAGGTGATGGCAGAACGTCCCGACGGCCAGATGGATGTCGATGATTGTGCGGCGCTGTCGCGCGCCTTGTCCGAGGTTCTGGAAGCCGCCGATCCGATTTCCGACGAATATGTGTTGGAGGTCTCTTCGCCGGGCATCGACAGGCCGCTAACTGCCGAATCCGATTTTACCCGCTTCGCTGGGCATGAAGCGCGGGTGGAGTTGAGCCATGGCATCGACGGCCGCAAGCGTTTCAAGGGCGTGCTCATGGGATTGGACGATCACGAAGTGCTGATGGAAGTGAGCGATGAGGGCGGGATGCGACCCGTGCGGCTTCCCACATCCGATATCGCGGATGCAAAGCTGGTTCTTACAGACCATTTGATAAGAGAAAGCCTGAAGGCACGGGCATTGAAAGAAGCGAAGGCTTCACATTAGGAGATGAACCGAAATTCGTCGTCACCACAGGAGGGACGATGAAGCGGGAAAAGAGGAGCGAAGGATATGGCCATCGGAATTGCCGCCAACCGGCTTGAATTGTTGCAGATCGCCGACGCGGTTGCGCGCGAGAAATCGATCGACAAGAACGTCGTGATCCACGCCATGGAAGAGGCGATGCAGCGCGCGGCGAAATCGCGCTACGGCACCGAAAACGAGATCAAGGTCGAAATCGATCCCAAGACTGGCGAGACCCATATTTCGCGCTATCTGCACGTGGTCGATCAGGTCGAAAACGACAAGATCGAAATCTCGATCACCGATGCGCGCCGGCGCAATCCCGCTGCCCAAGCCGGCGACATCATCGCCGAGACGCTTCCCCCCATCGAGTTCTCGCGCATCGCCACCCAGGCGGCCAAACAGGTGATCGTGCAGAAAGTGCGCGATGCCGAGCGCGAGCGTCAATATGACGAATACAAGGACCGCATCGGCGAGATCGTGCACGGCACCGTGAAGCGCGTCGAGTTCGGCTCGGTGGTGGTGGATTTTGGCCGCGCCGAGGGCGTGGTGCGGCGCGACGAGATGATTCCGCGCGAAAGCTTCCGCAACGGCGACCGCATCCGGGCTTATATCTATGACGTGCGCCGCGAAACCCGTGGGCCGCAAATCTTCCTCTCCCGCACCCACCCACAATTCATGGCGCGTCTCTTCGCGCAGGAGGTACCGGAGATCTATGACGGGATCATCGAAATCCGCGCTGTGGCGCGCGATCCCGGCTCGCGCGCCAAGATCGCGGTGATCTCGAAGGATTCCTCGATCGATCCGGTCGGTGCTTGCGTCGGCATGCGCGGCGTGCGCGTGCAGGCGGTCGTGCAGGAACTGCAGGGCGAGCGTATCGATATCATTCCCTGGAATGGCGATCCCGCCACCTTCATCGTGAATGCGCTAGCACCTGCCGAGGTCAGCAAAGTCGTGCTGGACGAGGAGACGCGCCGCGTCGAAGTGGTGGTGCCCGACGATCAGCTCTCGCTCGCCATCGGCCGCCGCGGCCAGAATGTGCGTCTTGGCTCCCAGCTCACGGGATGGCAGA
>WNGQ01001653.1_pt1 | contig 24148 bp, 18 predicted proteins | sample 5407661 | NCBI WGS metagenome assembly WNGQ01 (sample SAMN13153382, study PRJNA577476) | soil metagenome | isolation source: 60 cm soil or saprolite under Garry oak tree replicate 2 | place: USA:California | collected 2016-06-15 | reverse complement strand
TCATGGCCTGACGCCGCATTTGAGCGAACTCAGCCGCGCCGGGATGTCGACGTATGGTATCGCCGCAGAGCTGAACCGGCGAAAGGTATCAGCGGTGAACGGCGTTCCATGGGAGGCGGACTCAGTGACTTCCGCCACGAATCTCATGAAAATCCTGGAACCGAATTGGCGAAACTGCCCGCCATTCAAGCCATTCCTTGGCATCTCGCATCATGCCCGAACCAGGATGACCCGACCGGCCCAGTTCGACGGGCCCCGACATGCCGGTCCTAAGTTAAGTCCAGAACAGACCGCTGTCCCGCCCGGTAGCGGGCGTGTCCCCCGCCCACGCAGGGATAAACCGAGAAAAAAGTGCAGTTGACTGCAATTCTGCCCCTCGTGTTCCCGCACACGCGAGGATCGGCGAAATCGCTGTCTTATTGTTCTCGCGCACATGGGAGTGAACCGCCCCGCCATAGAGTGCGGCATCCTGCGTATAAAATCCTGGGGCTAAAGCGGACACAATCCGGCATGGTCATTGGATCGGGCAGCACAGCCGGTTTTTCCCGCACCGCGATGGGACCAGCTGCTGATCCCACTGCTAATCTCGTATTGCCCGGGATGCTGGCGTTGAGCAGCTTCAGAGAAGTGCTGGCCGTGCTGAAGTTCGAGATTCCGCCGCCACAGCAAAACGCAAGATGCTATCTGAATGATGCTATGGAGTCCGAACGGGTTGCGTCCATGTCGGCAATCTCAAACGATGTGTTCGGGCTCTAATGCGCAAACCCCAGCATCCCCGAGTTCAATCTGGATTTTCGAGGTGCTGGATAGCCAACATCTCCACAATCCTTTTTATTGTTCCGTGCTCTATTGGTGCTCCCGGCTCACCCTTCAATGGCAAGGAAATGCTGCACACCGACCCGTTAGGACACTCGGCAAGTATTTCGTGACCGGCCTTTGAATAACTCTCAAACCAACAGACAGAGTTATCCCGATTACTGATTACGATTGACCAGTCATCCGGGCCAACCTGGACTAGACCTTCACACCTGTCATATCCCGCTTTCGAGACCGAGGGGATGGCAACCGAAATACAAACGGCGGTGATTGTTGCACTCAATAATGGAGATACCCGTTCGCCAGTCATAACGCGGCACCTTTGGCCCTTCTCCCGATATTGTTCCGGCAATAGGTAGTCCACGACCGACCCAGGGGTCTTCTTGGACGAAGCAATCTCCGGGCAGGCGTCGAGTTCCATTGGGGCGGAACAAAATCCGCAGGCACGACTGTCCCGGAATGCCACCGCCAACATTGCCTAAGCCACAACTTTTGGGCGTGCAGTTGCAAATCCACATCTCGCATATTCCAGGATGCCGGTTTTTGGGTCAAGCTAATCGCGGTATGACCGCAGTGGCCCCTTCCGACCCCGCAAGGCGAATCTACCCCACCGACGGGCGCTGACACGAGGCAAAAGCTTACGCGCGGGAGGGCAGTCAGATTCACATCGCCCATCCTTCGGTTCACGGCGGAGAGCGCGGAGATATACCTCGCGTCGGGCGCGAACAGATGGCGTACATTGCTACCGAATTTGCTACCCAACTCGGTAGCACGAGGAGGAATCAAAGGGGACGGGGAATTACAGAGGAGCTGGAAAAGCCTCACAATACGGGAAGATACGGTACCTGCAGGGACTCACCGAGACGACCGCGAGCGAATTACGAATGCGTTGCTCTACCAGCTGAGCTACCGCGGCACTCGGCCCGAGTGATAGGGCGCAAGAGCGGAATCCGCAAGCGAGCGGCTTGCTACCGGAACAGCGAGCCGAACGGGCGCCAGTTCTCGTTCTTCTCGGTTTCCGGCTCGGTCTCGGCCTCGACCAGCGCCTCGCCGTCGGGACCCGGGTCGTCCGGCGCGTGGACCAGCGGAACGATCGGGTCGGCCGCAGGCGATCTGGCCAACGGCGGAGCCGGTGCGGCATTGCGCGGCCGGGCCGCGGGGCTGCGGACCTCCGCAGCGCCGGCATTCCGGTCGCCCTCCGGGAGGGCACGGGCCGCAGGCGCGGCGGATGGCGCATCCGCCCGCGCCGGCACATGGGCGCCTGCCGGGGCGGCCGGAACCGCCTCGATCGTCGACTCGCGCGCGGTCTCGATGACCGCGCCGGGCCCGGGCAGCGCGGCGACCGGCACCTTCCATTCGAACGCGTCGATGCGACCGCTGACCGGCGACACCGGCAGCCAGTGTTCCGAGACGACGCCGTCCGCCGTCCAGGCCGGATCGCGCGCCGCGCGCATCGCCCGCGCCATCCATTGGCGCGCGCGGCCGACGTCGCCGTGCTCGAGCTCCTCGAGCTCTGCCATCAGCATCGCGACGCGCTGGGTCGGCTCAGCGACGAGCGGCGCCAGCGCCTGGCGCGCGGCCGCAAACTCGCGCGCATCGCGCGCCGCGCGGGCGACGGCGAGCGCGCTTTCGATGTGGCCGTCGGCCTGGCGCGCCAGGGTCTGGACCCGGGCGAGCCGGTCGCGGGCGGAATCGGCGATGCGCAAATGCGCGTAGATTTCGGCGAGATCCGGATGCGGATTGACCCGCCAGGCCGCCTCCAGAATCTTGCGCGCCCTGCGCGTTTCGCCGGCATCCGCCAGGAGCCGGCCGGCGAGCGCCGCGGCGGGCACGAGATCCGGCGCAAGCCGTGCCGCCTCGACCGCGTGCGTTTTGGCGACACCCGGGTTGGTCGTCTCGGCAGCGAGCGCGCGGGCGGTGGTGAGCACGGCGGCGTGGCGGCGATGCGTTGCCTTGTCGATCAGCCCATTGCGCAGATGGGCGTCGAGGGTCTCGAGCGCGCCCTCCCAATCCGCCGCCCTGCAACGGAACTCGAGCACTGCCTGCCCGGCCCAGGGCAGGCCCGGCGCGGTCTTCGCGGCGGCCTCGGCGAAATGCCGCGCCGCGCCGAGGTCGTCGCGCCGCTGCGCCTCGACATAGAGGCCGCGCAGGCCGAGCAACCGGGTCTCGCCATGCTGCGCCATTTGGCCAAACGCGGTCTCGGCGCCCCGCCGATCGCCGGCGAGCTGCGCGGCTTGCGCCTCGAGCAGCAGCCCGAGCGGCTCGTCCGCCGCGAAGCGCCGTGCCTGCTGTGCGAACCGCCGCGCCGAAGCCTGATCGCCGACGCCCACCGCGACCAGGCCGCGCGCGATGGCGAGACGGCCCTTGCGCTCGCGCTGCTCGCGCAATGCGCGGGCGATCCGGCGCGGCGAACGCCACAGCCCGCGCGCGAACGAGAACAGCAGCAGGAACAGCGCTGCGAGCAGGGCGGCCGCCGCCAGCAGCACGATGACCGAAGTTTCGATCCGCCATCCGAGCCAGGTGACCGCGACCTCGCCGGGACGATCGGCAAGCCAGGCGATCCCGAGCGCAACGAGGCAGACCAGGCCGAGGAACAGGACGACGCGGATCATCGGGCGGCTCGCCTCATTCGGCCGGTCGGGCGAGCGCTTCGAGCGCGTTCGCCGCGAGCTTTCTGGCGGCATCGACCGCCGCCACGCGGGCCTTTGCGGCCTCGATCCAACCGGCGGCCGGCGCGCGGACCGGCTCCGGCAGCCGCTCGACGTCGGCAAGCGCGCCGGCGATGTCGCTGCGGGTTGCCTTGAGCTCCGCGCGGGCCACAACGGTCGACGGCTCGTCCCCGGATGCCTCCTCGACCGGACGGATGCGGACCAGCCGTTCCGCGCCGGCCTGTAGCCGCTCAATGACGCCGGCTTCGCGCCGCGGCGCGCCTGCCGCCTTGAGCATGGCGGGCGCAAGCTTCGACAGATTTTGGCCGAGCGCGGCCGGCGCAGGCACGCCGGTTGCGGAATCCGGCTCGAGCGCAGCAAGCATCGCGGGATCGGCGGCGAGCTGTTTTGCGGCGGCAAGCTCGGCCGCGAACGGGGCACCGCGTTCGACCGCGATGCGCAGCTCCATGGCGACGAGCGCAAGCCGCACCGTGCGATCGGCACCCGCGGCGACCTTGCCAAGCCGCTGCGCGTCGGCCGTGACCTGCTGCTCCAGGTTCGCGACCCGCGCCGCGAGCACCTCGAGGTCGCTGCGCTCGGCCGGCTTCGCAGCGGTCTGCGCATCGGCCTTTTGTGCTTGGCTCGCGGCGGCGTCGGCGCGCGCCTTGGCCTCGTTGGCTGCCGCCAACGCCCGCTCGGTGCGGCGATCGAGATCGGCGAGCTTCTCCGCGAGCGCGGCATCGCTTCCGGGCGCCCCCGGAGCCGCGGCGGCGGCTTCGAGCTTTTTCAGCCGCGCATCGATGGCTTCCGTGCGGCTCTGGTCCGGCGCCTGCGTGCGCGCAGCAAGCTCACGGACCTGCTCCTCCAGCACCGCGATCTTATCGGACAGCTCACTCCCCTCGTCGTCGAACTCCTCGTTGGAACCCGGCAAGATGTCGAAGATCCAGAGCCCCCACAAAATGACGACTGTGATCGCAGCGCCGCTCAGGCCTGCACCGATCAGACCCCAAACACCGCGGCGGCGTCTGCCAAATTCCTGGTGAGTGGGTTCCCTCTCCGCGGCCCGCGGTTCGGCTGCCGGATCGGGCTCCGGAGTTGATTGCGCCGAATCTCCTGCCCCCGGTTCGCTCGCGACCTCGGTTGCCTCGAGCTCGATCGTAGACGGCGGACGGCGGCGGCGCCCGCCGGGCGCTTCCGATTCCGAGCCGCCGGATTCATCGCTCGTCATTTCATCTCCCGTTCGACCGACCATCGTGCGCGTCGCAACATCCATACTGCGGCACTCGCGTTCCGGCAATTTGGCTGCTCATGCGCTTTCGACCAGGGCAACGAGCGCGTCTTCGTCCGGTTGCGCTGCGATGCGCACCTTGTCCGCCCCCGCGCGCGCCAGCGGCTCGGCCGCATGGGCGGAAATGCAGAATTGCAGCGGCCGCAGCGCCGCGGTAACAACGCCAGCGCGCTCGGCACATTGCACAAAGATTTCGGCCGTGCGCCGCGAGAAATGCAGCACGCCTTCGATCCAGCTCGCTCGCAGCGCCGCCGCGATGTCCGCCGGAAACGCCTGCGCGGCGTGCGCGCGATAGATTTCGACCGTCCGCACCACGATCCCGTGCGGCGCAAGATCCGCCGCGAGATCCCGCGCCCGATCGCTTCCGGCGAGATAGAGCAGCGGCGGATCTGCGGCAAACCGGCCGGCAACGAGGCGGGCGAGATCGCCCGCGCTCCCGTCGGCCGAAGTCACATCGGCGAAACCGGCGGCGCGGGCCGCTTGCCCACTGCGGTGCCCGACTGCGAGCACCGGAAGCGACCGCAGTTCCGCGAGCTTCGGGTGGGCGGCGATCGCCCGCGCAGCATTGGCGCTCGTGATCACCACCGCTTGCCAGGGCGGAGCCCCGATGTCCGCGTCGAGAATTGGCTCGATTCTCAGCAAGGGCGCGATCCGTACTTGATGCCCGCGCGCGCCAAGCGCCGCTGCCGTGCGCTGCGCATCTCCGTCCGGCCGGGTGACGAGTAGGCGCATGGTTAGGCGGAACATCGGGCCGCGCACGCGGCGACCTCCCCCGCAAGCGGGAGAGATGACCGGAGCGAGATGGCGGTCATGAGTTCCGCTCGCGTCAATGCACGAAAAAATCGGCCGGAGCCCGGCGCTTGAGCTCGCGGCCGGCATCGGCGCCGAGCGCTTGTGCCTCGTGCGCGTCACCCCGCCGCCGGGTCTCGTGAGCCTCGCTGCCGTCGGGCTTGAGGATCATGCCGTGGAAGCTCAAGGCACCGTTGGCCACTTCGGCGTGACCGGCGATCGGCGTGCGGCAGGAGCCGTCGAGCTCGGCCAGAAACGCGCGCTCGGCCGCAAGCGCGGTGATCGTCTGCGCATGATTGATCGCGGCCAGTAGCTCGAGCACCCGCGCATCCTCGGCGCGTGCCTCGATCCCGATGGCACCCTGGCCGACCGCGGGCGGGAATTCCTCCACGCCCAGCACGGTGCTCGCCGCAGCCGCAAGGCCCAGACGGTTGAGGCCGGCGAGCGCCAGCAAAGTCGCATCGGCCTCGCCCGCGTCGAGCTTGCGCAGCCGGGTCTCCACATTGCCGCGGAACGTCAAGACCCGCAGATCCGGCCGCAGCCGCTTCACCATCGCCTGCCGCCGCAGCGAGGCGGTGCCGAGGGTGCTTCCGGCGGCAAGCTCGCGCAAGCTCTTGGCCTTGCGGCTGATGAAGGCGTCGCGCGGGTCCTCGCGTGCGAGGGTTGCGGCCAGCACGAGGCCGTCCGGGAGGATCGTCGGCAAGTCCTTGGCGGAATGCACCGCGAGGTCGATCGCGCCCTCGAGCAGCGCCTGTTCGATCTCCTTGGCGAACAGACCCTTGCCGCCGGCATCGGCGAGCGGGCGGTCCTGGATCCTGTCGCCGGAGGTGCGGATCGCCACCAGCTCGATCGCGGCCGCCGCAAACCCATGCGCGGCGATGAGCGCCTCGCGGACGAGTTGCGCCTGTTTGAGCGCCAGCGGGCTGCCGCGCGTCCCGATCCGCAACGCGCCGGATTCGGCCGAGGATTGCACCTTGCGACCTCGCAATGCTACGCGTCCGTGCGGCCGCGATCATAGGGACGGCGGTGCCGGCGTGAAAGGAACATCCGCGCAATTGCAGCCGGCGCGGCGCTCGGCCGCGGAACAACATGCTGGTTCTCGGGATCGAAACCACCTGCGACGAGACGGCGGCGGCGATCGTGCGCCGTCGCGAGGACGGCCGCGGCGAAATCCTCGCCAACGTCATTCTCTCCCAGAGCGCCGAGCACGCGGCCTACGGCGGGGTCGTGCCGGAGATCGCGGCGCGCGCCCATGTCGAAGTGCTGGATCTCACCATCGCCAAAGCCATGGTCGAGGCCAAAGCTTCGTTCGAGGCGCTCGACGGCGTCGCGGCCGCGGCCGGGCCCGGGCTGATCGGCGGAGTCATCGTGGGCCTGACCATGGCGAAGGCGATCGCGCTGGTCGTCGAGAAGCCGCTGGTCGCCGTCAATCACCTCGAGGCCCATGCGCTGACCGCCCGGCTCACCGACGGCGTCCGGTTTCCCTATTGCCTGTTTCTCGTTTCGGGCGGGCACACCCAGATCGTGGCCGTGCTCGACGTCGGCAAATACGTGCGGCTCGGGACGACGCTCGACGACGCCATTGGCGAAGCGTTCGACAAGACCGCGAAGCTGCTCGGTCTGGGCTACCCGGGCGGACCGGAAGTCGAGCGCGAAGCCGGGCACGGCGAAGCCACGCGCTTCGCGCTGCCTCGGCCGATGCTGGGCCGCGACGAGCCGGATTTTTCCCTCTCGGGCCTCAAGACTGCGTTGCGGCTCGAGGCGGAAAAGATCGCGCCGCTCTCCGACCAGGACGTCGCCGATCTTTGCGCGGCGTTCCAGCGCGCCGTCGTGGACGTCGTGGCCGACCGGGTGCTCGCCGGGCTGCGCGCATTCCGCCGGCGGTTCGGCGCCCCGACCGCGCTCGTCGTCGCCGGCGGGGTCGCGGTCAATCGCGCGATCCGACGCGCTCTCGATACGGTGGCCTCCATGGCCGACACCGTGCTGATCGCCCCGCCCGCCGAGCTCTGCACCGACAACGGCGCCATGATCGCCTGGGCGGGCGCGGAGCGGATTTTCCGGGGAATGACCGACACGCTGGCGGCGAGCCCGCGCGCACGCTGGCCGCTCGAAGAGACGCTTCCCGCCGAGAAGGCTCCGGCGTGAGCGCGTTCCAGCACATCGGCGTACTCGGGGCGGGCGCCTGGGGGAGCGCGCTCGCCAACATTGCGGCGCGCGCCGGCCGGCGCGTCACGCTGTGGGCCCGCGATCCTCGCCTTGCGGAAACGATCGCGCAACGCCGCGAGAGCCCGAAACTGCCCGGCGTGCGCCTCGAAAATTCGGTCGCGGTCACGGCGGGGCTCGACGCAGTGGATGCGGCCGCCTTGCTGATCGCGGTGCCGGCCCAAGCGTTGCGGGCGGTCGCAGGCGCGCTTGTGCCCGTGCTGCGCGAGCGCACGCCGCTCGTCGCCTGCGCCAAGGGCATCGAGTGCGGCACGCGGCGTTTCATGACCGAGGTCATCGCGGAATGCGTTCCGCAAGCCGAACCGGCGATTCTGTCCGGCCCGAGCTTCGCCGCCGACGTGGCACGCGGCCTGCCCACCGCGGTCACGCTTGCGGCCCGGGACGAGGCGCTGTCGAGCGCGCTGGCGGGCGCGCTGGGCTCGCCGACGTTTCGGCCGTATCACTCCACCGATTTGCGCGGGGTGGAGATCGGCGGCGCGGCCAAGAACGTGCTGGCGATCGCCGCGGGAATCGTCGAGGGCCGCCGGCTCGGACCGAGCGCCGCCGCCGCGCTCACCACACGCGGCTTCGCCGAGCTCGTGCGCTTCGGCAGGGCCTTCGGCGCCAGGCCCGAGACGCTCACCGGCCTCTCCGGGCTCGGCGATCTGATCCTGACCTGCTCGAGCCGGCAATCGCGGAATTTTTCGCTGGGAATTGCGCTCGGGGAAGGCCGTTCGCTCGAGGAAGCGCAACGCGGCAGGCTGGTGGAAGGCATTTACACGGCCTCGGTGCTCAGCGAGATGGCGAATGCACGCGGAATCGAGATGCCGATCGCCGCGGCGGTCGCGGCCGTGCTGGACGGCCGGCTCGGCATCGATGCCGCAATCGAATCGCTGCTGACGCGGCCGTTCCGGGCGGAGGGGTGAGGACTGCGATGCAGGCCAAGATCAGCGGACTGGGAGGGTAGCGATGGCGTATTGGCTGCTGAAAACCGAGCCCGAGACGTTCTCGTGGGACGATCAGGTCGCGCGCGGCGGCAAGGGCGAGCCCTGGACCGGGGTGCGCAACTACCGCGCCCGCGCGCACCTCAAGGCGATGCGGCTCGGCGATCAGGCGTTTTTCTACCACACCGGGGACGAGAAGCAGGTCGTCGGCATCGTCGAGGTCATCCGCGAGGCCTATCCGGACCCGACCGACGACACCGCGGTGTTTCGCGCGGTCGACGTGAAGGCGGTGCGGCCGCTGCCCAAGCCGGTGACGCTGGCGTCCGTCAAAGCCGACCGCCGGCTCAAGGACATGGTGCTGGCCAAGCAGCCAAGGCTTTCGGTCCAGCCGGTGACGGAGCACGAGTGGCGGATCGTGTGCAGCATGGGCGGCATCGAGGCATAAAAGCGTAGTAGGTTCGTGGCCCGGATGGAGCGCCCGCGAAGGGCGCGAAATCCGGGAGGTGGATGAACCCCGGATTTCGCTTCGCTTCATCCGGGCTACCAGCAATTGAGCGATACTTGGACGGAGGCCAGGATGACATTTGCCGGCATGAATTACTGGGCCGTGCTGATGGCGGCGGTGGCCGCCTGGATGCTGGGGGCGCTATGGTACTCGCTGCTGGCGAAGCCATGGATGGCCGCCGCCGGCGTGGCGAAGGCCAGCATCGAGAGCAACGCCGGATCGATCCGCGGTTTCCTGCCGTTCGTCGTTGCCTTCGTGGCGGCATTGGTCATGGCCTGGGTGCTGGCAGGCATCATGGGGCACCTCGGCCAGCTCAGCATCAAGAACGGGGTGGTTTCCGGAGCGTTCTGCTGGCTCGGCTTCACGATTCCCGCCATGGCGGCGAATTACACGTTCGGGCAACGCCGGCCGCTTCTGCTGCTGATCGACGGCGGATATTGGCTGGCCGCGCTGGTGGTGATGGGGGTCGTCATCGGCGGGCTCGGGATTCGATAGGCCGTCGTTCCGGGCCCGAGTTCGGCGGCCTGCAACCAAAGTGGGACGACGCCGCGCCCTTGTCGGTGCTTGGTCCGGGGCTGCATAATGGCGGCCGAGGAAACGCCTTTGGCCGCATCGGCCATTCACCGCTAGGGGTAGATCATGTCGGACAAGGTTTACGCAGTCCCGGCCGAGTGGAAGCAGCGCGCCTTCATCGATGCCGCGAAATATCGGCAGATGTACGAGCGCTCGGTCAAGGATCCCGACGGCTTCTGGGGCGAGATCGGCAAACGCATCGACTGGTTCAAGCCCTACAGCAAGGTCAAGAACAGCTCGTTCGACCTGCATCGCGTCTCCATCAAATGGTACGAGGACGGCGTCACCAACGTGGCGCACAATTGCATCGACCGGCATCTCGCCAAGCGCGGCAATCAGGTGGCGATCCTGTGGGAAGGCGACGATCCGAAGGAGGACCGGCGGATCACCTACAAGGAGCTCCACGCCGAGGTCGGCAAGTTCGCCAACGTGCTCAAGGCGCAAGGGGTCAAGAAGGGCGACCGCGTCACCATCTACCTGCCGATGATTCCCGAGCTGGCGTTCGCGATGCTCGCCTGCGCACGGATCGGGGCTATTCACTCCATCGTGTTCGGCGGGTTCTCTCCGGACTCTCTCGCCGGCCGCATCAAGGACGCGAAATCGACCATCATCGTCACGGCGGACGAGGGCGTTCGCGGCGGACGCAAGGTCGCGCTCAAGGTCAACGCCGATGAGGCGGCCGAGAAGGCGGGAGGCGTGCAGTCCATGGTGGTGGTGCGCCGTACCGGCGGCGCGGTGAACATGAAGCCGGGCCGCGACCATTATTACGACGAGCTGGTCAAGGCCGTGTCGGCGGATTGTCCGTGCGAGCCGATGAACGCCGAGGATCCGCTGTTCATACTCTACACCTCCGGCTCGACCGGACAGCCGAAAGGCGTGCTGCACACGACTGCCGGCTATCTGGTGTTCGTCGCGTTCAGCCACGAAACCATCTTCGATTATCACGACGGCGACACCTATTGGTGCACCGCCGACGTCGGCTGGGTGACCGGTCACAGCTACATCGTGTACGGGCCGCTCGCCAACGGCGCGACCACGCTGATGTTCGAGGGCGTGCCGAATTACCCGACAATCTCCCGGTTCTGGGAGGTGGTGGACAAGCACAAGGTCAACACCTTCTATACGGCGCCGACCGCGATCCGAGCGCTGATGCAGGCCGGCGAGGCACCGGTGAAGAAGACCAGCCGCAAGTCGCTGCGCCTGCTCGGCACCGTGGGCGAGCCGATCAATCCCGAAGCGTGGGAATGGTATCATCGCGTGGTGGGCGAGGGCCGCTGCCCGATCGTCGACACCTGGTGGCAGACCGAGACCGGCGGCATCCTGATCACCCCGCTGCCGGGCGCGATCGCCACCAAGCCGGGCTCGGCCACCCTGCCGTTCTTCGGGGTGATCCCGCAGATCGTCGATGCTTCCGGCGAAGTCTTGGAGGGACCCGGGCAAGGCAATCTGGTGATCGCCGATGCCTGGCCCGGAATGATGCGCACGGTCTATGGCGATCACGAGCGCTTCGCCCAGACCTATTTCTCGGCCTACCCGGGCAAATATTTCACCGGCGACGGCTGCCGCCGCGACGCCGACGGCTATTATTGGATCACCGGGCGGGTCGACGACGTGATCAACGTCTCCGGGCACCGGCTCGGCACCGCCGAGGTCGAGAGCGCGCTGGTGGCGCATCCGAAGGTTTCCGAGGCCGCGGTCGTCGGCTATCCGCACGATCTCAAGGGCCAGGGCATTTACGCCTATGTGACGCTGATGGCCGGCGAGCAGCCGAGCGAGGCACTGCGCAAGGAACTCGTCGCCTGGGTGCGCAAGGAGATCGGCCCGATCGCCTCGCCAGATCTCATCCAGTTCGCGCCCAGCCTGCCGAAGACGCGCTCGGGAAAGATCATGCGACGGATCCTGCGAAAGATCGCCGAGGACTCGTTCCAGAATCTCGGCGACACTTCCACGCTGGCGGAACCCGGCGTCGTCGACGACCTGGTCCACAATCGTCAGAACCGCAGGACCGCCGCCGCAGAGTAATCCCGGTCGTCCGATGCGCGAACGGCGCCGGACGCTCGGCGGCCTGATCCGGTCGCGAGGCTCGAGCCGGCTCGCTCTCGCCATAGCTCTTGTCCGGGGCTCGTCGCGTTGCGGAGGCCGCAGGCTTCGACCGCGTGTCCCCCGTGGCACACATCGTACCGCCGGACTGTGGCGGTCAGAGCACACTTAACAATTAATTGCTGCGAAACCGCCGCGACGGCTGGCCAGCGCACGGCATTTTAGTTTGAATTTACGCTGTCTGCAGGTTTTGGCTGAAGTAATTCGAGCCGGCGCTATCATCGCAACCTTCTGCATTCGACCGCGTTGTCACGCAGCGTCGAATGCGCGAGGCGTGAGGGCTTCCATGATTCAGAACTTGCTGGGTTCGCTTGCGGGCACCGCGGCGATCGGGGCGATCCTGCTCGTCGGGCCGGCGCCCGCCGAGGCCCGCGAGATGGTCTCGTTCCGGGACAATGCCGCGGCGGCGGGCTCGATCGTGATCAGGACCGGCGAGCGGCGGCTGTATTATGTACTCGGCGATGGGCGCGCGATCCGCTATCCGGTCGGCGTGGGCAAGCCCGGCAAGCAATGGGCCGGTCAAACGATGATTGACGGCAAATATCTGCATCCGGCCTGGTCGCCTCCGGCCGACGTCAAGCATGACAAGCCGAACATCCCGGACGTGATTCCCGGCGGATCTCCCAGAAACCCGATGGGAGTGGCGGCGATGACCCTCAACGGCGGGCAATACGCCATCCACGGCACGAACGTGCCGTCGTCGGTCGGGGGCTTCGTGTCGTACGGCTGCATCCGCATGTACAATCAGGACATCAGCGACTTGTTTGGACGGGTGAGCGTCGGCACGCCGGTGATCGTCACGCGATAGCCGCCGCACAGGACGCAAGGCCGAGGACAGAACAGACCGCGGACGACGGAGTTGCTATATCCGTCGTCTGCCCATGGCTCCTGCCCGAACCATGATTTCCGCGGAAGTGCCCGGTTTGGCGGCGCGCCGGATTGCGATCGAAATTCTCGAAGGCGTGTTGCGGCGGCACCGGCCGCTCGACGAGCAGCTCGACGGTCCGCAGGCGCATCCTCGGCTCTCCGTGCTCGCGGATCGCGATCGCGCCCTGGTGCGTAAGCTCCTCGGCACGGCATTGCGCCGGCTCGGCACCCTGCGGGCGCTGCTGGCGGCCGCGCTCGATCGCGGGCTTCCCGCCGACGCGCCGCGGCTCGAAGCGGTGCTGCTGATCGGCGCCGCCCAGGTTCTCTGGCTCGAGATCCCGGACCATGCCGCAGTCGATCTGGCAGTACGCTTGGTCCAGGCGGATCGCGGAGCCGCGCGCTATGCCGGCGTGGTCAACGCCGTGCTTCGGCGCCTGGCGCGGGAGGGCGCGGCGATGCTCGACGCGCTCGACGCGACCGCGCTCGACACACCCGAATGGCTGATCTCCCGCTGGGCGCGCAACTATGGGGTCGCAACCGCGCGCGCGATCGGCGAAATGCATGCGGTCGAGCCGCCGCTCGATTTGAGCGTGAAGGCAGATCCGGAAGCCTGGGCAGCCCGCCTGCGCGGCCGCGTGCTGCCCACCGGGTCCGTTCGCAGCCTCGCGCAGGGGCGCATTTCCGCGCTTCCCGGCTATGACGAGGGCGCCTGGTGGGTCCAGGACGCCGCGGCGGCGCTGCCGGCGCGGTTGTTGGGCGATGTGCGCGGCCGCAGGATTGCCGACCTTTGCGCGGCCCCGGGCGGCAAGACCGCGCAGCTCGCGGCGATGGGCGCGCAAGTGACGGCGGTCGACCGCGCGCCGGCGCGGCTCGCCCGGCTGCGGGACAATCTGGCAAGGCTGGGGCTGCGCGCCGAAACCGTTGCGGCCGACGTGGCCGAATGGCAGGGCGGAGACTTCGAGGCGGTGCTGCTCGACGCGCCCTGCCTGTCGACTGGAACGATCCGGCGCCACCCCGATATTCCATGGCTCAAACGGTCAAGCGATATCGAGCCGCTCGTCGAGCTGCAGCGCCGTTTGCTCGACCGGGCGGCTGCGATGCTCAGACCCGCCGGCACATTGGTCTACTGCACCTGCTCGCTCGAGCCCGAGGAGAACGAAGAGCAGATCGCCGCACTGCTGGCTCGGTGCCCCGGCCTGCAACGCCGTGCCATTCGCCCCGACGAAGTCGCAGGATTGGCCGAGCTCGTGAGCCCCGCGGGCGACCTGCGCACGCTGCCCTGCCATCTCGCCGGCCCGGATGTCCACTGGGCCGGGCTCGACGGCTTCTATGCCGCGCGCATCGAGCGGACCTGACGGGGCTCCAAAAACGCGAATTTAGACTCCTAACCATGGTTTCGGCCTAAAGGCTTGATCAGCCTGCCTTGGCGTACGCCCTTGGGCAGGAGCGCGGGGGCCAGCCTTCGGTTCGTTTACCGCTGTCGCGGTGTTAAGGGTACTGTGGGCACGGCGGGAGTATCTGGTTGCAATGCAAGAGGGGAGCTTGGTCATTTCCCGGGGGTCCATCGTCGAGCGTACGAGGCTCTCGCTGTTCGCGGCGAGCCGCGCGCTCCGCACCTTCCTGGCTCGGCTCAACGCGCATCCGGTGTTTCGCTGGAATTTCTTTCCCGGTAGCGCCGACCGCCTGCTGATCGCGCCCCAGGACCTGCGCACCGCCGACCCGACCCGGGCGAGCGAGATTTATGCCGGCCGTTTTGCTTTCGCGGGCAAGATCGTGGTCTGCGACGGCCGCTCGCCGTTCCAAATGGACCCCCCGTCCGATGAATGGGTGGACATGCTGCTCGGCTTCGGCTGGCTGCGGCATCTGCGCGCCGCCGATTCCAGCATCACCCGCGGTCATGCCCGCGCGCTGGTGGCCGATTGGATCACGCTGCAGGGATCCTGGAATTCGCTGGCGTGGCGGCCCGAGATCGTGGCGCGGCGGATCATCTCATGGCTGTCTCAGGCGCCGTTGGTGCTGCAGGAATCCGACGCGACGTTCTACCGGCGCTTCATCCGCAATCTCACCCGCCAGGTCCGTTATTTGCGGCGCACGCTGGCGTCGACGCGGGACGGGCTGCCGCGGCTCCAAGCCATGGTCGCGCTGACCTATGCGGCGCTGTGCATCGCCGGACAGACCCGGATGCTCAAGCCGATGAGCCGGCGGCTCATGGAGGAGCTTGAGCGGCAGATCCTGCCGGACGGCGGCCACATCAGCCGCAATCCCGCGGCCCTGATCGAACTCCTGCTCGACCTGTTGCCGCTCAAGCAGGCGTTCGCAGCCCGCAACGTGCCGCCGCCGCCGCCGCTGCTCAACGCCATCGACCGCATGATGCCGATGCTGCGTTTCTTCCGACACGGCGACGGCAATTTCGCGCTCTTCAACGGCATGGGCCCGACCGCGCCGGACTTGCTGGCCACCGTGCTCGCCTATGACGACGCGCGCGGCGCGCCGCTCGCCAATGCGCCGCACAGCGGGTACCAGCGCATGCAGGCCGGCGCGCTGCTGGTGATCGCCGATACCGGTCGAGCGCCTCCGGTCGGCGTGAGCCAGGAGGCGCACGCCGGTTTTCTGTCGTTCGAGCTCTCCTCGAGCCAGCACCGGATCGTAGTGAATTGCGGATTGCCGCCCACCAGCCGGGAGAGCTGGCGGCCGGTCGCCCGCGCGACGGCCGCGCATTCGACGGTGACGTTCAACGACGTGTCGTCGTGCCAATTCCTGGGCCCCGGTCCGCTGCAGCGGTTTCTCGGCGCGTCGGTCATCGAGGGCCCGGCCGAAGTGTCGGTCTCGCGCCAGGACCGCGAGGAAGCCGTCCAGGTGCGGGCTTCCCACGACGGCTACGCCGGGCGGTTCGGGGTCGTGCACCAACGTTCGCTGCGGTTGGCGGGGGATGGCAGCCGGCTCGACGGCGAGGACCGGTTCCTGCCGGCGCACGGCGACAAGCTGCCGAGCGGACGCCGCGACGCGTTTGCGGTGCGCTTCCATTTGCATCCGGCGGTCAGGGCGAACCGGCTGACCGACGGCCACGGCGCCATGCTGATGCTGCCGAACCGCGAAATCTGGACGTTCAGCGCCTACGAGGATTCGATCGAGCTCGAGGAGAGCGTCTATCTCGCCGGCCGCGAGGGACCCCGCCGCACGACGCAGCTCGTGATCTACGGCCGCGCCCGAAAGGTGCAGAGCGTGCGCTGGACCTTCCTGCATGGCGACATCAGCGCGCTGGCGCAGCGCCGCGACGCCGAGGAGCTCGAGCTGCCGCTGTAAATCGCGGCTGTTGACGCAAGCGGCTGCGCGGTTTGAAGGCGCGGCGATTCGTGCTACCGCCCGGCCCCGGCATTCAGATCTTCGTTGCTCCGATGACCGAGCGCTTGCGTCCCATCGCCCGTGCCCTGCTCTCGGTTTCCGACAAGAGCGGGCTCGTCGAATTCGCTCGCGCGCTCGCCGATCGAAACGTCGAGCTCATCTCGACCGGCGGCACGCGCAAGGCGCTGGACGAAGCCGGGCTTGCGGTGCGCGAGGTCTCGGACCTCACCGGCTTTCCCGAGATGATGGACGGCAGAGTGAAGACGCTGCACCCGAAGGTGCACGGCGGCCTGCTGGCGATCCGCGACGATCCGCGCCATCGCGCCGCGATGGAGACGCACGGCATCGCGGCGATCGATCTCCTCGTCGTCAATCTCTATCCGTTCGAGGCGGCGGCCGCCCAAGGCAGCGCGTTCGCCGAGTGCGTCGAGAACATCGACATCGGCGGCCCGGCCATGATCCGGGCCGCGGCGAAGAATCACGCCGATGTTCTGGTCGTGGTCGATCCGGACGATTACCGAGCCGTGCTGGCCGAACTATCGGCGCACGCCGGCGCGACCCGTCTCGAGCTACGCGCGCGGTTTGCCGCCAAGGCGTTCGCGCGCACCGCCGCCTATGACGCGGCGATCGCGGCCTGGTTCGCCGAAGCGCTCGCCGATCCGGCGCCGGCCTGGCGCACGTTCTCGGGGCGGCTCGTCGAAGCCTTGCGCTACGGCGAGAATCCGCATCAATCCGCCGCGTTCTACCGCACGGCGGAGCAGCGCTTCGGCGTCGCGACCGCGCGCCAGGTCCAGGGCAAGCAGCTCTCCTACAACAATCTCAACGACACCGACGCGGCGTATGAATGCCTCGCCGAGTTCGACGCGGGGCGCAGCGCCGCCTGCGTGATCGTCAAGCACGCCAATCCGTGCGGGGTCGCCGAAGGCGCAGATCTCGTCGATGCCTACCGCAAGGCGCTCGCCTGCGATCCGGTGTCGGCCTACGGCGGCATCGTCGCGCTCAACCAAAAACTCGACGCCGAGGCGGCGCGCGCCATCACCGAGATCTTCACCGAGGTGATCATCGCGCCGCAGGCAAGCGAGGAGGCGATCGGCATCGTGGGCGCCAAGAAGAATTTGCGCCTGCTGCTCGCCGGCGGCGTGCCCGATCCGCGCGCAGCCGGGACGCTGGTCAAATCCGTCGCCGGCGGTTTTCTGGTGCAGTCGCGCGACAATGCGGTGGTCGACGAGATGCAATTGCGGACTGTCACCAAGCGCGCGCCCACCGCGGCCGAGCTCGACGATCTGCGCTTCGCCTTCCGGGTGGCCAAGCACGTCAAGTCGAACACCATCGTACATGCCAAGGGCCGCGCCACCGTCGGCATCGGCGCCGGACAGATGAGCCGCGTCGATGCCGCGCGCATCGCCGCCCGCAAGGCCGAGGACGCTGCCAAGGCGGCGGGATTGGCCGCGCCCGCGACCCGAAGCTCGGTGGTCGCGTCCGACGCGTTCTTCCCGTTCGCGGACGGGCTTCTGGTGGCGATCGAGGCGGGTGCGACCGCCGTGATCCAGCCCGGCGGCTCGATGCGCGACGAGGAAGTGATCCGGGCGGCCGATGAGCACGGCATCGCCATGGTGTTCACCGGCGTGCGGCATTTTCGGCATTAACCTCGCTTTGCCGATACCAGGCCTGGCAGGCTGCGGATCCGTATGCGACTTTTGGCATACCAGCATTTGGATCAATGATTTAACCCCATTCATTTCATCAAAATGCGGCTTATGGGTGCAGCAACTTTATTACTCGCAATTTAGAAGCGAAGAAACCGCCAAGCGGCGCGGTCCGACATGATTCCCGCTCGGGCGGCTCGATGCGCAACAGAGGAAAATCAATCCGCCCCACCCGACCGCCCGCGGCGGCCACCCTCCCCGGTCGGGGAGGGATTGACGCGGGCCAGCACCAGCGCGCCGGCGGCGAAGAAGGCGAGCAGCACCGCCATGCCGGCCTTCTGGCTCGCGGTCGCGGCCGTCACGACGCCGACGAGCAGCGGGCCGACGAACGAGGTGATTTTTCCCGACAGCGCGAACAGCCCGAAGAATTGCGTGATGCGGTCCGCGGGCGCGAGCCGCGCCAACAGCGAGCGCGCGGCGGCCTGCACGGGTCCGGCGACGGCGCCGATCAGGAGCCCGATCGCCACATAGGCGCGCTCGGCGGTGGATGCATAGAGCGCCTCGCCGGGCGTCGGCGGCGTGACCGCTATGAAGCCGATGCGGTCGGAATCGATCGTGAGAATCGCCGCCGCCGACCCGATCAGGATGATGAGACAGCCGAGGATCACCCGCTTGGGACCGTAGCGGTCGTCGAGCTTGCCGCCCACAAAAGCGCCGATCGAGCCCGTGACGGTCAGCAGGATGCCGAACGTCCCGATCTGAATGGTGCCCCAACCGAACGTGCCGGCCGCATAGATGCCCCCGAATGCGAACAGCGCGACCAGGCCAGCGGCACAGAGCATGTTGGCGAGCAGGAACAGCGCGAGATCGCGCTCGCGGGGCAGATGGCGCAGCGTATGCGCCAGCGTCGCGAGCCCGCTGCGCAGCGCGTCGCGAATGCCGCGCTGCCGCGGCCGGTCGGGCGTGAAGGCGAACAGCGGCCACGCGAACGCCAAGAGCCAAAGCGCCGTGAACGGCCCGGTGGCGCGGTCGCCCTCGTGGGAAAGCGGGTCAAGACCGAAGATCGGCGCAAAGCCGAGCGGCGTCTTGCCGGTCACCGGACTGGCGGCGAGCAAACCAAGCGTGACCGCGAGGCTGATCAGGCCGCCCACATAGGCGACGCCCCACGCGGTGCCGGACAGCCGGCCGAGCCGCTCGGCCGGCACCAAGGCGGGCATCATGCTGTTGAAGAACACCAGCGCGCATTGCGCGCCGACGGCGCCGAGCGCGAACGCGCCGAGCACCGGCACGATGCTCGAAGCATCCGCCGGCCTGCCGAACCACAGCAGCGCGGAGGCGCCGAGCAGCAGCGTGGAGAATCCGGCGATCCACGGCTTGCGACTGCCCGCCGCGTCCGCGATCGCGCCGAGCGCAGGCGAGAGCAGCGCGATGACGAGCCCGGCGGCGCCGGTCGCAAATCCCCACAGCGCCTGGCCTCTGGTCGGGTCGCCGACGACGGCGGCGGCGAAATACGGCGCATACACGAACGTCGTGATCAACGTGAAGAACGCCTGCACCGCCCATTCGAACAGCACCCAGCCGGCGATCGCGGATCTGGAGGGCGGGCTTCACCTCCCCAGCCTGCGTAGGATCCGCGAATCTGGCGGCAAGCGCGCCGCAAGCGACTCCCTCTCCGCGGCGGCGGGGGCGGCGGGGAGAGGGGTGGGGTGAGGGGGGACCGATCATCGTTTGATCTGGAAGATCGTAACCCCTCACCCGGCGACCTTCGGCCGCCGACCTCTCCCCCTTCGGGGCGAGGTAAGAGCACAGGACCGCTGCTCACATTCGTTAGCCTGCGCCGGAATCGGAGGATGGAGGGTGCTCGTCAAGTCTGCCGTCTCCTAATGCTTCACCAGATCGCCGAGCAGGCTGGCGGCGACGGAGAGCTTGGAGAGCGTCAGGCCCGAGGCGGCGATGTCGTGCACGGTCGCGCGGATGCGCTCGACCTCGCCCGCATGGGCGGCGATCCATTGCTCGACGGCGGCCGGTCCGGCCATGCCGTTGCCGACCATCTCGGCGGTGAGCCGTCGCTCCGCCTCGGCGATCGAGCCGAGCGCGCGATCGAGCGCGAGCTGGTCGAAATAATCCGTGAGCTTGATGCCGCGCGCAGCCTGCGCGATGCGATCGAGCTGGAAATACGCGCCGGCGGCAAAGAACGTCGCGGCGACTTCGGCGACCGGCTTGCCGGTGCGGTCCGCGACCAGCACGACGTCGGTGGCCGCGGCAAGCGCCGGGAGGCCGGCGATGCGCCGGGCAAGCTCTTCCGGCACGCCGCCCGATTGCAGCTCCGTGCTGCGCGCGGTCTGCGCCGCCAGCAGCTCGGGGGTCAGCACGTTGGCGAGCGCCGCCTCGATGTTGAAAATGCCGGCGCGGTAGTGCTCGACCACATCGGCGAGCCCGCGCGCAAGATCGACGTTGCGCAGGAACCAGATCAGCCGGTCGATCAGGAGATCCTGCACGGCCGCGTATAGCTCGAGCTGCAGCGCGCCGCCGATGGTTCCGTCGAGCGCGTCGATCGCCGCGTTGAGCTCGGTGAGCACGTAACTGTCGCGCGAGGCCGCGAAGGCGGCGGCGATCGCCGCCGGCGAGGCGCCGGTCTGGTCGGTGATGCGCGCGATCAGCGTCGGCCCGCCGCGGTTGATCATGGAGTTGGCGAGCTGGGTGGCGATGATCTCGCGACGCAGCCGGTGCCCGGCAACCGCATCGGGAAAATGTTCCAGCAACGGTTTCGGGAAATAGCGCGCGAGCTCGCGGCCGAGATACGGATCGTCCGGCACCCGGGAATCCAAGAGCTCGTCGTAGAGCGCGATCTTCGCATAGGCGAGCAGCACCGCGAGCTCGGGCCGGGTCAGGCCCTGGTTGCGTCGGCGGCGCTCGGCGAGCTCCTTGTCGTCGGGGAGGAACTCGACCGCGCGGTCGAGCAGCCCCCGCGCTTCGAGCATCTGCATCAAGCGCTGCTGGAAACCGAGATCCTCGAGCCCGCGGCGTTGCGCCAGCGACAGCGCCAGCGGCTGCAGGTAATTGTTGCGCAGCACGAGGCCGGCGACCTCCTCGGTCATATCGCCGAGCAACGCGTTGCGGCGCTCGGGCGAGAGCAGGCGATCGTGCACCGCGGATCCGAGCGCGATCTTGATGTTGACTTCCAGATCCGACGTATTGACGCCCGCGGAATTGTCGATCGCATCGGTGTTGAGCCGGACGCCGCGCGAGGCCGCCTCGATCCGCCCGCGCTGCGTCGCGCCGAGATTGGCGCCTTCGCCGATGACTTTGCAGGAAACCTCGGCGCCGGTGATCCGGATCGCATCATTGGCCCGGTCGCCGACCTGGTCGTCGGTCTCGGTCGAGGCGCGCACGTAGGTTCCGATGCCGCCGAACCACAGCAGGTCGACCGGGAGCGCCAGGATCGCGCGCATCACCTGCTGGGGCGTCGCCTTGTCGCTTGCGATGCCGAGCAATTGCCGGGCCTCGACCGAAAGCGCGATCTCCTTGGCGGTGCGCGAAAACACCCCGCCGCCGGCCGAGATCTTGTTCTTGTCGTAGTCCCGCCAGCTCGACCGCGGCAGCTCGAACAAGCGCCTGCGCTCGCAAAACCCGGTCTGCGGATCGGGATCGGGGTCCAGGAAAATGTCGCGGTGATCGAACGCGGCGAGGAGCCGGATGGTGCGCTCGAGCAGCATGGCGTTGCCGAACACGTCGCCGGACATGTCGCCGACGCCCGCGACCGTGAACGGGGTCGTGCGGATATCGACGTCGATCTCGCGGAAATGCCGCCGCACCGCCTCCCAGGCGCCGCGCGCCGTGATCCCCATTTTCTTGTGGTCGTAGCCGGCGGAGCCGCCCGAGGCGAACGCATCGCCGAGCCAGAATTTACGCTCGATCGCGATGCCGTTGGCGATATCCGAAAAGGTCGCCGTGCCTTTGTCGGCCGCGACCACGAGGTAGGGATCGTCGCCGTCGTGGCGCACCACGTTCGCCGGCGGGATGACGCCCTCGGGCCCGAGATTGTCGGTGATATCGAGCAGGCCAGAGACGAACAGCACGTAGGCCGCGGTGCCTTCCTGTTGCACGGCTTCGCGCGGGCCGCCGACGGGGAGCCATTTCGGCAGAAATCCGCCCTTGGCGCCGACCGGCACGATCACCGCGTTCTTGACCTGCTGCGCCTTGGCGAGGCCGAGGATCTCGGTGCGGAAATCCTGCGGCCGGTCCGACCAGCGGATGCCGCCGCGCGCCACCTTTCCGAACCGCAGATGCACGCCTTCGAGCCGCGGCGAATACACGAAGATCTCGTAGAGCGGCCGCGGTGCCGGCATCTCCTCGATCTTGCGGCTCTCGAACTTGATGGCGATGGTCGATTTCGGTTGGCCCGAGCTCTCGAGCTGATAGAAATTGGTGCGCACGGCCGCCATGACCGCGTTGACGAAGCGGCGCAGGATGCGATCCTCGTCGAGGCTCTCGACGCCCTGCAACGCGCTCTCGATTCCGGCCTGGATCTCGGCTTGGCGGCGCGCGCGCTCGTCCGCGGAAATCACGAGCCGCGGGTCGAAGCGCGCGTGGAACAGCTGAACGATCTTCGCGGCGATGCCTGCGTGCTTGCGCAAGGTCGCCCACAGGTAATCCTGCGAATAGGCGATGCGGACCTGGCGCAGGAAGCGCGAAATCGCCCGCACCAGGGCAACGTCGCGCCACGGCACGCCGGCGGCGAGCACCAGCGCGTTGTAGCCGTCGTTCTCGGCGCTCGCGCGCATCACCGTGAGGAAGCACGCCTCGAGCCGCTGCTTGAGCGCTTCGAGTTCGACGGCGCCGCCGTCGGCGCGCTCGAGCAGCATGTCGTGCAGCCAGATTGGCTCGCCGCTTTCATCTCCCATCATGCTCTCCTAAGAATGCCCGTCGCTATTGCGCTTCTGCGGCCTCATGCCTATCATACACTATCATGGGGTAGCAGGAATGATCTGTGTTTCCGCTACCCCTTCGAAACCCCTAGGAGAGAAAGACATGCTGACCGTCAAGGGCCTTCGCCGCTGGAAACCGAAGCCGGGCAAGCGGCCCGAGAAATGGGACGGCACGGTCCCGGGGCTCTGCGCCCGGGCGAGCGCGGCCGGAGAGAAGAGCCTTTATGAGATCTACTGGTACCGGGCGAGCAGAAGGCGGCCAGGGCCACCGCCAAGGTGGTGGCGCAGACGTCGACGTTCGCCCAGGTGTTCGAATCGTACGGCAGGCGCAAGCTCGAGGGCATGCGCAGCGGCCACGCCGTGAAGCTCGCCATCGAGAAGCATATCATCCCGCACTGGCGGGACCGGCCGATCGCCTCGATCACGGCGGGCGACGTCGTCACGCTGGTCGAGGCGCTGATCGACGCCGGAATCACCGGAACCGCCCGCAAGGTGTTCGAGTCCGGCCGTGCCGTGTTCGCTTGGGCGATCGGCCGCCCAGACATCGACATCAAGGAATCGCCGTTCGACCGGCTGCGACCGCAGGACATTTTTGGCAAGCACAAGCATCGGGATCGGATTCTGACCGACGACGAGTGGCGCGCGTTGCTCACCGCCCTGCCAGCTGTGGGCTTCCCGTTCGGGCCGATCGTCGAGATTCTGTCACGCACGGGCATGCGCCGGTCGGAGTGTGCCGAGGCCGAACTGAGCGAAATAGATTTCGCCGCCGGCACGTGGACGATCCCGGCGGCCAGGATGAAGGCCGAGGCCGCCTTCGTCGTTCCGATCGTGCCCGAGGTGGCGGCGATCCTGAAGGGATTGCCGCGGCTAAACGACCGGTTGGTGTTCCCGAACGCGCGCGGTACCGGACCGGTGTCCGGCTTCTCGGCCATGAAGGCGCGGCTCGATCGGGAGATGGCGAAGCAATTCGGCACCGCGGTTCCGAGCTGGTCGCTGCACGATCTAAGAAGATCGGCGAGAACACACTGGTCGACCCTGCCGATCCCGGGCGGCGACCTGACCCGAGAATTGATGCTGGCGCACACGAAGCCGGAGCTGCACAAAGTCTACGATCAGCACAAATATTTGGCAGAGCACCGCGAGGGCCTCCAGCTCTGGCAGGCACGGCTCGCAGCGATTCTCGAGAATCGCACCGCCGAGGTGATCTCGCTCAATAGTCGGACGGCTTGACCAAGGTCAGCCTGCCGCCGGGCCTATGTGGCTTCTTGTGCGGGCGTAGGTAGTGCTCCGGGTCCCTTGGCCAGCCTACAGAGTTAGTCGATCCGGCGACGGCGCTGAATTTCTCGAGCAGGTCAACGTTGAGCTCGCATTTCAGCTTGTCGATCGTGTTGTAATCCTGCGCGCGTCCACCGTAGACCGATTCGACCGCCCGGTCGTAGAAGACGCCGCTCGGGACGCGCCCGTTCGTGTCGCGGGCGAATCCGGTGCCGTTACAGTACG